>TARA_B110000008_G_scaffold279893_1_pt1 | contig 18477 bp, 14 predicted proteins | sample TARA_B110000008 | Tara Oceans TARA_B110000008 (sample SAMEA4396496) | marine metagenome | biome: Westerlies Biome; feature: [DCM] deep chlorophyll maximum layer (ENVO:01000326); material: water (ENVO:00002006), including particulate matter (ENVO:01000060) such as... | depth 40 m
TTTATCTGAGCATAGGAAGGAGTTGGGACTGCCTTCTTTAGTTTTACCAATGATTGTACCTTTTTCGACCCGGTAATCTGCTGTCCCGTTGAGCTGGGTCCAACCGTCCAGGGTCTTTCCGTCAAAGATGGGCGTCATTTCTCCTTTATGATGCTTGGCAAAAAGAATGGTTGTTAATGAGGTTAAAAGAATGAGTAGTGAATATTTGTTCATATTTTTAAGGATTTATTATTTTTTATCTGCCTAAAATTAAGCGTATTATTTTTTCTTCTTTTTTGGTTTTCTGCGTGACTCAGCATGTTCCTCAGGAGTCATCCATGGACCGGGTGTAAATGTAATATCTGCCTTGGTGGGTAATTTGACTCTGTTGGTCCGATCGCCATAATCATCCAGTTTTTCATTAAGTTCATCCTCCGTTACTGGATAGGTAGGTACACCGGATGCGGGAACTTTTTCTCCGGCGATCCAGGCAATGGTGTTGAGGACGAGCTGGCGGTAGCCATCAATTGCCCAGTTCCGGTGGTGGTGGCCACCGGTGAAACCTGCTCCCCGTCCCCCAGTTGGACGGGTAATTCCCCAGAGGAGGGATTGTTTTTTCCCTTTGGCTAAGTATGCGGCACGGGTCCAAATATTGTTGATATGATGAAGGTTTTTTTCGTTGGGGGTGGCGGCACCTAGATTGAGGGAATCAGGATGGAGTTCGATGTTGAAGTAAAATTCATCCACCGCTTTTATTGGTCCGACTCCGTGTGCAGTTTCATGTCCTTTAAGAGGCTTTATATCAGCTCTCCAAAATGGGTTGACTGAGATGCCGTTTTTAAAAAAGCCTCCGATCCAGGGGAGGTAGTATTGTTCGCCCTGCTCCACGCTTGGGTGAACTGCATAGTGCATGAACAAAACGCCAGTTTTTTTCTCTTTGACCAACTGGTTCATCTTTTCCCATCCGCTACCGATCACTTTCGTACCATCCGCATAGATCACGATCGCATCCGCATCATCAAGAATGGATTCATCCTCGGGCCATCCAGGGTGTACCGTTGCCTTTAGGTCTACTTTGTCCTGGGCATTTATATGCTTGGCCAGTAAATGGGAACCTGCATGAAATTCATGATCTCCAGATGCATGGCTTCTTGCACCATAGAGGAAAACAACCTTGGCTGCATCAAGCGTGCCTAAGAACATTATGTTGAACAGAAAAAGAGCAGGAATGGATAGTTTCATAATTTAGTAAATGGTTTAGCAGGGGATAACTTTAATAGCCTAGGACAGCAAATCAGCTAGTAAAGAAAAAATCCGCTTGTTTTTAAACAAACAAATTACAACAATCACATTTCTAAATTAGGTTTAATCTCAATCCATCCAATCCTTTCCAATGAATAATCGATTCTCTTTTTCAGTCCTTCTGTTCTTCTTTGTTTTCTCTTTTTGTACCAGTAAAGCGAGAAAACCTAATGTAATTTTTATTCTGGCAGATGACCTTGGATACAACGAACTGGGAAGTTACGGACAGAAAAAAATAAGGACTCCCCATCTTGATCAATTGGCCAAGGAAGGAATGCGCTTTACCCGGAATTATTCGGGAAATGCAGTTTGCGCACCTTCCCGTTGTGTCTTGATGACTGGTAAGCATCCCGGTCATGCCTTCATTCGAAATAATGGAGAAATTAAGCCGGAGGGACAGCGACCGATTCCGCTCAATGAATTGACCATGGCCGAGGTTTTTAAAAAGGAGGGGTATACGACCGGTGTCTTTGGGAAATGGGGACTGGGCAGTCCAGGTACAGAGGGTGATCCAATGAATCAGGGTTTTGACCGATTTTTTGGATACAACTGCCAACGCCACGCCCACAGTTATTATCCTGATTATTTATGGAGTGATCGGGAGCGGGTACCGTTACAAAATAACCCGCCAGTTCCTGGGCATGCATCCCTTGCAAAAGGAGCTGACCCACAGGACCCGAAGAGTTATGAAATTTTCAAAGGGAAGGATTTTTCATCCGACCGAATAAATGAACAGGCTTTGAAGTTCATTAAGAAGAATAAAGACAAGCCCTTCTTTCTTTATTATCCGACGCTTATTCCCCATGTTGCCCTGCATGTACCCGATGAGGAATTAAAACCTTATCTCAAGTTAAAGTGGAATGACCCTCCCTTTACGCGCTCTCAGGGATATGGATACACCCCCCATTTCACACCGCGTGCCGCTTATGCCGCCATGATTACTCGGATGGATCGATATATTGGTAATGTGGTAAAATTAATTGACCAACTTGGCCTGACCAATGATACGATCGTTATTTTTACTTCGGATAATGGAACCACCCATTTGAAACTGGAAGTTGATTACGACTTTTTTAACAGCGTGGGGAAATTACGCGGTCTGAAGGGTTCTCTTTATGAAGGGGGGATTCGCGTGCCTCTGATTGCGAAATGGCCAGGCAGGGTTCAATCCGGTTCAGTATCGGATCAAAGGACGGGTTTTGAGGATTGGATGATTACCCTACATGATTTAATTGATGCAAGAACTCCGCTTGTTGCAAAGCATGACGGGTATAGTTTGGCCCCCAGTCTTCTCGGAAAAGCTACCTCCAAACGCCCTCCCTTGTACCGTGAGTTTTCCGGCTATGGTGGACAGCAAGCAGTATGGATGGGGAAGTGGAAGGGGATTCGTCAGAAAATGATTCGTAAGGGAAATAATCATGATCCATTGAAGATCGAATTATTTGATCTGTCCACGGATGAATCCGAATCCGATGACTTGGCCACAAAGCACCCGGATGTGGTTAATAAAATCAAGGATATTATGGAGAAGGAGCATACTCCCTCCCAATATTTTCCAATCAAGGTGATTGACTAAAGCTTTTCGGATCAGCTCTTCTTCTTTTCCTTTTTTGGTTCTCTAGGGGTTCTAGGTGCTTTAGTGAGAGGGCGGTCATCAACCGGTACTTTGTAATGTTTACGAAGTCGGTTGAGTTCATCCTTAAGTTCTTTGGTAAGGGCAGCATATTCAGGCTTTCCATAGACCGAATTTAATTCGTTTGGATCCTTTTCCAAATCATACAGTTCCCAACCATCAAGCTTGTAAAAATAAATTAATTTATGAGTTTCGGTGCGAACACCATAGTGTCGTCTGACACTGTGTGCGCCGGGGAATTCATAGTATTGATAGTAGAGGGATTTTCTCCAGTTTTTGGGCTTTTTCCCTTTAAGCAATGGAACGATGGATTGACCCTGCATTTCCTTGGGTGATTTTACTCCGCAGATATCGAGAAAGGTCTGAGCGTAGTCAAGGTTTTGAACAAGGTCCTTATTTTTACTTCCCGCTTTTGTGACTCCTGGCCAACGGACAATTAGGGGGGTGCGGAAGGACTCCTCGTACATCCAACGCTTATCGTACCATCCATGCTCGCCAAGGTACCAGCCCTGATCGGATGAATAGATGACCACGGTATTTTCAGCCAGTCCAGATTTATCCAGATAGTCAAGTAAGCGACCAATGTTTTCGTCCACGGAGTCAATGCAGCGAAGATAATCCTTCACATATCTCTGGTATTTCCATTTAAAGAGTTCATCACCTTGTAAATTGGATTCCCCAAAAGCTTTGTTTTTTGGGCCGTAGGCAGCGTCCCACTTCGCTTTCTGTTCGGGGGTGAGATTACCAGGAGTTCTGATTTTTAGGTCGTTAGTGGAAAGGTGACGGTCAATAGTCATTGCCTGTGTGGTCGCCGGTTCGAGTCTGTTTTTATAATTATCTCGAAGGGTCTCGGGTTCTGGAATATCCATGCCGTCATACTTGGTTAGGTATTTTGGGCCTGGTTGCCAATTCCGGTGAGGGGCTTTGTGCTGACTCATTAGAATAAATGGTTTGTTTGGATCTCTTTTATTCTTCAGCCAGTCCAAGCTGACATCGGTAATTACATCTGTAGTGTAACCGGTGATTTTCTTTACTCCATCTGGAGTGTTCATGGGCGGATTATAGTATGGCCCTTGCCCCTGTAAAACCTGCCAGAAGTCAAAGCCGGTAGGATCGCTCTTCAGATGCCATTTTCCAACCATTGCGGTCTGATACCCTTTTTTCTGGAGCAGTTTCGGGAAAGTTTGCTGTTCTCCGTCAAAGCGTTGTCCATTGGTTAACTGGCCGTTTAAGTGACTGTGTTTTCCGGTGAGAATTACGGCACGACTTGGTGCACAAATCGAGTTGGTTACAAAGGCACGATCAAAGAGCATACCTTCTTTGGCAAGTCGATCAATATTGGGCGTTTGGTTCCGATTTGAACCGTAGGCTGAGATTGCCTGGTATGCATGGTCATCGGTAAAAATAAACAATATATTGAGAGGCTTGCCTTCACAAACCTGACCAATGACCAATGAAATCAGGAAAAATGTATGGATCAATTTATTCATGTGTCTAGGAAGAATCTGAGAATTTATATTGGCAACTGGAAAATGTGTATTTTGATGAAATTTATAGTTTAATTTACTAGGCACCGATTCATTGACATATCCAGTTTATCGGGCAATATCGGCGGTGATTCAATCCTCCAAACTTCCTAGATTTCATAAATTATGATTAAATTTGTTTTTTCGATTTTCCTTACTGTTTGTACTTTTTTGTCTTTTTCCTCATTTGCTGAAAAGACCACACCCAACATTGTTTTCATTTTTGCTGATGACTGGGGCTGGGGTGACTTGGGTTGCCATGGTCATCCCTATTTAAAGACACCAAATATCGACCGATTGGCCAAGGAGGGGACTGATTTTCACAGGTTTACTGTGGCAAGCGGAGTGTGCTCACCCAGTCGAACTGCAGTGATGACCGGACACTTTCCTGCCCGCTATAATATAGACGGACATTTTGCCTGGGTACCAAGCAACCAGAGGCGCAATATGCCTGACTGGCTGGATACCAATGCACCATTGTTACCAAAGTTTCTTAAAAAAGCAGGGTATTCAACTGCACATTATGGAAAGTGGCACCTTGCCAATGATATGATCCCGGATGCTCCGTTTCTAACTGAATATGGCTATGATGATTATGGGTCATACAATTGTTCAGGGCCACAGATGTTTGTCCATGACGATGTGAAGAGTGCGATTCCATTCATGAAAAAAAATCATGCAAAGGGAAAGCCATTCTTTATTAATTTATGGATTCATGAACCTCATACTCCCTTTCATGTCGATCCAAAATTACAGAAACTTTTTCCCGATTTACCTGAGGCGGACAATATTTATGCGGCCACTTTGTACCATGCGGATTTAAGAATCGGTCAATTGTTGGATGCCTTGGACGAGATGAAAATTTCCGATAATACGCTGGTTATTTTTAGCTCGGATAATGGACCGGCAAGGGGTTCTCCCCAATCCCCTATTGCCCTGAGTTATGACTCAGCCACTGGTCCGGGATACGGAATAGGAGCAGCCAAGGGGATTACAGGAGGGCGCCGTGCTTTTAAGGGGGCTTTAATGGAAGGTGGAATCGGGGTGCCCTTTATTGCCCGCTGGCCTGGGAAAATTACCGCGGGGAAAGTGGATAAAACCTCGGTCTTGTCAGCGGTCGATTTGTTGCCCACTTTTTGTGAACTAGGGAATGTGAAACTCCCCAAGTCGTACAAGCCGGATGGAATGAGCCAAGTTCCTGCATTAATGGGGAAGGGCAATCCTTTACGTAAGAAACCAATCTTTTGGAGAATGTCAGCACCTTGGCCTGCCAGTGAGTCCAAACCGGATCATTGGGTTGCTTATGCCGTGGTTCATGAACAATGGAAATTGGTACTTAATAAGGACCAGTCCCATGCCGAACTTTATGATTTAATCCGTGATCCACTGGAAAGTACAGATCGGACCGAAGAGAATTCAGAAACCGTAAATCGATTGAAAATCTTACTTCAAAAATGGCTTAGTTCCATACCAGCAAAGCCAACCGGTAATGTGTTCTCCGGTCTTCGGGAAAGTTGATCACTTTTTCCCCACTCGATAAAGAGTGTTATCTGTTCTGATAAGAAAAGAGCTTTTATAGGGGGCAAAAGAAGCCATATGTGGGCTGCCCTCCAATTCATTTTCGGAAATTATATTTAAGCTATTTCCAGGCTTTATGATGGTGGTCTTTCCTGCTTGGTCAGACAGGTAGATGAGTCCGTTGGCATAGGTGGGGGAGGCACTAAATTCGCCATCGAGCCTTTCCCGCCAATCAAGTTCACCGGTTTTAGCATTCACAACGGAGAGAATTCCTCCATCATTTACCACATAGAGTTGTTCCCCTACGAGAATAGGTGAAGGCATTTTGGGTGCTCCTTTGGTCATTTTCCAGGCAAGTTTTGGGGTAGTCAAACCCTCGTATTGATAGGCATGAATTTCCGCTTTCGAGAAGCAGGTGGATAGATAAATCATACCATGACCGACAACCGGTCGAGCAACATTGGAAAATCCGAGAATCCCGTATTTAATTTTCCAGAGTTCTTCACCGTTTTTGGGGTCGTATCCATAAACCCAGTCAGCTGCACAGGAGATTAAAAAGGTCTTTCCATTGAATTCTTCGATAATTGGCGTGGAGTAGGATTTTTGTAGTTGTGGATTTTCCCTCATTTCTCCGCTGCGTTTTGTTTGCCAGGCAATTTTACCACTGTCTTTGTGAAGAGCGACAATGCTTTGCCGGTCGCTTCCATCTAAATGAAAAATCATTAAGTTTTTCCATAGAATGGGAGAACTTCCTGGGCCGTTCTCATGCATGATCCAAAGTTTTTTTTCATCGTTTTTCCAAATGATCTTACCAGATTCGGAATCAATACATGCATTTCCATAGGCACCAAAATGAAGGTATAATTTGCCGCCTGCCAAAAACGGGGATGGGGAGGCATAGCTGTTTAATTTATGAACCCACTGGGGTTGTTTTTTTTCAAAAACCTCAATGTTTTTTAGAATTTTTCCTGATACTGGGTTAATTTTTAGGGCACGTAGGCTGAGCCTGGAAAGAACCGTGACGGTGGGTAATCCTTTATTTTCTTTGAGTCGCTCTTTCTTCTCCTCTTCCGATGCGGGAGTTTCCAAGGCAGTGGTTACCCATATATTCTCGCCATCATGAACGGGTGATGAGTGCCCTCGTCCGGGCAGTGTTTTCTTCCAAATGATGTTTTCCTGTGAAGACCAGTTTACAGGGTAGTTTCCACTTGGTGTATGACCGGATGCATCCGGGCCTCGCCATTGTGGCCAGTCCTGAGCACAGAGTAGGAAAGGAAATAAGATAACTCCCAAAATAAGCTTGTTCATCTGTAAGGAATTTCTTTTTAGGGAAGTCTTTTGACGAAAAGGTTGCGGAATAGGACTGTGCTTCCTGGATCATGTCCTTGAAGAGCGAAGGTACCTTCACCAAGAATTCTTTCAAAATTTGCTCCTTTCTTCCAATCGGCAGGCTGGGTCCAGTCAGCAACGATTTTATCATTCACCTTGGTAATGACATGGTTACCATCCACTTTGATGTAGAGGGTAAACCATTCATCATCATTTGCCGGTGCCTCAAGGCAATCCTGAACCCCATAGATGCTGGCTGTCTTTTTGGGGTCATGATAGGTGTTATTCACTTGGCATTCAAAGCCCGCCTTAGGCCAGCCTTCATCTTGAAAACGGGTGTGGAAATAAACGCCAGCATTAGAATGGGGTAGGGTCATTACTTCTGTTTTAAATTCAAAGTTTTTAAAGGGCTTTTTCGTTTGGTAGAATAAATGGCAACGACCGGGTGCATTGGCGACGATACATCCGTTTTTGACGGAGAAGGAGTCATCGTTTTCATTCGCTTTCCATCCTTCCAGGGTTTTCCCGTCAAACATACTTGTCCATCCCTTTTCTTTGGAGTGATTTTCTGCATAGTGCTCGGCTAGTAAATCCCGGCCGAAATCGCCTTCAAAATCTCTCCATACTGCATGGACATGGTTCACATTGTTTTGTGTATTTGCATATTCGAATAGAAAGTCAGGTGTCTGTATACGATAATAGTGACCGGTTTCTGGAGTAAGTCCGCCTGACCATGTGAAAAAGGTTTCGGTCGGGTGAAGGAGAGGCTTTCTGCTTGTTACCTGCTCCACAACCTGCAGACGATGCTTAGCGGAATAAACTTCCACCAATTCAGTAAGCCAACCTTTCTGCCTAGGATTCATCTTTGTAATAGGAAGACCTTTTGGGGGAAAGAATGTTGAGCGGTTAACCGTATTGTCCTGTCCTGAATAAATGTCTCTGGGTGCTTTGTCCGAAAGGATTGCCATTTTCTTTTGGGGAGGGGATAGAGATTTGAGAAATTTGAATGCTTTACTTTCCTCTTCTGAGAGAACCCGCAATCCGGCATGTTTTCCTTCTGTGACTTTTGCCGGGCTGGCTCCCCAGAAGCTCGGAGTTACTGAAAAAATCCTACCATTCACCAAGGAGAAATTAAGCGATAAATGGTGTCCTTCAAAGCGCCACCCCCAGGTGCCGGCTTTATTTGGCTGACCAAAGATTGCATAATGATAAAGGTCTGGGTTTCTCATTTCTCGTCCTTCTTTTTCATAGAGAATATTCTCCAGAAGAATAACTGTGGAAGCCTCAATTTGCCCACGATGGCTAAGGGCGGACGAGAGAAGGGTCTGTGCTAAAGTTCTTTGTGGAGAAGACATTTCTTTTACGGATAATCCCATACGCCCATTGGGCTTTACGAAACTTCCCGGAAAGAAATGCCAGTTTTCTCTTTCATTATGGCTGAAGGGGAAATGTGCTTTCTTTTTTTGCCCTTCTTCCAAAGAATTAAGGAAATTGTGAGCGGCCGTTGTCATTTCGGTCGCCGGGTCGTGAGCAAAAGTCTGTCCCAGAAGAGACAGACAAAAAAATATGGGAACGAGTATTTTCATCTTATAAAAAGAGAATTTGTGTGAAGTCTCGTTAATGTCCATTCAAAATATCAATTTCTGCTAAACATAATATTGGACTTAGATCAGTTATTGGATCTTGTTTTTAATCTAAATCAGAGGTGCGTTGACCAACATCTTTGTTTAAGTTAGCAATCCAATATACATGAGTCGTATACTCTCAACTAGATCAGTACCCGTATCGGGATCCCTTTTCTCAGGTGGTGGAGTGGGTGACTTTGGTGTCGAAATGGGCTGTGGCATACCGGTCATAGCTGCCTCAGAAATTATCCCATCACGGTCTCAGTTAATCTCTAAAAACTTTCCTGAAACCAAGGTTTTTGAAGGAGATATTTGGAGCCGACATGATGAGTATATTTCTTTTTTTCGTTCCCAGTTAGACGGAAAGAGGCCCTGGTTATTGACTCTTTCGCCCCCGTGTCAAGGCATGTCATCTAATGGTGCAGGACGTATAGCATCTTCTATCCGATCTGGCATTCGTCCCAGAGAAGATGATAGAAACCGTTTGATTTTGCCGGGTATCTCCATCTTGGAAAAGCTTCAACCCGATTGGTTTATATTGGAAAATGTTAGGAGGATGGAAAATACGGTAATTCGAAATGAGAACGATGAACCTGAAAACATACTGGATTGTATAGGAAGAAGATTGCATCCGTATGGATATACTATTCGATCCAATATTCTTAATTTTTCATCCTATGGAGTTCCGCACCATAGGGAAAGATTAATTACAATTGGATGCCGAATTCCCCGAATAGTAAAAAACTACCCACCTCAGGAAAAAATTTATTCAAAGGAACTCAGTGCTTTTCACCCCCCGGTTAGTCATGGTATTGATGGCTGTCCTTCATTGATCTCTTTGCGTAATGCAGTGGGGCAATTACCAACACTAGACTCACAAACATTACTCGTAGATCCCAAAGATCATTTGCATCGCGTTCCTCGCTGGAGAGATAATCAATACTTTTGGATGAAAAATACCCCGGAGGGCCAAAGTGCGTTTGATAACTTTGTTTGCATTCAATGTTCTCATCAAAACCAAACAAAGGAATCGGTTACCTGTGAAAAATGCGGAGAATTTTTACCGCGACCAACCTTAATTAGAAATGGAGAGGTAAGATTAATTAAGGGCTTTAAGACGAGTTATCGCAGAATGAAATGGGATAGCCCAGCTAGTACATTAACTATGAACAGTGGTGTAATATCGAGCGATATAAAGGGGCATCCTGATCAACACCGGGTGCTTTCTTTACGAGAAATTCTTATCCTGTCTACTCTTGATCACCCTCGCTGGAAAAAAGAATATTCTTTTGAAGGGATAAAGTATGGAAGACCTAAAAATGAACAAGTTTTCTCTTCCAAATTAATTAGAGAAGTAATCGGCGAATCTATTCCACCATTAGCAATGTCATGCTTGGTGAATCATTTATGTGGCTTGGAGTAAGTTTTTATAAATATATTGTATCAAAATAGGTACCCCAGAAGATAGAATGCATCATGGTGGGTAATTCTTTATCCGCCAATATTTTCAAATAAACTTTCTTTGGCCAGATTTTAAAATTCTGTTATTTTTCACTCTGATAAACTCGGACATAGTCGACCAGCATTTTTGCAGGAAACTTTGTTTTAGCGTCCGGGTTACCGGGCCAACGTCCCCCAACAGCCAAGTTGATTAAAAGGTGAAATCGTTGATCGAAAGGGGCCGGGAATTTACCCTTTTCCGAATACCATTTTTCCTGTGTTTGCCATGGTTTTCCGTCAATACCCCAGATTATTTTACCTTTTTCCCAAAAAATTGAGAATATGTGAAATTCATCCGCAAATGTTCCTTTGGCGAGTTTGAATTCCTTGCCGGTATGTTGGTTTTTGGGCCACCCACCCCCATAATGAAGTGTTCCATGATAAGTGGAAGGTTCGTGGCCAACGAGTTCCATAATATCAATTTCCCCACTTGAGGCCCATCCGCCATATTTTTCATCAGTCGGAAGCATCCAAATAGCAGGCCATATGCCTTTTCCAATCGGCAACTTTGCCCGTACATCCACGCGGCAGTATTTCCAATCCCCTCTATGTTTACTTCTGATACGAGCAGACGAGTAGGGGCGAGTAGTTCCAGCAACATTTGGGTTGTCTTTGTGAGCCTCTATGACGAGATTTCCATTTTCTACCCGAAGGTTTTTCTTATCCCATCGATAAATTTGTTGTTCGTTATTTCCTCCACCATAGGCATTTTCCTCAACGCCCCATTTCGAATAGTCCAACAAGTCCCCGTTAAACTCATCTGCCCACACTAATTTCGGTTTTGTTTGTCCTTGGCTAACTATCATAAAACAGAAGAGGAGCGAAGTCATCAAAGAGACTATAGTTTTCATTTTATACCTAATGAGCGATAGGTTTCGATAGGACAATTAAAAAGTGGTTAATTTATAGAAATATAACTCTATTTTATCTATTTTCTGTCAAGCTTGGCACCATCGGTAGAAAATTACTCTTAAAAAAAAGCGGCCCGTCCTTGTTTCCAAGAACGGGCCTAAAAACCAAGAAAGCCTACCCCAAAACTTCCTTGGACAATTGAATTTTAGAAATAAGGATTTATCTTCGTCAACTGCGATTGAGCATTTATTATTTAGGTAGAGACCGAGCTATGGTTAATGGCTTGGTTTACAATGGTTTAAGTTGCGCACATTTTATTAAGAAAGTTATTCACCGACAAAGTTTTAATTTGTGAGCAAATGGGTTTACGCTCAATATTCAGTCTTTTTAATGCCTGGTTGAGGTATCGGATAAATCCCATCTGCATTGGCAAGCAAAGGTGAATTGGAACCCATGGTTAAATTCTCGACTCCAGGACCGAAAACATGCTCGGAATTTAGCATTTGATCATAGCTAACTTCTGTACCTACATGGGCAGCCATTCGGCCCATCGAGGTAACAACACTAGCCTGAACTCCTCTTTCAACTTCGTTGTAGGGTTTATCGTTTCGGATTGCATCCATCAGTCTTTCCCATTCGTCCTGGTATGGATTGGTTTCTCTGGTAGGGCGCCCACCATCGTTTTGACCAAACATCCAAGCTATGTCGCTATCTGGTGATTGTTTTTTATGAATTCGGGCTTGGGATCGATGTCCACCCGGACCGGAAATTAAAGCATATCCTTTTGTTCCATGAGCATGGCTGGCAAATTCCTGACGGCATCCAGCCATATTTCTACCATGAAAATATAATTTTGTTTCGTCAGGAAAAGTATACTCAACTGTATAATTATCAAAATTTTGATCAACTTTATCTCCCCGATAGTGCCTTCCACCCTGAGCTTGGCATTTAACCGGCCACATTCCCTTTATCCAACAACATTCATCAATGTTATGGATGAAGAAATCGCTGAAAGAACCGCCACTTAACCATAGGAAGCTGTGGAAATTACTGATTTGATAAGCCAGTTCATCTTCCCCAACAGGCTTTTTATCCGAGAAGCACGAAGCGATTGCCCCCTGCATTCGGTATGCACGCATATTGAGAATTTCTCCCAACTCCCCGTTTGCAATACGATCTTTGAGTTCTCTCCTTGCTTGGCTATGCCTGCACATTAATCCTATTCCAACCTTCAGGTTAATTTTTTTTGCCTCCTCGTTTAATTCAAGCATTTTTCGAGAAGAATATCCATCAGCAGTGACCGGTTTCTCCATGAATACATTTAATCCTCTTTTGATCGCATATTGAAAGTGTACCCATCGAAACGCACAGGGCGTAGTGAAAATAACGACATCACCCGGGTCGAGTAAATCCATTGCTTTGGCATACCCGTCAAACCCTATGAACTTTTGATCTTCTGGCACTTGTATCTGTTCTTTGTGTTTATTAATTAAACCATTGTAACTTCGATCAAGCTTTGCTCGATTCACATCTGCCATTGCAACTAACTTAACGGGTCCGTTCGCTTGGGAAACAGAAAGTGCATTACTTGCTGCGCCTGTTCCTCTGCCACCGCAACCCACCAGAGCAAGCTTAGTTTCATCTCCGCTTTTTCCATGGACAACTGGTAATGTAATTCCAGCAAGGGCACTGGCAGATGCAATTTTTCCTGAATTACCAAGAAATTGACGACGAGATAAAGGCGAGGGAGTTTGTGAGTTATTCATAAGTTGGTGTGTAATATCGATGTATTGGAAAGAAATCCTTTTCAGTCTACTAATAAAAAGTTCCTAATATCGAGGCAAATTAATCGCTGTTTTGAGAATATTTTTCTATTTATTGCGACAATAGTAACTATAAAAACATTGTTGTTCTGTAATAATAACAATCTTCATCGTATATATCAGGCAGCACTTTCGTAAAACTTTTGCTATTCGACCTAGAGACTAATTCCCTGAAATACAGTATAATTTTGACAGTGAACGGGTAAAAAGGTTTTTCCCAATTGGACTATGAGTCGCTCTGAATATCTCGCTTGTTTTAGTAGTTATTGAATTTTCGGATTCTATTATTAATTTCTTTTTACTGGGTTTTACCACATATGTGACCCCCATTTCATTTTGAATTAAATAATGTTGTGAAGTAACCATGGGCGAACCCGAGAAAGCACCATTCAAGCGATCCACCCAGTAGATCTTGCCGGTTTTCGCATCATAGCAGGTTATTATTCCACTCATACTGGTTGCAAATACCAATCCTTGTAGGCACGCCGGCGAAGGTAAATCCCTGCCACCATTTCTACGGGCATGCCATTTCATGTGAGTTTTAGTTATATTTCCTCTCCCGGTCGGATCGACTGCATATAGATCTCCGGGTTTTCCATTTATGACAAACAGGAGTTTCCCGTCATAAAAAGGAACGGGTGAGCCGCGACCATTGAAACTTTCGCAAAACCATAATTCTTTCCCGTCTTTGATCGAGTATCCTTTAACCCCAAATTCTCCATTTAACACTAATTGCTTTTTACCTTTGACGGTGATTACAACCGGTGTGGACCAGCCACCTTTTGGTTTGTCGGTTCGTGGTGTATCCCAGACAATTTCACCTTTTTGAATATCAATAGCAACTAAGCGTGATTTACCAATGGCGTCACAATTTTGAATGACCAGTCCATTATGAATAATCGGGGATGCCGCCACTCCCCAATGACTGGGAAATTCACCTAAGTCGAGCCCCCATTTTTTGTTTCCTTCCAAATCAAAACAATGCAAACCGGCGGGGCCAAAGAATGCGACCACTCGATCTCCATCCGTCGCCGGAGTAGCGGTGGCCCAGCCATTCATTCTGTGAATGGATTCGTCCCTACTATTTATGATCTCTCTTTTCCATAATAAATTGCCTTTTTCCTTATCGAAGCAATGTAAGAGTCTAAGTTTGTTTTCAATCGCTGAAGTGACAAAGATCTTTGATCCGGCCTGTACTACAGAAGACTGTCCTTCTCCTTCGATTTCTTTACTCCATAAAATATCTTTCTTTTGCCATGAAAGAGCCATCTTTCCAGTATGAATCCCCATTCCGCTTTGGCCCCGAAAAGAGCTCCACTCTGAGCTGTAAAGAAGGGGAGCCAGTAAACAGCCAATGCCCCATGCACTTATAAATATTCTGTACATAATAAAAGATTATTTAAGGGATTTGATACGAACTTTACGGAACCATACTTCATTCCCATGATCCTGGAAGCAGATATGCCCTTTTTCCACGGTTCCAAATAGTTCCCAATTTTTAAATTTACTCGAGTTGACTCTGTTTTGCCAGTCCTTGCTCCCCATTGTGTAGGCGCAAAGGAGTTTCCCGTTCATGTGATGTTCGACTTTGTTTCCAGGTTTTATAATAAGGCGAACTTTATTCCATTCTCCGATTTTATTCATACTTGCGACTTTGGGTGGATATAATGCATAACATGATCCGGTATCCGTTTTACCTCCAGGATTCATTTTGTGAAAAATTTGCATCTCCGGACCGGTTTTGTAAGCCGGGCCATCGGTTTCTCCAACTCGAAAAATAATTCCACTATTTCCCGGTTTAGGCAGGCACCATTCAAGTTGAAGTTCGAAAAATTGATATTTTCCTTGGGTCATTAAATCTCCACCTACTTTGCCTTTTTCTTTTTTTAATTTGATGACCTTGTCTTCAACTGTCCATGCGTTGCCATGTTTATCTTTTTTGTAGCCACGGAAATTATTTAAGTTTTTACCGTCGAAAAGAATATCCCAATGGTTCGATTCTTCTCCGTAAGAAGGTAAATTTATAAGCAGGGAAATAGAGAGAAGAAAAAATGATTTTATCATAGTATTGAATTTGAATGATAAATTGATCTGGAATCAAAACATTTTTCGAAGTTTTAAGAAGTTTTAAAATTCTAGAACTCCAGGTATAGAAAAAATTAGGGCATACTTTTTAAAAATACACCGATTATTTTGTAGGCTTCCTCCAATTGTAAAATATCTATAAATTCATCCCTTGCGTGTGCTTGTGCAATATTACCTGGACCAAAAACAACTGCCGGAGTTCCACCCATAGCGATTGGAGAGGCATCCGTAAAGTAGGATACCCCATGAGTTTTTCTTTTTTTGGACGCCCGTAGTAGAGTTTGAACAAAGGGAAGATTTGGATCTGTATCCAAGGGTAGGCATGGAACAGAACGAGTGCTCGAGAAATCGGGGGCGGGTAGTTTTTGTTGCCGGAATAGAGCCATGAGTTCTTTTTTGATTGAATCCTCATTCTCTCCGGGGATCGTTCGTCTATCCAGATCAATGATGCATTTGTCGGCGACAATATTGGGTTGGTTGCCCCCCGAAATTTTTCCAATATTTAAGGTCGGAGAACCGAGTAACGGGTGGGTTCGCTTGCCTAATATTTTGGGGTAATCATGAAATAGGGTTTTTAGAATGGGAGTCATGGCTTCGATTGCATTTTTACCATTCTCTGGAGTGGCCCCATGTGCAGCCACACCTGTGGTTTTAAGTTGTAGCCACGAGTTACCCTTGTGGGCAGTTACCAATTTAAGCTCGGTCGGTTCGCCCGCAATCGCGAGGTCGGCTTGAGGGCCAGACTTGGCAAGTTTTCGAGAACCTGCCTGCCCGAATTCCTCATCGACTAATCCCACAAAGATAACTTCTGTGCTCAGCGGTAAGGGGCCGTTTTTCGCCAGATCACAAAACGCCTGAAAGAAGGCAGCCATTGAACCTTTCGTATCGCATGCTCCTCGGCCATGTAATTTACCTTTTTTAATTTTAGGTTTAAATGCATTTTCTTCTGCCGGTACCACATCCATGTGGGGAGCTAACATAACCCGCGACTTAATTTTACCCTTGGGCTTCAAGCGAAGAAGAATATTTTTCCGACCCGGTAAAACTGCCTGTCTCTGGATTTCTATTCCTAATTTGCCCGCTTGATCGGCAAGAAGGGTAGCTACCCCTTCCTCTCCGGTTAAGTTGGAGTTCGATGGGGCAAGGGATGGGTTTATACTTGGTATAGAGACAAGGTCTGAAAGTAATCGAGTGACCGGAGATTTGCTTGGCATGCAAAAAGAATTTGGCTGAGCTTTAAAAAGGGCAAGCCTGAATCATGTCATGTTGTGATTTCTTCTTTATTTATGCCCTTGCAAGGCGATTCATTCTCCACCACTAGCAGAGAACTTGCAGTTTCATACTAGGCAATAAAAACTAAAAAGAGTTTTCCCTATTCAAATGAGCCAGAATCTTCCATCGAGCTATAGTTCCTTAACCAAAATTTCCTTGAAATCAATTTTCATGTTTCGACTTCCGTGCAGTTGGATACCTATAGGCCCTTTTTCTTTTGCCGAGGACGATTTATACTTCATTACCTCTTCTTGCTGTAACCATACGGTATAATTTTGGCCAACTGCTCGAATGCGCATTTGATTCCAACCATTTGGCTTGAGTAGTTTTTTAATATTCTTGGCCTCAACTGGATAACCTTTACCGGGAATGTACGGTGAACAGGTCATATCTCTCTTGAGTGACCCGGAAATTCCAATTTGGATCTGATCTGAATTTCTTAGATGGATTCCTGAATCAATGGTTCCCTCAATAAAACGAAATCCCAAACTAACTTCAAAGTCCTGGTATTCCTTTTTAGTCCATAGAACCGAGCCTTTTTTCTTGGGTCCACTTCTTACTTCAAGGATATTATTGATTACCTGATACCATTTTGAAGCCTCATTGCCTTTGGGGACCTTCCATCCCTTGAGTCCGTGTTTACTTAAAAGATCGGATGATTCTTTAGGTATATCCTTTTTTCCTAAAAGCGAAGAAGAGAAAAAGCATAAAACGGTTAGAACGCTCAGATTTAAAAGGCTATTTTTATTCATGAATTGTAATAGTTTGATAATTCTAATTTAGAACATGGTTAAACCGATGAACTCTCCCGGTAATGTTCCATTCCGCAACAAAGATATCCCCTTTGGCATTACAGGTTATGCCATGGGGTGCCGTGACAATGCCTTCGCGCCATTTTGTCGGCGGAGTTCTGTTGGTTCCTATTTCGTCTTTTTTGCTGTTTCCCCCAACTTGGGCATAGATATTGCCTTTTTTATCAAGGATAGTCACCCGTCCGCGCAGTTCTCCAATAACCGCCCAGTCACCATGAATATGAACGCAGGCTGGAAGTAAAAGGCCTTCTTCCACCACTCCAATGAACTTGCCATCGAGTCCCAAATGGACCACTCGGTTGTTAGCCCGATCCATCCCAATAATCCGTGCTGGGTTGAAACGTGAATCTATGACCAGTTTGTGGAGGGTGCGAAATCCATAGGGTGCATTCTTTCCACCAAACGAGTTTAAATACTTACCCTTTTTATCAAATCGGTGAATATGATCGGAAGAATAGCCATCGGTCAAAAAGATATCTCCATTTGCGGATACATCTGCACCAGTCAACCGGACGAAAGGTTTTCCGTCTTTGCCTTTTCTTTTGAATTCATCGGGAATGGAAGAGGCTGGGATTTTCAAAGCAGTTTTACCGTCGAGAGTCAATTTAAGGAGTTCACCTCCACCCACCCGAACCGCAAAAATAAATTCCTCTTTTCCTTCTTTTTTAATAACGAAGCCATGCAGATCACTCGGAGCATTGGGAACATTGCGTTTCCACTTTCCGTTATCTCCATAAACTTGCAAGCCGGCCTTGGGGTCGCCCACACTTACATAGATGTCACCATTTGAGCTCACAGCAATATCACCATGCATATTTCCCACTTTATCACGATTGTCGGGAAGCTCTAACCAATTGGGCTGAGATTTCCATGCGTCCTTAGCGAACAAGGACAAAGCGTTAAAAAGTAATGTGGTTAGGAGGATCTTTGATTTCATTAATTTAAAATTTATTTATATTCAGATTGATCAAAGCGATATAAGTTTTTCTTGGTTCTCACAAGCAGGGAATTACCCACAACAGCAGGAGATGCCATACAACCCTCATCTAATTTATTGCGACTCAGCACTTTTAGACCCGATGGATCGGGTTTAAAAACAACACAGTCTCCATCGCTTGAAAAAGAATAGATCTTTCCATTGGCATGGATAGGGGAAGAGGCACATTGACCTTTCACGCCCAGTCGTTCGGCCCAATACACCTCCCCAGTCTTCGGATTATT
>TARA_B110000008_G_scaffold276593_1_pt1 | contig 18409 bp, 12 predicted proteins | sample TARA_B110000008 | Tara Oceans TARA_B110000008 (sample SAMEA4396496) | marine metagenome | biome: Westerlies Biome; feature: [DCM] deep chlorophyll maximum layer (ENVO:01000326); material: water (ENVO:00002006), including particulate matter (ENVO:01000060) such as... | depth 40 m
GTCTATTGGAGTTTTAACAAGTTTAAAGTTATGGGAATCGTTATGATTTGTTATGATATAAAAATAATCATTAAAATGCGATACGCTGTATTCAAGACCTCTAATTCGTTCTTGAATTTTTTTAAATTTTTCTTTTGGATTATTGGCATTTAAATATTGATATTCACTTGTCAATGTGCTGTAAGATGAAATAAATATATATTCATTGGATTTAGATTTACCAATACCAACATTAAAAGTATTATCAGTTTCAACATATATTAATTGATCAATATTATTATGGTCATCTATATTATGCCTGTAAACCTCATTTGCTCTTAATGTATTTGGATCTTTTTTAGTATAAAAAAAATGTTTATTGTCATTTGCCCATACAGTCCTCCCTGTTGTGTTTTTTATTTTTGTATTAAGGATTTTACTAGTGTTTAAATCTTTAACATAAAGAGTGTATTTTCTTCTTGATTCTATATCTATCGCATATGACATCTTTGTATTATCAGGGCTAATATTAATCCCAACTAGGCTAAAGAATTCATACCCAGAAGCTTCTTTATTTACATCAATTAGAAGCTCTTCATTGGCCGATAAAGAATCTTTTTTTCTGGTATATATAGGATATGACTTACCTTTTTCAAACCTAGTTATATACCAATAACCATTATAAAAATACGGCACAGAACTATCGTCTTCTTTAACTCTAGATTTCATTTCAGAAAACAACTCACTTTGAATAGATTTTGATTGGATTGTCAACTTATTATAGTAATCATTTTCTCTTTCTAAGTAGTCTATAACCTCAGGGTTGTTTCTATCTCTTAGCCAATAATAATCATCTATTCTAATATCATCATGTATTTTATGCTGATAAGGGACTTTTTCAGCTTTTGGGGGAGGAAGGTTAGGATTTTCTTTCATTAAAATATTTTCATTACATGCGGTAACAAAAATAAATGCTAAAAATGAATAACAAAATATTTTGGAATGTTTCATTAGCAAAATTTTAAATTAGATAAAGTTTTCATAGTATATATATGTTGATCATTAGTATAATTTCTATGGGTAACCATTCTAATCTTACCTTTTCCCAGTTGAATTATTCTTATATTGTTATGTTCTAAAATTTTTATAAATTCATTTTCATCACATTTAGATTTCAATGAAAATATTATAATATTAGTATCCACAGGTTGCACTAGATCAACATAGGGCAAACTTTTTAAAACCTCACCAAGTTCTTTTGCCTTATAATGATCATCAGCCAAATCATCTATATTATTATCCAATGCAAAGTCAACAGCTGCAGCTAGATACCCCATTTGTCTCATACCGCCCCCCAAAACTTTTCTGTACCTAATTGCTTTTTTAATTGTTTCACTTGTTCCTAAAAGCATTGAACCAATTGGACAACCTAACCCCTTGCTGAAGCAGACTGAAATTGTATCAAATAATTTTCCATAATCAATAGCATTAGTATTGGTAGATATCATTGCATTCCATATTCTTGCTCCATCTAGATGAATAGATATATTATTTTTTTTACACAATGAACTAATTAAACTTAATGTTTTTAAATCATAGCAGGCTCCACCCCCCTTATTAGATGTATTTTCTAAACTAACTAAAGTAGTTGGAGGACTGTGATAAAAGTCTGGTGGATTTATTACATCTTCAATTTGACTACTCTTTAGCAGACCTCTATAACCTTCTACCAATCTACAAGAAACACCAGAATTGAAGCTAACCCCTCCACCCTCATAATGATATATATGAGAAAAATGATCACAAATTAATTGATCTCCAGGTTGAGTATGAATTTTTATGGCTACTTGATTTGACATTGTTCCAGATGGAAAAAACAGTCCCGCTTCTTTACCAAATAATTTTGCGACTCTATCCTCAAGTTTGTTTAGTGTTGGATCCTCCTTAAAAACATCATCACCTACTTTAGCTTTCATCATATAGTTTAACATTTCTTTTGATGGAATGGTAAATGTGTCGCTAATCAAATTAATATTCATATTTTAAAAATCACAAGCAATCGAACCAATTGGGGAACCATCTGGTATTTTTTCAGTTTTAAATGGAGAAATAAGATCAGATTGAGAATTAAATTGACTTATTTGATTTTGATAAAACTCTGAAAATTTAATTTGCTTATTTTTATTAAGCCATTTTGATAATTCTTCTAAACTATTATAAACTTCAGCTCTAATTTGAGGATATATGTAAGTCGATTTACCTAGTTTCATTAAATGTTTAAGTAGGTTAGACTGATTTATCTGTCTAAGTGATTGTTGGTATGAGTCAGAATTTGTAGATTTAAAAGTTTGATTAATTAATTCTGATATTACTTCATTAAAGGTTAATTGATCTCCATAAATAGCATCTTGTTGAATCAACCTTGATACTCTTTGAGGATTTAAAATCATGCCTATTATAGCGTCACTTAAAGAGTTTGAAATACCTAAGTAATCAAAAGCAACTCCAGTTTGAGATCCAAAACTCTCTCTATTTCTATAGTTTCCAAAAGTTCTCGGACTCAATATAGAATGGAGTGATTTTGGAATTGTTAATTCAGATGGGGAAATTGATTTTAATAATCCTTTCAAAGCGAGTCTTTGATCAACAGTGTTTACAGGTGATACTTCATATTTAATGTTGCTTTTAACTCCGTAATTATAATTTAATCCCCCAATCATCTTAACTACGGCCTCAACTTGATATCTATGTAAGAAATACAGAGGAACCAACCTATCCTCAAGAACAGAATAATTTTCACCAATTTTAATATGGTCCAATGAAAATTGATTCAAGGCAATTTTTCTAATTTTTAACAAATTATATAGCTCATTTGTTGCGCTTGATCCATTATCCCATAAATGAGACTTTGGATGTGCACCGCCAATTGGTCTTGAATCGGAGTCCGAAATAAATCTGTGTCCATTGTTATAACTTTTTTCTAATATTTCTTGAAGAGCAATGTTTTCATCAATATTATCATCAAAAACTGAATAATTATACGAAACACTAACCTTGTCCCAATCTCCTATTCCAACTGCATATGCATTTTCATAACTAATCTGATCACCAATAATTTTGAGGGTTGGATGAGGATAATCCATTACGGAGGATCTATTATTTGCACTTGCAGCAAAATTATGAGCAAATCCAAGAGTATGTCCAATTTCATGAGCAGATAATTGCCTTATCCTTGCTAAAGCCATTTCTAGGGCTTTTGCGTCCTTCATATTATTAATTTGAAAAGGAGAATCAGTTAATCCTAATGCAATCATAAAGTCCTGTCTAATTCTGAGACTACCCAAACTTACTTGACCTTTTAAAATTTCTCCAGTTCTTGGATCGATTATACTAGCTCCATAACTCCAACCTCTTGTTGAACGGTGAATCCATTGAATAACATTATATCTTACATCAAGAGGATCTGCGTCATCAGGTAATATTTTTACTTGAAATGCATTTTTAAAACCAATACTCTCAAAAGCTTCATTCCACCATTTTCCACCCTCCAGAAGAGCAGATCTTACTGGCTCAGGTGTTCCATTGTCCAGATAATAAATTATTGGCTTAATTGGATCACTAAGCTTTAATTCAGGATTTTTCTTCTCTAAACGATGTCTAACAACATATTCTTGGAGTGTTGGATCACTTACTGGAGTTGCATAGTCATAAAATCTAAATGCATTTACTCCACTTCTAGGATCAAATTTTCTCATTTTAAAATCTAACGGAGGAAGTTCAATAAAGGAGTGATGTTGATTAACTGAAACTGAATTAGCAGATGGAGCTACTGACCTTATTAATTCACCCTTTGGCTCTCCAGTAAAGGTTAGTTGAACATCAAACTCAATATTTTTAGGAAAAGCCTTGGTTCTTTTTAATTCCATTGAAGATCTTGATTTATTAACAGAGTAGGAACCCTGCTTTCTACTTTTTAGTCTCATTGAAACTCCATGTGCATCATTTAACAAAAATTCATTTAAGTCAATTAGATATCCATTATCTATAGTCTCTTTGATTGGAAAACTCCATATGACTGATTTTGCAAAGGCTTGTTTGATAGACTCTTTTTCTAAATAATTACTTGAATTCGCTCGATACTTTTGATTAGGTTCAACTAATAGTAACCTATTACCAGCCTTCTTAAAATAAACAACTCTTCTTCCTCCAAGTTGACCTCGATCTAAACCAATATCATTACTCCCAATACCCTCACTTAAACTGTTTACATATAAAAATTCTTTTTCAAGATCATCAACTTTTAAATATATGTGATCATTAGCTTGGTCATAATAAAAATTAAAGAACCCTAAATAAGATTTCATCGAATCATACTTACTAATTTGATCAGTTGATTTGGTTTTAGATTTTCTTAATTCTTTGCGTTGAGCAGTAATATTTAATGATAAAAATATTATTAATAGACCTAAGATGAATTTCTTATTTTTCATATTATTTTGATTTTAAATAAAACTAATAAAAATTGAGATATCATGGAATAGATTTCACATTAATAAATTATGAGGTATAATTAATAAAAATCAAAATTTGCAATAGAAAAATAAAAAAAGTAATTTACTTTACAGATAATTTTAAGACATGCTTAATTTAGAAATATTTAAAGAACTTATGGATCGCCTTGGTGCGTTAAGGAGGTATCTTTGACATACCCTCAAAAGAAATAGAGATTTCCAATAAAGAAGAAAAGACTTTATCTCCCAATTTTTGGAACAACCCAGAAGATGCTGAGTTATTTATGAGAGAACTTCAATCTCAAAAAAAATGGGTGGTTGATTATTACTTAATAAAAGATAAACTAGAAGACCTAGAAGTATTAATTGAGTTTGTTAAAAACGGAGAGATTAAACAGGATGAAATCAATGACTTACATGATGAAGTTCTAGAGCTATTTGAAAAGATAGAATTTAAAAACATGTTGTCTGATGAAGGTGATAATCTTTCAGCCATACTTCAAATAACTGCTGGAGCTGGAGGTACTGAAAGTTGTGATTGGGCTGAGATGTTAATGAGAATGTATTTAATGTGGGGAGAAAAAAGTGGTTTTAAATTAAAAGAACTAAATCATCAAGCTGGCGACATTGCAGGAGTTAAAACAGTTACTATTGAATTACAAGGAGAATATGCCTTTGGATGGCTAAAAGGTGAAAATGGAGTTCATCGTTTGGTTAGAATCTCACCTTTCGACAGTAATGCTAAAAGGCACACATCGTTTGCATCTGTATATGTTTACCCTTTGGTTGATGAAACAATTGAAATAATCATAAACCCATCTGATATTAGTTGGGAGACAATGCGTTCCAGTGGAGCTGGAGGTCAAAATGTTAATAAAGTTGAAACTGCGGTTAGATTAAGACATGAACCATCTGGAATAGTAATTGAGAATTCTGAAACAAGATCCCAACTAGAAAATAAGGGAAAAGCAATGCAGTTACTGAAATCTCAATTATATGAAATTGAATTACAAAAAAAAATGACGGCAAGAGAAGAAATAGAATCATCAAAAATGAAAATTGAATGGGGTTCACAAATAAGAAACTATGTCATGCATCCCTACAAACTAGTAAAGGATATTAGGACAAAAGTTGAAACCAATGACATAGATTCAGTAATGAACGGATCAATCGACAAATTTCTAAAAGGATATTTAATGTATATGGGACAAAAAAATATTAATAATAATTAAACCTAGTTTTTAATTAATAGTTTTATTAAAATTTTCTAACCCCTTATTTAACCAATCTTTAAAAATATTTTTATCAGCATATTGTATAGGTTCATTTAATACCTTTCCATCATAAGTCATCAATACATAAAAAGGTTGTGAGGCAGTTTTAAAATTTAAATATTGAAAGGTAGACCATTTTTGACCTATGGTTTTTATTTTTTTTAATGATCCATTTGTACGTCTTATACTAAATTGGTTTTCATCTTTTAACTCAGTTCTATCGTCAACATATAATGAAACTAATACAATATCATTATTTAATATTTTAAACACCTCAGGGTCTGACCATACGTTCTCTTCCATCCTTCTACAATTAACGCAAGCCCAACCTGTAAAATCAATTAAAATAGGTTTTTTTGATTTCTGAGCTAAAACTTTACCATCAAAAAAATTTTTATTACAATTTAAATTAAGTGGACATTCATTGGTTGATTTATTTATACTATAAAAAATTGGAGGTGGAAAACCACTTAATAATTTTAAATTATTTTCTTTAACCAAAAGTCCATGAATAAGATAAATTGTAAATAAGACAAAAAATGAACCTATTATTTTTCTCAGTATTTTTATTTTATGTTTTACTTCATGAGGAAAATGAAATACTCCAAATAAATAAAGAGATGTTAATAATGAAATTACTGCCCAAATTGATACAAAAACTTCACGTTTTAAAATTCCCCAATGAGAAACTAAATCAGCATTTGATAAAAATTTTAAAGCTAGTGCTAATTCAATAAAACCAATAACAATATTAGTTGTATTTAGCCAAGTACCAGATTTAGGAATTAATTTAATACTTTTTGGAAATAAAGAAAATAAACCAAAAGGAAACGCCAAAGCTATACCAAAACCGAGCATTCCAAAAGATAATTGAATAGCCCCACCATCAGATGTTAGTGAACCAACTAATAATGATCCTAAAATTGGACCAGTACATGAGAAAGAAACAATCGATAAAGTTAAAGCCATAAAAAATAAACCCATCACACCTTTCCATTTTGAAGATGCAGAATCAGATAAATTTGACCATCTGCTGGGCAAAGTAAGATCGTAAAAGCCAAAAAATGAAAAAGCAAAAAATACAAAAACAAAGAAAAATATAAGATTAACAATTGCACTGGTTGCAATTGAATTCAGAATCTCTGGATCTAAAGAATCAAAAAGATGGAAGGGAAGACTTAATAAAACATATATCAAAATAATGAATAAGGAATATGTTAATGAATCTTTTATACCTTTTGACCTAGATTTATAATTTTTTAAAAAATAGGAAACAGTCAAAGGAATCATGGGAAAAACACACGGAGTCAATAACGCTAAAATCCCACCAAACATGCCTAATAAAAATATTGTCCAATTACTATCATTAGAATTATTTGTTTGATTATTTTTTAAAAATCTGGATTCAGTTAAGTCTAATTTTAAAGAATTTGCTATTGATTTGCTTTTTTCATCAATTAAAATACTTTTTGAAGTTACTTTTTTATTAAAAATAAAATTAAACGGTTCAGATCTAAAAACACAGAGCTTATCGTCACAGGCCTGAAATTCTATAGTTCCTGGAATTGAATCTACGAAATCATTGATTTCAACTTCAAGTTGAAATAACGCGTAATTTTCAAAATAATTTAAATCTTTTTCAAAAATCGGATCATAAAAAGTAACACTTTTTCCTTCACTTACTTTTTTTATTGAACTATATGGTTCATTGTCGAATAAAAATATTGTGGGAAGCGGTGGCTCATTTTCAATATACTGAGAATATAGATGCCAATTGTTATCAATTTTAGCCTCAAAATTTAAAGTTGCAGTTGAATCACTAGTTAACTCATGACTAAAACTCCATTTTATAGGATTTATTACCTCTTGAGAACTTAAATAAGTAGATAGAAGTATTAAAAAAAATAGAGATAATCTTTGCATTTTATTTAGATAAATCAACGCGAATATACATCCTTTTATTTGAATTAATATTGCATGAGAATCTACTATCTGCTCTTTTTCCAATGATCCAAACCACCTGATTGTTTGAGGTTAAAATCCATATATTTTCTTTTTCATATTTAGATAACTTTTCATCTTTGAAATATTTACTTAACTTTTTTTTACCTGACATTCCCAATGGATAGAAAAATGCACCAGTAAAAGGTCTTTTAATTTCTAATGTTGAATCAAGTAGAGATGAATCGACTTCAATTGAGTTAATATTATCCTCAAGGGGATCTAAACTTATTTCAATACTAAAAGGAGACTTTAATTTTTGAGGTTTTAAATTTATTTTATACGATCTATTATCCTTGGTAGTTTTTTTTCTTAAGATAAAACAGTCACGATCTCTCAATAATTCGAATGATTTAGAACTTATTATTTTACCAGGAGATGAATCAATGAGTTTGTTAAGCTCTGACGGATTAGTAAATCCATATTCTTTAAAAATTGCGTGTAAAAAAAATTCTTTTGGTTTAATTTTTTCTAAATCACTTAGTTTAATGCTGATACCAAATTCTGTTTTATTAAAAAAAGTTTTTTTAAAATCTTCAACTTGTTGAATCAAAGCAGTATTTGCTAAACCAATATTATAAATTGTTTTTTGGAAATTTTTTTCAATATCTGGAATAATTTTTTTTAGTTTTGGAACAACTAAGTTTCTTAAAGAATTTCTTAAATACTCATTCTTTGAGTTACTCTTATCTTCATTCCACTTTAATTTATTTTGTTTAGCATATTTTAAAACTTCTTCTTTAGTAAAACTTAATAGTGGTCTAATTAGTTTTGATGATTCTGGTATACCAATCAAGCCTTCTATTCCAGTGCCTCTTCCCAGATTAATTAAAAATGTCTCCAATTGATCATTCAAATGGTGAGCAGTTACTATTTTAGATATATTATTTTTAATTAATAATTCCTCAAACCACTTATATCTAATTTCTCTAGCTGACATTTGAATAGAAAATTTATGATCTTTTGAATACTTGATGGTATCAAATTTTTTAATAAATAAATCTACATTAAAACTTTTAGCCAATTTCTTTATTAATAAAGCATCATTTTCATTATCCTTACCTCTTAAATTATAATTACAATGTGCAATTGAAAAATTAAAATTTGATTTAAAAAATAAATGCGCTAATACAATACTATCAACACCTCCACTAACAGCTAAAAGAGATTTTGTGTTTTTAAGATTAGGATAAAAGTCCTTTATGTGAGAGGTATTAATATCCATTTATATAAAATGCTAGATATGAAGTGGTCGGCTATCAGTTGCAGCTAGAGCTGCTTCTTTAATGGCTTCTGCATAAGTGGGGTGAGAATGACTCATTCTAGAAATATCTTCAGCAGAAGCTCTAAATTCCATAGCAGTAACTGCTTCTGCAATTAGATCAGCAACTCTAGCACCTACCATATGAACTCCTAAAACCTCATCAGTTTTTGAATCAGCTAAAATTTTAACGAAACCATCAGTGTCCATACTGGCTCTTGCTCTACCAAGGGCTCTCATTGGAAATTGACCTACTTTATATTCAATACCTTCAGATTTCAACGTTTCTTCAGTTTTTCCAACAGATGAAACTTCAGGCCAAGTATAAATTACATTTGGAATAAGATTATAATCAATATGAGGTTTCTGTCCAGCAATAATTTCAGCAACTAAAACACCTTCCTCCTCAGCCTTATGAGCTAACATAGCACCTCTAACAACATCCCCAATTGCAAAAATATTTGAACTACTTGATTGAAGATTATTATTTACAATAATTTGTCCCCGTTTATTAAGTTCTACATCAATTGCCTCTAAATTTAAACCTTCAGTATATGGCTTTCGACCAACAGAAACTAGACAATAATCACCTTCAAAAGTTTGTTCTGATTTCTTTTTATCTAAAGCTTTTACGAGTACTCTATTTTTTAATCGATCAACCTGAACTACAGAATGTGAAAAATAAAACTTAATGCCTTGCTTTTTCAAAACCTTGGTTAATTCTCTAGAGATACTAGAATCCATTAAAGGAGTTATACGATCTGCATATTCAATAACAGATACTTCAGAACCCAATCGTCGATAAACTTGACCTAACTCAAGACCAATAACTCCTCCCCCAATAACAATCATATGCTTGGGAATTTCTTTAAGTGAAAGAGCTTGAGTTGATGTTATAATTCGATCTTTATCAACTTTAGCAAAAGGTAAATCAATTGGCTTAGATCCAGTAGCAATTATTATATTTTTAGATTCAATAACTTCAGGTGTGTTTGAATGAATTTTAACATGAGTGGAATCTTCAAAACTTCCAGTTCCATAAAAAACATCAATTTTATTTTTATCCATTAAATAGTTGATTCCCTTAGTGGTTTGATCAACGACAGATTGCTTTCTGTCGATCATTTTTTTAAGATTTACCTTAATTTCTCCAGAAATTTCTATACCATGAGTATCAAAATTTTTCATAGCCTCTTCATAATGATGAGAGGAATCTAATAAAGATTTTGAGGGAATGCATCCTACGTTTAAACAAGTTCCACCTAAAGATTTATATTTTTCAATTATTGCAGTTTTAAGACCTAATTGAGAACATCTTATTGCGGCAACGTACCCACCTGGTCCAGAGCCAATTATTGTAACGTCATATGATTTCATAGTATCCTTTTATAATAATGTAAAATTAGTTAGAAAATTCTTAACATTGTACAAATAGATATAATCTTAAAATTATTAAATTTTGAATAAGACTCGTTCATTACCAATTGTCTCCTCTTTAATACCATTAATAATACTTATAATTCTTCTAGCCTATAATGTTTTTGTTTTTGGAGATGACGCATTATCCGGCTCTAATCAATTTATTTTACTAATTGGAGCTTCGATTGCCGCTGTTGTAGGATTTTATTATCAAGTATCTTACAAAGAGATGCTTATTAAAGTCGCAGATAATTTCCAATCAGTAGCCGGTGCAATTCTCATTTTACTATTTGTTGGTGCTTTAGCTGGAACTTGGCTTGCAAGCGGAATAATACCAGCCATGATATATTACGGTTTAAAAATTTTACATCCATCCATTTTTCTTCCTTCATGTATTATAATATGTGCTATAATATCTTTAGCTACTGGAAGTAGTTGGACAACTTCTGCGACGGTAGGAATTGCTTTAATTGGTGTTGGAAAGGCCTTAGGGTTACCCTCCGGAATGATTGCTGGAGCTGTTATATCTGGAGCATACTTTGGCGATAAATTATCTCCGCTAAGTGACACAACAAATCTTGCGCCAGCAATGTCTGGAGGTGATTTGTTTTCACACATTAAATACATGACTTTAACTACAGTTCCCAGCATAATAATTACATTAATTGTATTTGTAACACTTGGATTCTTTCAGGAACAAAAAGGAGCTGCTGATATTCTAAGTTTGTTAGATCAAATAGAGTTAAAGTTTAATATTAATTATTGGTTGTTTATTGCCCCCCTATTTGTTATTTTTTTGATTTCAAAAAAGACACCACCTCTTATAGCTTTACTTGCTGGGACTATTTTAGGTGCAATTTTTGCATTAATTTTTCAACCTGATATTATTTTGGCATTAAGTGGCGAAAAGACATACAATTTCTCAAGTGCATATAAAGGAGTTTTAAATGCAATTACAATCAATACTCAGGTAGAAACTGAAAATGAATTATTATATGATCTTTTCTCATCTGGAGGTATGAAAGGAATGTTAGATACAATATGGCTAATAATTTGTGCAATGGTTTTTGGAGGTGTAATGGAAGCTATTGGAGCTCTTTCTTCTATCACAAACACACTTTTAAATTGGGCCAAAAGTACTTTTCAATTATTTGCTAGTACAGTGGCAACTTGCTTAACGATTAATTTAACAGCATCTGATCAATACTTGGCAATTGTTATACCAGGAAAGATGTTTTCTAAAGCATATAAAGATAGAAGTCTTGCCCCAGAAAACTTAAGTAGGACTCTTGAGGATTCTGGAACTGTCACATCAGCATTAATTCCATGGAACACATGTGGAGCTTATCAATCAAGTGTTTTAGGAGTTGGGGTTGATCAATATTTTATTTATGCAGTTTTTAATTGGATAAGTCCATTTATGACCCTATTGTATGCAGCTTTAAAAATCAAAATACGCTCTTTAAAGTAGTGTTCATAAATAAATATTGAAAATAAATCAAATCATTACTAATTTGTATTTTTGTAACTAATGTTTATATTATTTTCAAATAACTAATGGCCATAAGTAAAAACAAAAATCAAGTTTCCAAAGAGTCTATTAGACAGAGAACTATAATTTTTGGAAGTTTTTTAATTTTAACTAGCCTGATTCTATTTATTTCTTTTACATCATATTTAATTACCTGGGAAGTAGATCAATCAACATTACAATCTTTCCAAGATCGTGATGTTTTGACTGAGAATATTTTAAGTAAAATTGGTGCTTGGCTTGGACATTTATTTATATTTAATCTTTTTGGAATTTCTTCTTATATATTTAGTTATTTAATTTTTATAACTGGCTCTGTTTTATTTTTTAACACATCAAGAAAAAGTTTAATTATTAAATGGTCTTGGGGATTGAACTATATTTTGTTTGGCTCACTCCTACTAAGTTTTTTTCATGAAAAGTTTCCTGTTATAGATGGAGTTATTGGTTATGAAATATCAAATTTTATAATTGATTATATTGGATTAGTTGGTTTTTGCTGCCTAGTATTTTTTTACTTTATATGTATTATTGTTTTTCAATGGAATTTCACTCCTGAAAAAATTATGAGCTTTTTTAGAAAAACAAAAACCAAATTTTATGAAAATTCAAATAAAAATGAAGACTTAACTATAAATAATGAATCTGATATAAATACTGATGAGTCTATTGTTGATGAAATATCTCCCAACGAACTTATGAATCTGTCAGACCAAAAATCAACAATAACTGACCAAACTCCTGTTAATTCGGAAAAAACTGACGAATTAAAAATGGAAATCGAAAAAACCCATGAAGATACTTTAGATAATTTATCAGAAAAATTAGTTGAAGAACATGGTGAATTTGATCCAACTCTTGAATTAAGTAAATTCAAAATTCCATCTATTGACTTATTAAAAGATTATCCCAACACCGGAATCACAATCAATCAAGAAGAGTTAGAGGAAAATAAAATAAAAATTGTAGATACTCTAAGAAATTATAAAATAGGAATTGCTCAAATTAAAGCCACAATTGGTCCAACAGTTACATTATATGAAATAGTTCCTGAAGCTGGAATAAGAATTTCTAAAATTAAAAATCTTGAGGATGATATAGCTTTATCTCTTTCTGCACTTGGCATAAGAATAATTGCTCCAATTCCTGGAAAAGGAACTATAGGAATTGAAGTTCCAAACCAAAATCCAAGCATTGTTTCAATGAAATCAGTTATTTCTTCAAAAAAGTTTCAGAAAGCTGAAATGGAACTTCCAATAGCTTTAGGTAAGACAATTAGTAATGAAACTTTTGTTGTAGATCTTACAAAAATGCCACATTTACTTATGGCTGGTGCAACAGGTCAAGGTAAGTCAGTAGGATTAAATGCAGTTTTGACCTCACTTTTATATAAAAAACATCCTGCTGAAGTGAAATTTGTTTTAGTTGACCCAAAAAAGGTTGAATTAACTATTTACAATAAAATTGAAAGGCATTATCTAGCTAAACTTCCAGACAGTAAAGATCCCATAATAACGGATAATAGCAAGGTTATTAATACTCTAAATTCGTTATGTATTGAAATGGATAATCGATATGAGTTATTGAAAAATGCGCTATGTAGAAATTTAGTTGAATACAATAAAAAATTTAAAAATAGAAAACTAAATCCAAATGATGGATACAAGTATTTACCATACATTGTTCTTGTTGTAGATGAATTTGCTGATCTAATTATGACAGCAGGAAAAGAAGTAGAAACTCCTATTGCGCGATTAGCTCAGTTAGCAAGAGCAGTGGGGATTCATCTAATTATTGCTACCCAAAGACCCTCTGTAAATGTTATTACAGGTATTATTAAAGCTAACTTTCCAGCCCGAATTGCATTTAGAGTAACATCCAAGATTGATTCTAGAACAATTTTAGATAGTGGTGGTGCAGATCAATTAATAGGTCGTGGAGATATGCTTTATACTCAAGGTAACGAACTTTCAAGGATTCAATGCGCTTTTGTAGATACACCCGAAGTGGATCAAATAGCTGATTATATTGGTTCCCAGAATGGTTTTAGTGATGCGTACATTTTACCAGAATATATTAGTGAAGAAAATAATAGCTCTCTTGATATAGATGCCTCTGAAAGAGATTCACTATTTAGAGATGCAGCAGAAGTTATTGTTATTGCACAACAAGGATCTGCGTCATTGCTACAAAGGAAATTAAAATTAGGATATAATAGAGCGGGAAGAATTATTGATCAAATGGAGTCAGCAGGAATTGTTGGTCCTTTTGAGGGAAGTAAAGCAAGACAGGTTTTAATTTCTGATTTAAATCATTTAAAAAATCTATTGGAAAATGAAGAGAAATAAAATACTATTTATATTTAGTTTGTTTTTTGCTTTTTCTGCATCTGTCTTGGGTCAAACCTCTTTAAAAGCAAAAAAACTTCTTGATGATACTTCAGCGAAAATAAGTAGTTATAAAAATTATCAATTTGATTTTAATTACTCCTTGGACAATACTATCGAGAATATAAGTCAGGAAACTAAGGGTGAGGTTATTGTTGCCGATAAAAATTATAAATTGATCACACCTGATTTAATTCAATTATTTGATGGTAAAAACTTATATACCATTATACCTGATAATGAAGAAGTTTTAATAACAAAACCAGATCAAAGTGATATTGAAATTCTAAATCCAACTAAACTAATTGAAATATATGAGACAGGGTATGACTTTCACTGGGATATACTACAAAACGTCAGGGGGAATAAAATTCAATACATTAAATTGATTCCAACTGAGGAAAGTCCTGATATCTCTTATATTCTTTTAGGAATTAATCTGAAATCATACGATATACATAAACTAATTGAAGTTGGTAAACAAAGAACAACTACGACTTTAATAATTCAAAATTTCACCACAAACAATAATTTATCATCTGATTCATTTATTTTTAATAAAGATGATTATCCCGGATTTTATATAAACTAATGATCAAAATAATTGATTTATATATTTTAAAACAATATGCATCTAGACTTGTATCGGTCTTTGCTATTTGTATGCTTATATTTATAATTCAAGCATTTTGGCTTTATATAGATGAACTAGCTGGAAAAGGTCTGGATTTTTTAACCATATTTAGATTTCTGGTTTACTACTCCCCTAAGCTAGTTCCTTTGGTTCTTCCTCTTTCAGTTCTATTAGCTTCCTTAATGACTTATGGTACTTTAGCTGAAAACTATGAATTTGCTGCAATGAAGTCAACTGGAATTTCATTACAAAGAGCAATGTATGCACTTATAATTTTTCATGTTTTTCTGGGTGTTGGAACATATTTTTTTTCAAATCATATAATACCATATGGAGAATTAAAATCATATAACCTTAGAAAGAATATTTCAAAATTAAAACCAGCATTAGCCATTAGAGAGGGTGTATTTAATGATCTTGGACAGATGACAATTAAAGTGACTGATAAGTATGGTGATAATAATCAGTTGATGAAGGATATAATAATACATGAAAAAGCAAAAGATAACAAGAATAGGATTGTTATTAAAGCTGAATCTGGAGAGTTAAGGAGTGAAACTACAGACGCTATGCTTCAAATGGTTCTCTATAATGGCTACAGATACGAGGATATTAATCCTAAAGACTTAACTGAAAAATCTAAATATCCTTTTGCTAAAGTTCATTTTGAGGAATATGTAATGAATATCGATCTTTCAGAGTTTAATAACATAGATTTAGAGGCTCAGGATTATACAACTACCTACAGGATGCAAAAAGTAAATCAATTAAAAGAAAGTATCGATTCTTTAGAAATTGATTTAGAGAAACAAAAAAATTTATTCAGTGAAAATTATAACAAAACAAATGGACTTTCTCAACTTGATGTAATAGAAAAGGATAGTGTTTTTTTATCAAATAAATTAAGGTCAAATGTACTTGAGTTTATTTCTGTTAAAAGAAAATTTAAATACTCAGAAGTTATAAGGACCTCTATCCCTTCGATACGAGGAACTATAAATAATCTAAAAAGTAAAAAAAGAAACTTTTTTTTATTCCAAAAACTTATAAATCTGCATAAAACAACTCTCTATGATAAGTATACCTTAATATTTGCTTCTTTTTTACTTTTTATTATTGGTGCATCTCTTGGTGCAATTATAAAAAAAGGAGGCTTAGGCTTACCTTTAGTATTGTCAGTTGTGATTTTTTTAGTGTATCACTACATTGGTCTTTTTAGTAAGAATGCTGCTGAGGATAGTAGTATTGCTCCAATTCTTGCCTCATGGGCTTCAACTTTAGTTTTGGCACCTTTTGCATTTATATTAGCTAAAAGAGCATCATCAGATAAGGGATTAATTAACTTAGATCCCATATTAGTTCCAATTCAAAAAATTTATTTCAAATTCATGGGAGAAAACAAAAATAATGGATAATAAAATAGAATTAAACTCAATAACTGAAGCCATAACAGATATTAAAAATGGTAAAATTATAATTGTTGTTGACGATGAGAATAGGGAGAATGAAGGGGATTTTATATGTTCTGCTGAAAAAGTTACACCTGAGCTAGTTAATTTCATGATAACACACGGAAGAGGCCTTGTGTGTGTTCCTTTAAATGAAAACAGATGTAATGATTTAAATTTAGATAAAATGGTTTCAAATAATACTGATCCCTTAGAAACAGCTTTTACCGTTTCAGTAGATTTGAAAGGAAACGGGATTACTACAGGTATTTCTGCTGATGATAGATCCAAAACAATTAAAGCATTAGTTGACGATAACACATTACCACATAACCTTTCACGACCTGGGCATATTTTTCCACTAATTGCAAAAGAGGGAGGAGTTTTAAGAAGAACAGGTCATACAGAAGCAGCAATAGACTTTTCAAGACTAGCAGGTTTAAAGCCAGCAGGAGTTATAGTTGAAATAATTAATGATGATGGATCCATGGCAAGACTCCCAGAGTTGATTAAAATTGCACGTAAATTTGATTTGAAAATTGTATCTATTGAAAATCTTGTTGCTTACAGAATGGAACATGATAGTTTAATTTTAAAAAAGGTTGATACTGAGATTGAGACAAGGTATGGTAAATATAGACTTCGAGCATATCAACAAACTACAAATAGTCAAATTCATTTAGCACTTTCAATAGGTGATTGGGAATCTAAGGAGCCTGTATTAACAAGAATTAATTCGTCTAGGATTCATGATGATATTTTGGGTCTTTTAACTGGAGCTTCAGATAAAAGTCTTGATGGAATCTTTTCACTGATAAATAAAGAAAAAAAAGGAGCTATTCTCTTTATTAATCATCAAGAATCAAGTGAAGATCTTTTATCTCGGATTAATTCATTAAAGAATATTCAAAATGAAGGAAAAATCAATCAAGTTCCTCCTTTAAGAATGGATTATAAGGATTTTGGTATCGGTGCACAAATATTACATGACTTAAATATTACAAAATTAAGGTTAGTTAGTAATTCGAGGCAGATACCAAGAATTGGTTTAACAGGATATGGGTTAGAAATAACCGATCAAGTAGGTTATTAAAAAAACCATAATTTAATTGCCATTACTACAACCATTATCAATAAGGAGAGTTTAACAACTTTTTCTCCTTTTCTCACGGAATACCTACTAGTAAACCAAGCGCCAAATATTGTTCCAAAAGAAAGCCATAAACCCATTGACCAATTAACTTTTTCATTATAAGCAAATAATGCCAGGGCTCCAATTGTATAAACACCAACTAAAGCAACTTTTGCAGCATTTGTTTTAATAAGAGACAACCTATTGTATCTAGTCAAAAAGAACATAATAACAATTCCAATTCCAGCATTAATAAACCCTCCATATATACCAATAAAAAAAAATCCTAAACAACTAACATATAAATATTTACCTTTTATTCTCTCTTGTAATGCTTTAATATTGTTCTTAGGTTTAAAAACTATTAATAAACCAACAATTACTATAATTATCGCTAAAATTTTATTAAATAAATCACCTCTAATGTCAATTGCAATTTGCGCTCCTATTATTGCTCCAATTGAAGCTGAAATTCCTAAATAAAGATTAAATGGATAAGTGCTTATTCCCTTACTTTTGTAACCTAATGTACCTGAAATTGATTGCATTAAAATCCCTATCCTATTCGTTCCATTTGCAACCCCTGGAGGCAGACCCAAAAAAATTAATATTGGAAGTGTCAATAATGACCCACCTCCAGCCAGTGTGTTTATAACACCTGCAATAAAGCCAGATACAATCAATATAATTATTTCCTGGATTTCACCCATGATGTAAATATACTTAGTATACAAAAGCCATCAACAAACTTTTTTTTATTACCTAAAAAACAATGTATATTTGCCACCGCATTGGAGAAATGGCAGAGTGGTCGAATGCGGCAGTCTTGAAA
>TARA_B110000008_G_scaffold85503_2_pt1 | contig 18400 bp, 19 predicted proteins | sample TARA_B110000008 | Tara Oceans TARA_B110000008 (sample SAMEA4396496) | marine metagenome | biome: Westerlies Biome; feature: [DCM] deep chlorophyll maximum layer (ENVO:01000326); material: water (ENVO:00002006), including particulate matter (ENVO:01000060) such as... | depth 40 m
TATTATAATCTTCTATAAGCTCGTTTAATTGATGAACATCATGACAATCACTGTTGCTGTGTTGTTGATCATTGTTGTGAATATGTTGTTCTACATAAGTACCTTGTGAATTCGATTCACCACCACGTATTTTTATATTTTGTTTGTAATGTTTCTTAAGGGTTCGTTTTTTTTTAAAGTTACTATTTTTCCTAGTACTTCGTTTTCTTTTGTAATTATTCTTTTTTGTCATATATACTATCAAAATAAACTATTTTTATACCCCACGTATCCTTAAACAGAGAAACATTAGACGAAACAGAAATACTTGCCATTCCTTTGGTTAAACGTATTTCCCTCGTATTTTAGTAAATAGTACAGCATATCTATTTCGCAATGTATCCCGAGATATGTTCATTTCCTTTGCAATGCTTTGAAATGTTTCTCCTTTTTTGTATTTTTTAATCAATATTTCTTTCTCCCAATTTTCTAAACCAAGATCATCCAATATGGATCTAGACTCAACATAAGGAATCGTTCGATATAAATGATCGTCCATGGATACCACTTCTTTTTGTTTGTAGACGATTTTGATATAGTCATCCATGTATTTACGCACCCAAAATCCACTATATGTAGATAGTTTAAACCCCTTTGTTTCATCATACTTGGCGCACGCACGCATGAATCCCACATAGCCTTCTTGAATTAATTCTTCTCTTTGTTGATACGACAACGTATGTTTTCGTAAATATGGTTTCGCAAAATAAGGAACCAACTTATAATTGTCTTTTGCCAGTTGTTTGATCTGTTTTGGACTTTGTAAGCAATGACAACTAATGATTAACGAAAACAACAATACAAATAACACCATTATCAAAGTGAAATGTTGTTATTATATTCGAAAACTCTTTATATAACAGTTCATATATGGATTAATTCCAACTGAACGCATATTCTTTTCTTTCCTTTATACATATGGAACTTCTAACGAAGTTGAACGCATTCATTATTGCAACAAGCGTGACCCTATTTATTGTCACCTTTGTACTAAAGTTGCCCCATTTGATTTCCAATCAACCGCAATTAGTAAATCTATATTACGTAAAAAACTTTCATAAAAATGTCCCCTTGGATTTTCTTCTTATTTTTGTATACCTTTACATTCCCTTGTATGTTGCTTCTTTCTTTCAAATCAAAACAAAAGTATCCACCATAGCAATTATTGTATTATGTACGACCCTGTTAACCGGTGGATTTTGCTATTACTCGCGTTCCTTCCCCATGAGCTCCTCATTTTTTTCAAAATGGTTCCACAAAGCAGGGTACAGTGTCATTGTGTATGATATTATTTTATTAATATGCACTTATTTAATCTATGATTATTTACTCACTATGACGAAACATTCATAGATGGTTTAATATGATATTTATATATACTTTGTCCCCATTTGTATCCCCAATAGTAGCTCATGGCAATAATATACAATCCTCCATAATACAATAGTTTATACTCATATAAATGATATATAATAAACGGGATGTAAATGAACCGACACAAGCTATAATACCCAAACAAATACATATCTGTCACAAATCCCAAGGATTGGGTTGATTTGAGTATATAACGAAGATTAGAAACAAATGACGTTGATTCTGCAAAGACAAACGTATATAATATAAACGATAATGGATGCTCTTTTTGAATATACATGGTACAAGCCAAAGAAACTACATGATGTGGTATATATTCAAGACGATGATATACCCAATATTCTACAATAGAGTCCATGGAGAAATACAAAAAAGAAATTTGTTTGATTTGTATGATAAAGTCATAAGGTTCATTTGAATAAAGCGCCAAAATCCCCAACATTGTCGTTAATCCATTGAAACACATGTTCAATAAAATGGTCATAATGATTTATGCGTTGAAGGTACAATCATTATTTCTTATATGTATTTAAATATATTTTCTTTTTTAAATACATGTGTGGTATCACCATCTATTTATCTAAAGAAGACACGCAAAACGCAATATCGCACGTGCTCGCCTCTTTATATGAATTACAAAACCGTGGTTATGACTCCTTTGGTATTGCCTATTATCACGCCGAGAACAAGATGTTTCAAAGGCACAAGAAAGCAATCAATCAAACATCGGAAGAAGACACTTACAAAGTATTTCAAAAAGAAACGGAATCATGGAGTTCCCATATATGTATGGGACACAGTCGTTGGGCGACCCATGGGAAGGTCAATGAAACCAATGCACACCCACATGTATCCAATGGTGCTCTTTTTTTCTTGGTACACAACGGAATCATTGAAAATTTCAAGGAACTTAAGACATTTTTATTGGAAAAAGGATATACTTTTTATAGTGAAACAGATAGCGAAGTCATTGTCAATTTATTGGAATACGTACATCTATATGAGACTAAAACTACTGTGCAAGAGGCGATTGTTCAAACCATTTCACAATTGGAGGGGACATTTGGTCTCGTCATATTATGTGCCGAATATCCAGATATAGCCTATGTGACAAAACGAGGTAGTCCATTGCTCATTAGCGAAACGGAACATGAACTCATGGCAACCAGTGAATTAAGTGGGTTTCAACAACATACAGATCAGTATTATGAACTGAACAACAACGAATTGGTGATTTTGTCGCAGCAATATGGAATGGTATTTGAGTCTAATGAAGACAACGACAACTCGCGCACCATGAAACCCATCAATCCGGATTTTCAATTGCATTACTTGACTCAACAATTGGGAAACTACACTCATTATACACAAAAAGAAATCTTGGAACAAGACAAAACCTTATGGAGGTCCTTGAACCATGGCGCCCGTATATTGGATGGTGAGATTTGTCTTGGTGGGCTCTATGATCTTAAAAAGAATATTCCAAAAATTCAGAATATTATTTTTATGGGGTGTGGGTCTAGTTATTACGCAGGATGTATTGGATATCATTACATACGAGCCAGAGAAGAATTGCGGGATTTGAATGTGTTTTGTTTTGATGGAGGCGATTTTGAACTCAAGGATATCCCCCATGGAGTTTGTCTTTTTGTCTTTATTTCTCAATCAGGAGAGACCATGGATTTGATGAAACATTTGGATCACATTCAAGCTTCTCATTATACGATGGGTATCATCAACGTGATCGATTCCACTATTGCAAAAGAAGTGGATTGTGGTATCTATATGAATGTGGGGAAAGAAGTTGCGGTAGCATCCACAAAATCCTTTAACAGTAGTGTTCTTTTATTGAAACTGTTTTCCTTGTGGTTGTATCAAGAGAAGTCAAAACATAAAGAAAGATCAACAGGGTTGATAACCGGATTTGAGCTACTCAAAATGTCCAATGTACTGCGCGATGAAACACATCAAATCAAACAAATGATCTACCAAGTAAAGAAAGTGAACCACGAAATCAATATGATCTTTGAACAACGAAACATAGACAAATTGGTGTTTGAACACATTTTTATATTGGGCAAAGGAACCATGGAATGTATCGCCAGGGAATGCGCCCTAAAACTCAAGGAAATTTGCTACATCCATGGGGAAGGTTTATCGGCGGCAGCACTGAAGCACGGACCGCTTGCAATGGTACACGAATATTTCCCCATCATTCTTCTCATCAATCACGAAAATATGGACAAAATGATGAATGCCTATCACGAACTGAGTAGCCGAAACGCCTATTTATTTCTCCTGACAACAGAGGTTGATCTTTTAACAAAAGTGAATCATGAATCACCACAATGTGATGTGATCCTCATTCCCAAAAACAAGGTGTGTGGAGAAATCTTGGTCATGATAACACTTCAACATTTATGCTATCACTTGGCGCTCCGGAAAAAGATTGATCCGGACAAACCAAAGAATTTGGCGAAGGTAGTGACTGTGGAGTGAAATAATGTGTTCCAAAAATAAATAAAACATATATATCTTTTATATAATACATGGTAAATCAAACTTGTTTATTAATGCTTTTTGGATTACCAAGAACGTTTGAGGAATGTTCAAACAATATCAATAACTTTTTGATTGATAAAAATAGGTTGAATTATGATTTTACATTAATAATTTCAACTGATAGAGAGGGCAAGGAGCATGAGAAATGGAAAGACCCAAAACGCACAAGCAATTATTTAAACATATCAATACTTGAAGAGAAATTAAATAAGTGTTATTCCAACATAAAAAAAATATTGTATCTATCCGGTCCTTCCTATCATTTTTCCCTATGTGGAGACAAAATTGCTACTATCATGTATGATAGATTGATTCAAATGCTTTATAATGAAAGAAAGCAGACGTATGATTATTATATTTTTTCAAGACTGGATATAATATTGTTTCAACCAATATACTTATCGTCTTTTCATAACAAATTTTCAATGATAACAAGAGGCCCTCAATTGGGTGGTGGGGGATTATTTTATAATAGGGATTTTGATTATATGTGGATCGGTTCTAAAGTACCATTTTTGATATGGTGTATTAATATGTTGAAATACTGTGATATGTTGAAATCAGAAAGAATGATAACTTTGGTCAATGAATTATATATGAATGACGCTTTTTTAATCAAAGAAATAGAATCTTACAAAAATATCGACAAAATAACAATAAAAAACAACATTTTAAAACACAAAATTATACCAGATTTTGGTTTGACCAACAACAACAGAATTTATCGGTATGATTATGTAAAAATGTTTCATTATTTGATAAACTATCTAGAACGCAATGGTTTTGAATTTGAAATTGGAAAAAATTTCACAAAACTGGTTCGTTGATATTTAAGTACATGATAAAGGTAGTTAAATTGAACTTACTACATAACTCATAATTTACAGTCAATCAAACATGTAGGACAGTTAGAAACAACAAAATCAATGTTATTAATTATTTTATTGATATTAATATTGTATTTGATTAATGAAGAAATATGGTCGCCCCATAAACAAAATAAATATTTAGTTAAAACATTTTTGATAAATTCATCATATAATGTATCATTCATTTGTGATATGTTTTTTAAAAATCCATCATATCTCAAATTGAAATTACAACCATGCTCACTTAGATTGATAATTTTAAAATTATATTTTTCTTTAATAATATATATTTCATATACCATTTGTTCAGGAGCAATCATAAAATCACATATTCGTTTATTGTGATACTCTTCTAAAAATGTCATACAATTTGAGAATATTTGCATATCATACATGAAGAAATCGTTTTGTCTAAAAAAAAGTTTATGTGACTCATTATAACCGTACCCTAATAATTTGTTTACTTTGAGAGTAAGATTTTTATCATATTGTGTCCCATTATCAGAAACTACGATGAAAGGATTATTCCAATATCTTTTAAAAATATTATCAACATCAATTTCTTTTATCGGATATGATTCACAATCCATTGCCCATATTTTTGCAAAGTTTTGTGTATATAAATACAAAAGTGAATATACACGTTTAAGAACGATATACTGTCTAGTATAATTAAAATGAGATATTTGATCATTCATTAACAATTTGTTTTGATTATCACGAGACATACAAATATCATTGAATCTTATTCGTTTGATAGTAGAAGGTTGTTTTGTAATAAATTCTAAGTTCAATAATTTAACATCCGTGACATTTTTCCCTTTTATATATGATGCAAACTTACTTTCCTCTTCAAAAGTATCTAATATAACGAAAATAGTTATTTTATTATCAAAGGAACGAATTTTTTTGACTAATTTAACACATTCTGAAAAATGATTGATATATGTCATGATATGAATACATTTTATCATTTTTAATATAATATAAACATCTATTTAAATATAAAAACTTCAAACTGGTTTTAGTTATATGAACGATCTTGAATTCGTGCATATAACTAAAACAGCAGGTACATCAATAGAAGATTGGGGCCACCGCAACAAGATACTTTGGAGCTACCGCAAACGAAAACATTTTGAAAAATATTCTCATAATTGTTTAAATGCATCTGTATCAAAATGGCACATCCCTCCTATTTATTTTTTAGATAATCCATATAAAAACAAATACACGTTTGCCGTTGTTCGTAATCCATATTCAAGAATTATAAGCGAGTATTATTGCCCTTGGACAGGTAGTAAAAATAAACATAAAGGAGATAAAGTGGAATTCAATGAATGGATCATTCAAATGATAAATCGCAAAAATATTGTAAGCGGGTTACCACAACATCTTTATTTACCGGTTGATTATATTATTCGATTTGAAACATTACAAACAGACTTCACTAATTTGATTCAAAAATTTAACATTGATATTGATACTAAACTACCTCACACGAATAAGAGCACCGTATCAAATCAACGGTTCACTTTGAACGACATGTATGTCAAGACAATCAATCAGATCAACATAAAATACAAAAAAGATTTTGAAATATTCAATTATGAAATGTTGTAGTTTTTTATTTGTTATTTTATTTTCATGTCATTATCATATACAAACTTGTATCAATTCTACACAAGGATGTAAAAAGACCCGTTTGATCAATTTGTACTCTATATTGTTCAAACCAGAATCCATAATTAATTCCGTTTTTTTATTTTCATCTAATTTTGATATATAATTATCTCCCCACATATCTGATATTCTTTTTTTTTCACCAATATATACTTCCGCATTAGGGACATGAGTTAGTACATGAAAATCTTTGTCAAGATTGTTTGTTATATTGACATTTCTCATGCGACATCTATAATACAATGCCCTATCTTCAATACCCCATCCCCATATGTAATTGGGAAATCCATTGATATTAAAAATGACATCATGGCTAATTTTAACAACCCCCCCTAAAGAAGTATTGTGGGCACTTTTTATTCTATATACATCATTTCTGTTATCAGTGTATATTTTACGTACTATTGTTTCGTTGGGATTTATATCGACATCATGTGTAAAAAAATATTTTGTTTTATTTTGATATTCCTTGAAACCGATGTTCAACAATGCTCCGCGATTGAACAATTTATCATCTGTTTGTTCTACTACGACAACTTTCGTATTTGGTAACCATTTTTCAAACAATGGAACCGTGTTATTTATGAAATAATCTAAATGTTCTTGTCGGTTTCTATATGGAATCAAGACAACGTTGTCGTACATTGTATATAATGTAAAGTTTTCAAATTATGAAATTTAACTTATTTCACCAATAACATCCATATTGCATTCATACCCACACGGAGCACAGTCTCTTTTATAGGAGGTATTTGATTTTCTTTCAACCACTTACTCATGAAGAGTATATCAGTGTTATTCTGACAATATACTTTCACCCATCTTGATGCATCAAAATTGTCGTATTCTTTGACGTATTCATTATTAAACATCTCTACATATTTAATTCTTTGTTTGCTCTTGTGTGCGTCATCACAATTCATTGTATATTCAAAACAATGCCCATTCAAAAATTGTTCATCTATTTTCGTTCCATTGTTACGGTTTGGTAATGACATGTTACAACGAATATTTTTTTCAAATATATTTAAAATTTCATTTAAATGAATATTATAATATGGCCGTGAACCGATAACAACATAGTTTAATTTTTCAAATGCAGACATAGTAATATATAAGGACGATTTTTTATATTAATATGTATAACACATTTTATATTCTTAACAATGAACTATTTGTTATACGTGTAATTAATCAATATCAATCATTTCCATATGTATCAATAATTGAAAGTTTCTATTAGTGTATCTGTCATGAACCTCTTAGCACCACCTTGAAAATGAAGATTCATCAATTTATATTCCTTTTTATTGATTAAATCATATATTTTCCAAACACCATTAGAAAAATAAAAATCAATCATGTTTTTTTTTAATCTATACTGCTGTTTACTTTCACAGCCTTCTGCGTTATTTATATTATTTAAAAAAACAGAATCATCTTCAGCAGGATTCATAAGATTTTGGGTTTCAATTCTTCTTTCATTCACAAGAATGTAGTTTAATGTCATTATATTTATTCCTCCCGCAATATTATTTTCAGAATGATACCGTATTTTATCTTCAATTAAATGAAAGTGTTTTTTGGATAAATATATATCTTTGTACAGTTGTATAAATTCATTGCAATACTCTAAATTGAATAACGCACAATGATTGCTATTTGACATACGAAATTCATGATAATTCTTATTTAAACAATAAGCTATGTCCTTTTTAAAAGAATATTTATTGATGTCGTATAAAAGAATATTATCACTGTCCATATTGAAAATTTTGCTTAAATGATAGTCTTCTAAAAATAATTTTAAAATAAAAGCACCATTTTGAATAGCAGTCCATTCAAATTCTTCACTATTTGTGGAATAATTTATGAAGGAGTTGCGTGCTTCGACAATAGAAGCATGATTTTGGTATTTATCGATGTCAACAAATGTCACGTTATGCATTTTACCTAAATGTTTCATTGAATCATCACCAATTAAATATATCTTATTTGTTTTCCCAGTTATTTCTAAATTTACTCTAACATAATCTTTGTATCCAATATGAACAATCACAACGGGTATTTGATACTCAAATGTGATATTTAGATTATCGTTTTTTAAAATTGTATATTGCTCCTTTCTCATCATTCTCTCTATAAGTTTTTTTGTTTTATTTTCAGGATCTTTTTTTTTCAATAGTAGATCAAACTCTATCATGACATAACGAGGATGAATCCCATCGTCAAGCATTTTATCCACAACCTCCACTTCCGCACCTTCTATGTGTAATTTCAATAAATCTATTTTAGAATGATTGTTTTCTTTCATAATATTTTGAATTGTATTGACATGCACTATGTCATAATCTGAACCAAACATGGATGGCACCAATGATTGAGATACACATTTATCATTGTTTTGTTTATAAAACTTGAGTTCTGTCTTTTCATTCCACAAACCAACATCCAAATAATTCATTTTCCTCAAATTTGGATTCAAGTATTCGATACAATTTATATAATCTTTTTGTATATCTCCTGAAAATTCTGTTTGTTTTTCATAATACCCCTTAACATTTTGGAAGTGCTTAAATGCTCTTTTTGTTGGATCTATTAAAAAGATATTGCAATTGTATTTTGACTGCAGTGATAAATCAAATGACATGTCTTCACCAACTCCACCAGAATATACAATACTTGATTCATTCAATACCATTTCTTTAGGCACAAACCACCCACCATAGTTCGTTCCTAGTCGTTCCATTTAGACAATAAAGGATGAATTATTTAAATCAATTCTATAAACAGTATTATTCGTATAAAATAAAATGAATCGTCCTTTTCCAACAATTTTTGCTATGAACGTTTTGTTGATACCATTCATAACATGCTTGTGACATACTTTCCCATTTCTCTTTGGTCATTGTTGATACTTTTTCTTGTAACTCATACGTATTTTTTACATATATATAATGAACGTTTTCTATCAAAGGTTCCATATAAGACGTTGTATTCACTCCTGATGTCACAAGTGGCACTGTACCAAATGCCATTAATTCTACTTCGCGATGACATTTTGACCCATATCCACGCAAACACAACCCAAACTTCGATTCACGTAGTTTCATCAAATACTCTTTATGACTAAACTTATGTTGCTGTCCTTTTGTACAATGATATTCAGTCAATACACTATCCCATGATTCACTTGTATTGCGATATGTGTTTTGAACGCTGTTTTCAATGTTTCCAATGAATATACTTTCAATAATGCGTTCATTGTAGGTTAAAACCGGCTTCTCTTTCAAAAGTTTCTCAACAATCATTGGTTTTCTCGGCCAAAATATCCATGGTTTAACTGACAAATTTGGAAATTTACTTTTGATGAGTTTACCTTCTTCATCCACATTCCCATTTCCAAGGAGTAGTAAAGAAGATCGTTGAATATCAGTTGTGATCCATTGTAGTGTTGGTCTGTCGTATAAAAAAATATCAGGCATTATTCTACAATGAATACTATCATCATGGTATTGAACATTTATATCAGAATTATTCACCTTCATTAATATTGGTAATTCCCGAAAGCTATCGTTATTATGACTTCCTAAACCAAGAATAGGTTGTTTTGGTATACTTATTACCCAGGCATTATGAATGCATCTATAAATAGAGATTAATACTTTATACATTTTTGCTTGTTGAAAAAGACAAATCAAAAATTCATTGACTTGTTTGAACTCTCCTCTGTTAAAATGAGTATGAACAAACTTTAATGGTTTGTTTTTATAAAATACCTTTCCTATATTCACATTTGAAGATAAATAAGAACATATTTTTGTGCTCGGTTCATCATTTGCAACAAATCTCCATGATTGTAAATTATAATTTTCTTCAAAGACAAAAGCTCGTTTTGTTTTGTTGTAATAAGCATATAAATCCTCAATAGATGCTTGATCAAAATATCTGGATGTTTTTGTATATTCTTCCCATTGCTTTGGTATATTTTTATTCTTTGCCCAAAGCATTCCGCCATTGAAATATCCATATGTATCACTTACAGATTTTTTAATAAATCCCGGACATACACCGATTTCCTTTGAATGATCTATATCATCTAATACATCTGTCACAATGATATCGCTATCTAAAAATAAACAGTCCTCTTCTATTGTTAATGCTCTATCTAATACACGAGCTTTTGACATTTGAAAATCACTCCATATTCCTTGTTTCTCCATTTGCGCACGATTCAAGTGAGTATATTTATCTAATTCTTGAAACCATCCTATTTTTAGTTTAGGCTTAATGGACATTTTATCATATTCTTCTTTCGTTTTCGTGTCACACATGATATATATTTTTTCATTGGTGTGATAAATAGATAATGAAAATAACAGTCCTACTAATTCTTGAAAACAATCAAAAGTACAAATTGTGGAAAAGGAAGAAGGCTTATCTTTATTTTGTATCATTGAACTCATGTTTCTATCACTTCCATAAAATTCATTTATATACAAATCAATGAAAATCAATTAAACATAATAACTCCTTCTTATTCATTACACCAATGCTTCGTTATGCCCAAAACGATATTTATATATCTGATTTCAACGACGGGTTGAAGAAATCTTCCCAAAACAATGACCCTATTTATCTTGTGCAACAGTTTTTCATACATAGCAACAAGGAACGTTTCAAGGAAATCAAGTATTGTTTGAAACAAAACATTCAACTTCACTTTTTTGAGAAAATTATTCTATTGAATGAAAAAATATATTCCAAAGAAGAACTTGGGTTAAACGATCAAGAAATGACCAAGATACTACAAATAGACATCCACAAACGATTGAAATATAGTCATGTATTTGAAGAAGTACAAACATTGAATCTACAAGGTTATATTGTCCTTGCAAACAGCGATATCTTTTTTGATAAATCCATCCAAAATCTTAGACGTAGTTGTTTATCGACAACAAAATCTATTTATGCGCTATTGCGGTTTGAATTCAAGGGTGAAAAAAAACTAGGGTATTGTAATTTATTTACATTTGGTGAAAATCACCCGCATGCGGGGAATCCTCGTTATGATTCGCAAGATACATGGATATATCATACCAGTCAAATGAATGTAAATTCATCCTTTTTAGAAAAAATGGATATTTTATTGGGAATGCCTGGTTGTGATAATGTTGTCACAATGCGTTTTTCTGAATTGAATTATACTTGTATCAATGCTCCTTGGAATGTAAAAACATATCATAACCATCGCACTCAAATACGAAATTATGGTATAAAGGATGTTATACCTAGACCTTATTTATATTTAAAACCCATTCAATAATTAATGTTAATGAGTTATGATTTGATTTATTTGATTTTATGAATATCAATACAATTATCAACAAAACAACAACCCCATATTTTCCGCCTCTATGCTGTGTTCCGGAACATCATAGAGTAGATCCATTTGTTCTTGCGAACGAAAACGAAAGCTGAAGTGTTTGTTTTTGTCTTGCCTTCCAATGCGCCCAATACATTGAATGATTTTCTCTTGGCTCATATGTTTCATATCCTTCCCCAAATAACAATGACTAAACTGATAATTCGTACCATAGATGTAATCACTATTGGCAATAATCAGATACAATGATTTTTGTTCAGCCAATTGTTTCATGATTTCCACATAACGATTGTTTTCTTCCCCAATGTCCATATTTTGGGATGCGTTCGTACAAGGCATGATTTCATTGGAAAACACCCCAATGCCCATGAGCAACAATATTTTATACAATGCGTGAATCGTATACAATTCCATGACGTTTTGGATTGAACCATCATCCACGTGCGACGTATATACATCACATTTATCGTATTCTAGGGTAGGATCTTGTTTCCATTTTTGAAAGTGATCTCGGGTATTTGGTTTATAAACATTTTCCACGTGAAGTTCGTGAATTTGGGATTCAAGGGCTTGAATTTGTCGGTGAAGTTCCATGATGGGCGCAGGAAATCGCATATTTTCCATGACCTTTTCATTTTCCTTGTATTTTTCTATTTTATCTTCATAATCTTTTCGTTTTTTGCTCAATTGTTCCGAAATGGTTGTATTTTTCTCTATTTTGGTTTGAATCTGGCTCAATAAAGTTGGATCCATTTTTGCCATATGAAGCAAATACTTACATATGTTTTGCACTTGATCACATATGTACAAGGTTGGTCCATTTGTCAAGCTTGCCGAGTGGTTCGTTGTCAAATTACATCCCAATTCTTCGTGTGGTTTCGTGGAAAGTGGATGTATTTCTAAAAAGGCATCACGGCATTGTTTCCATACACTGGAATCCATAGAACGCAAACATTGTTCGTAATTCTCTTTAATAGTACATATATCAAAAGACTCCATGTTTGTAAAATGACGAGATACCCAAGTGGAATCTATATGTTTGTCATAATACAAGATAAACTGTACACATTCATGGCAGTTGTAAAATTTATAATATTTCTTTCCATGGAAATCCAAGAAAGGCATCATTTTGTCATAATCCTCAAAATACATATGAGGCATCAAAATGTTGCCATACATGTCATAGACATTCAAATTTGTCAAGTGATCATAGGATTCGATATAGTCCACGTGAGAATTCGGAAATTTACGAAGAAACCCTTGTATCGTAGATTGAAGTTTGTCTTGTTTAGGCAAGGTCGCGCACGAAAATACCACATTTGGAATACTATTGATGGTCCAGTTGTGTTTTATTTTTTCGTGGAGCATGTGTCCTTTCACATCCAGTCCAATGGTGGGTTCATCCCAAAACAATATTGTTTTTTCCTGAGGATGAAATGCTTTCATATACAACATGGCACATTCAAAGGATACCAAGTCGCATATCATAATTTCCACTTTTGTGCCATCGCTATGATCAGGGAGTTTTCGGTGGCGGACTTGTTTGTATGTATTGATTGCGTTATAATTCAAACGAATATTATCCACATCGCTACAGCCAAACGCAAACCCAATCTTCTTTTTCAAGAAGTAACCACTTTTGGCCAAACTAAGTCCAATGTGTTTAGACGCGCATACAAACAATACCTTATACTCATTTGTCAATGCAAGGGGACTCAGCGTTTTTCCAGAAGAAGTGGGAGCACAATAAAAGACAAATTTGGGTTTATCTGGATGAGTTTTGAATAGTTTGAATATATCTTTTTGATGATCGTACAATTCGTATTTAGTATGTTTAAATATATCATTATGTTCTACGTATTTTGATATATTTTGAAGAATCTGATATGAAGAAATGTCTTTCAAGAAGTTCTCTAGGAGTTGAGTCAATACAAGGGAAAAGGAGTGGTTCAATTCATCTTTGTAAATACGATGACAAGTATATATATTAAACAAGATCAATCCGTATTTTTTATCGGTTTTATAGTTGCGGTTCTTTTGTATGATTTTTGACAATGCCTTCACTTCGCGCAATAGAACGAACTCCATGATTTTATCGTCAAACTTCTCTTTTTCAAACAATCGAAGGGAGTTGTTCATTTTGATTTGATCGGACTTTGATATGAGTTTCTCTCCTTTTTGATGTTTTTTAGCATATAGGGTTAAACACTGGTCTATTTGTAGGACGTTATTTTTATTGTATTTTTTCAGTTTATCGCAAAATATGGTTTGAAATATAAATCCGTCAAATTCTCCTTTAATGTTTAAAAAGGTTCGTACACACGGATACGGAACATAACACGATTCTGGGTCTTGATATCCATTATTGATCATTGTCAGGATGTTTTGTTCTTTTTCGCTTACAATAGGAGATTCCATTTTGGTCCATTCTTCTTTGGTCAGTTTGGTTTGATTCAAGAAGTTCATAGTTTGTTTGTCTTTCTTTCATTAAACCAGTTTGATTCAATTTTATTTATATTTTAAAATATCATTTTCTTCTCCTTGTGTTGGAAATAATTGTTTTCCGTAGATTTCTTGTAATAATAACCACTCAAAAAGACCACCTCCATACATTTTAACCTTAAACACTCCAAATTGACATAATTGCTTAAACTTCTTATATACCGTCTCATCGCGATAATTTTTCCCATAGACAATGACGTTCGCCTTTTTTTTACAACGTATATACTCGTTTATTTTGGTTTCTTCTTCTTCAATACTTAACGTACCTTGAATCAAACAATGCTGATATTCTTTGTGAAGGGTGCTGATGAGTAAAAACGGTTCCACTTTGGATACATTGCTTATTTTATCTTGTAATTCTTGACAATTACAAAAAGATAAACTTTGTTGATTTCCCATTAAATAAACAGATAAGATGTATTTAATTAAAACGAACTATTATTTCAACTTTTTCCTGACGAAATGTTTTCACGGCATTCATGGATAATTCTTCCCTTTTTTTGCGAGTATTGTTGGTGGAATGATCGCCTCCTTTTGATTGTTTGCGACTTTTTGAAATACTGTTGTTTTCATTCATGTCTATTTCAATTTCATCATAATGTGCTTCAATGTAACCAATGATTTCGTTTTCCAAGGCCCATTTAAAGAAATTCATTTGACCGATGGTCGTTTCAAAACAATATTCGCTATTTTCTTCAATGGGTACTTGAATACGGTCCCATCTACAAAAAGGATCAAACCGTTTCTTACTATAGGCTTTTAGCTTTAACTTATAGTCTTCGTATACCTTAAAGCGGGGATTTTTATTGGTACTAATCATGGTAAAGTTCTTTTTAGAATAGTTAGTAGAAAACCAATCCACAATACGCAATGATATATTTGAAGTCCCGTTGATAATCGATAGCATTTTTTGAAGTAGGTTATTGTTATAATAGTATTGTAGTAATTTGGTTAATAATATGTCATTTTGACTGGTTAATGTTGTATTCATTTGAGGTGCCTTATAAAAAAAGGTTTAAGTATTTTAAAGAAACAATTAATATACATTATATCTTGTTAATAAAATAAAATTGAATCCATTCCTTTCCATAAAATCCCATATATAGTTATATATGTGTGCATCCATATCTCCCATCAGGAACCCATCCAAACAACGGATAATGACAAAAGAGGCATTGTGGTTTTTTGAAAATACACACCGTTCCATGACATTTCACAATGAATTTAGCAATAATTATTGTACCATTCATGTATCCGTTCAAATTCTCGCAGACGGGTGTTTCATGCTATCTTATGTGAATGAATACGAAATATACCCTCCAAGTTATGAAATGGAAATCTTACACCCCCTTTATTTTAAAGCAAAGAATGAACAAGACGACAATATTTTGGAGGGTATCATCGTGGATGCGAATCCAATAACATATCACATGATTAATTGTTTATTGAGTGACGAAACGTGTGAATACAATAACGAATGTCGCCCCTTTTCCCAATATTGCGCCCAAATCATGCGAGCACTAGTGGAACTAGAGTTTTGATGTTATTCATCATATTTGACAATTTTCATTTGTTTGGATTGTTTAAAGTACTCGTGATTTTCGTTCCTACGTTGAAGATTGCACTTCAAACAAGAAATACATGTATTTGTCGCATAATGTCCCAATAAATTATTAAACCGTTCCAAGGACCATTGTTTTTTTTCATTTTTATTTTTATAGATCAATATTAAATCTTCCTGGCAATAATAACACTTTAATTGGGAATCCACTAATTTTCCAAGTAATTCATCGTAGGAAATATGTTGAGACTCATCATATCGGTTCTTTTTCTTATCTTGACTCTTATAAGAGGCGTGTTTCTTTTTGATATCTTGACGAATCATTGTATTATAAGAAAAATCTATATCTTGGATAAATTGTTGTAAATAGGTCCATTGATTGGACGCCTTGTATATATCGTCTTGTGGATTTTCTATATTCTTTTTCAACCATGGGTCATCAAAGTTTATTTTTTTCATTTATATTCAAATGATAAAAATATTGTTTAAACACTTAAAGGTATAACTATGTAATATGAGTTCGTCCAAAGAGGATAACAACAAAGAAGCCAATAAGGCTTGTAAAGAATACAATTCTCTGAAATATAAGACAATGATGATGACAGGTACAAATATGGACACGAAAATTGAAAACGAAGCATCCGAAGAAACAATAAATTCTTTCTTGATGAAGGAAATGGATTCGCGTAAAAAACAACCCTGGAATAAACTCACGAAAACCGACAAAATAAAAAAAATAAAGCATTACATTGACACTCTATTGAAGGAAGAATATCAACTCACGTCTAGTGAATGCAAACAAGCACAAAAGTATATGACGAATTTAATTGAAAGAAAAAAGCTGACCAAGAACTCGGAATTGGATTATGATGAAGAAAGTGGGTTTATTGGAACGATTCATGTCCTATTGTTTAACACTACCTTGAGAAAGTTTACGTTAAATAAAGATTTCAAAACATCTGCTAAAAAGAAACCGAATCCCCGTAAAACAATAAAAAAAGTAAAAGCAGATGAGATAAAAGAGGATGCAAATAAAATTGAAAATGAAGTTAAAGTATAGACAAGTATACAATATAGATGAACACCCAAGAACAAAATGATTTTAGACACTCCTTAGAAGAAGGCATCGTAAGTCTAATGGAACAAATGTCTCCATTGTCCTATCATGATTATCATTTTGATGAATATTTGAAAAAAGAGGTATTTGTAGCGTTTGAAGATGCAATGAGTGAAGACGAGTTTAATACCTTTTATGATGAAGTTATAGAACATATTTTCTTACAACATAAAATCATTAAACGTTCCTATGTGTGGTCAGATCAACGTTTTGATGGGGTTCGGGACTACGAAACTCAAATTCAATATTTGAAGGATGTCCCGCAACCCGCGCAAAAAACACCCGAATGGTATACATTTCGCAAAGCACATTTAACCGGAAGTAATATTTGGAAATTGTTCTCTACCCCTGGTGCGCGTAATCAACTCATTTACGAAAAATTGGCTCCACCTTCCAGCAATGCATTTAGAAATAATTTGAGCGAAGGTCCATTGAACTGGGGCCATAAATACGAACCGCTCTCCATTTTGTTCTATGAATATTACAACGATGTAATCGTCGAAGAATTTGGATGTATTCCTCATAAAGAGATTCCATTTCTTGCCGCTTCACCTGATGGAATTGTCACCTCTCAAAAAAACAACGGACGAATGGTAGAAATCAAAAATGTGGTTTCCCGAGAGATCACGAAAATCCCTAAAATGGAATATTATATCCAAATGCAACTCCAAATGGAAGTATGTGAATTGCCGGATTGTGATTTTGTGGAAACAAAGTTTTTAGAATATGAAAATGAAAGTGACTTTTATAAAGACAAATACAATACTACCAAAGGGATGATCGTGGTGTTGGTAAAAGACAATTCATCGTATATTTATGAATACGCGCCTTTGTTTCAAAATCAAGAATCCAAGTTGAACGCATTCATGGAAAGTGTTTATGAAAAGTATAGTCTATGTTCCCCGACATTAGAACACGACGGTATTCGCTGGTTTCGCAATGTATATTGGAAGTTAGACATTTATTCATGTGTATATGTTCCTCGCAATGAGTTATGGTTCAACCAAGCGCAACCCATCATGAAAGAAGCATGGGACTTGATTTGTCAAGAACAAGAAATCATAGATTCTCATATGAAATATAAGCCTAAATCCAATAAATCTAAAACCCCAAAAGAGCCAAATACTCCACCCATTCAAGTGATACAATTATAATTCTTATATTTGAACTATTTCATATTTATAAATAAGGAATATGAAATGGATTTAAAAATAGAGCATAATATTAAATATGACAAGTGAATTCAATATGAATACCATAGACATGTATGTGACAAAACGCAACAACGAACACGAAGTATTGAATTA
>TARA_B110000008_G_scaffold210607_1_pt1 | contig 18344 bp, 17 predicted proteins | sample TARA_B110000008 | Tara Oceans TARA_B110000008 (sample SAMEA4396496) | marine metagenome | biome: Westerlies Biome; feature: [DCM] deep chlorophyll maximum layer (ENVO:01000326); material: water (ENVO:00002006), including particulate matter (ENVO:01000060) such as... | depth 40 m
AAAACACAACCCTTACAGAAATTTAGGGTTTTTTTATTGGACTTAGCTCTAAATTATCTACCCTAGCAATTAAAAAGAGTATTTTAAGTGAGGTCTATATTATTTATTTTATATTTGATTACTTAAAATAATTTTATTATGAAAAAATTACTTTACTTATTACTTGTTTTAACAATATTAGGTTGCTCTTCAAATGATGATGATAGTAATGATATAGATAACAATGACAATAACAATATATTAGTTTCAAAAATATCATATGATGATTACGAATTAGACTCTTATTCTTATGAGGAAAATTTTACATATGAATTAAATAAAATAGTTCAAAGACTAGATGTTACTTATTATAATGGTTCAATTCAAAATACATACAGAACTCAGTTTATCTACTCAAATGATTTAATTGCTAGGGTAGATAATTATGATGAGGATGATAATTTGTCAAGTAGAACCACTTTTCAATATGATTCTCAGTCTAGGTTAACTTTAGCAGAAAATTGTTATTATTATAACTCTATTTGTGAGCAGGAAGATGCTAACTCCTTTTCTTATAACTCAGACGGTACAATCACTAGAGTCAGTACAGATTCCTATTCTAATGAAAGTGAGGAGTATACTTATCAATTAAATAACCAAGGAAATATTGTTGGATTATTTTTGCAAAGTGATGATTGTGAGGAAATAATTTCAATAAATTACGATAATAATAATACCCCTTTTAAAAATATTACGGGGGCTAATTCACTTAATGTTCTATTTGGAGGGCTTTCTGAGGGTCGTGTATTTGGTCTTTCTAATAATATCAAGAGTATTCAGGATGACATCATTTGTAATAATAGCTCTGATAATGAATCTCTAACCATAAATTTTTCTTATGATTATACCCAAGACGGTTATCCTAGAAATATTGTAGAAACAGTAACAGAAGATGGGGGTTCATATACTAATACCACAATCCTTCTAGAATATAATTAAATATTTCAAATTCTTACGAATAAATAAATCTCTGCTATTAATTTAGTAGGGGGGTATTAGACTTATTTTTCACTTGAACCTCCTATAATTTCTATTTGAAAGTTAGTAGGCATTTGCAATATTTTTTTCTAATACTTATTATTAATAAATAAAAATGTTAAATTTATTAATTCATTATTTGAAACACTAACTTCGTTATATGAAAATTAATTTTGTGTCAATGAGTAGTAATTTATTACCACTGTACTTGTTTATTACTTCTCTTTCCTTTAACTTGAATGCACAAGATTCTTATTATGGTTCTGTTTTTGATGAAAGTGGAGAGCCGCTCATAGGGGCAACTATTTTTATAAAAAATTCAACCATTGGTACTCAAACTGATTTTGATGGGAATTTTACATTAGTTGCAAATGTTAATGATGTGCTGACAATAATGTACATTGGATTTAAGAATCAAGAGTTTACTTTAACTAATAAAAAAGACTTGGGTAAGATTGTTTTGAAAGAAGATGTAGATATGTTAGACGAGGTTATTGTAATTGGATATGGTAATCAAAAAAAAGAGATTTTAACCAGCTCAGTAAGTGAAGTTAAAGGAGATGATTTAGCAATTGAACCTATAATAAATGTAACCCAAGCTTTGCAGGGGAAGGTAGCTGGATTACAAATAATTGCTTCAGATGCCCCCGGAGTGGCTTCACAAGTTATAATTCGTGGTCTTGGTACTATACAAAGCGGCCGAGAGCCTCTTTACGTTGTAGATGGAATATTAACAAACAATATCAACAACATCAATACTGCAGATATTGAAACAATTAGCATTTTAAAAGATGCAGCCTCATTAGCCATATATGGTAATAGGGGTGCTAATGGAGTTGTAATTGTTACTTCAAAAAAAGGAGTTAAAGGAGAGATTTCTTATTCTTTCGATAGTAGTGTTGGTTTCAGAGATATCAATTACAGACCATTAATGGCAGATGCTAATTCTTTTGTAACTTATAGTAATGAAGCAATATTAATGAATTTATTAACCGATTCAAATCCAAACAACGATAGTAGTTTAAGTTACTTTTTTCCTAGCAATCAATTGTATAATACCAATTGGTTAAATGAAGTCACACAACCAGGAAAGATTATTAATCATAATATATCTGCTTCAGGTGGGAATGATGATATTCAATCTTTTTTCAGTTTTGGTTTAAACCAAGAAAAAGGAATTTTAATTGGAAACAACTTTGAGCGAGCTACTTTTAGAAATAATATCAATTATAAAATCTCTGAAAAATTAGATTACTCTCACAATCTAAGTGTTCAATTAGCTAATTCAACTCCAAAAAACTTTGGAGTTTTTACAAGTGCTTATAAGCAAGCTCCAATTGTACCTGTTCGTGACGAAAATGGGAGATATGGTTCTTCTGTTGCATTTAACAACGTAGCTAACCCAGTGGCACAGATAGACCTTCAAAATGAAAAGCAGCGTTTTTTAAAACTACAAGGCTCATTTAAATTAGAATATGAAATTATCGAGCCCCTTACAGTTACCTCTCGTTTTTCAGTAGAAACAAATTATAATCGTTTTTATAATTTTGATAACAGATTAGAGAGATATTTATCTCTAGAACCTGGAAATACGATTGGAAATTTTCAACCTACAGATCCAGAAGCATCAGAAATACCTGAGACAGTTTTATATGTGACCCATAGTAATGACTACCGCTGGTTTTTTGATAATTATTTTACATTTAACAAAACAATCAATGAAAAACATACCATTGATGCTACTTTTGGTATGGTTGCAGAGGCTAACAAATATGAAACACTTTTTGGTTCTAGAATTAATGTTCCGCCAGGCTCAAATTTAAACTTCAATCTTGATTTAGGAAATAATAATGATGGAACAGAAGAATCAGGTGGGGGATTTTCTGAGATAAGAAAGCTATATTCTTATATTGCTCGTTTTAACTATGATTATAACTATAAATATATTTTTAATGCTTCATATAGAAGAGATGCAGCTAATTTTTTTCAAGAAAAATATAGATATGGTAATTTCTTTGCTTTTAGTGCAGGATGGTTTTTAAGTAGAGAAGATTTCATGGCAAATAGTTTTTTTGATAAACTCAAGCTTAGAATTAGTTATGGTGAATTGGGCAATGCACAAATACCTAGTTTGAATGTAGTTAGATTTAATCAAGGTTTTCCCTATCCATTTGGTGCAGACCAAAACACACAACAAGGTGGAACTGTAACAGCCACTGTTCAAGAAGACTTATCTTGGGAGTCCACTTATGAATATAATTTTGGTGTTGAGTTTGCGCTGTTTGATTATAAATTAATAGGTGAATTAGATGTATATCAAAGAACTAACGACAATGCCATTTTGACTTTAAATTTGCCTGATACATTTGGTTTTGATCCCTTTTTGTCGCATGTTGGTGAAATTACTAATACTGGAGCTGAATTAAGTATTAATTGGTCAACTAAATTAAATGATAATTTTTCCTACAGTATCGGAACAAACATGTCCTACAATAAGAATGAACTTAGTAAAATCTCAAATCAATTTTTTACCAATCAAATAGGAGGAAGTATCAATAATGGACAGTACACAAAAATGGTTGCATTAGGACAACCTTTAGGTAGTTTCTTTTTATATGAAGTTGATGGAATTGATGATAGAGGAGAATTTGTTTATAAAGACCAAAATAATGATGGAGAAATTAATGAAGATGATAGACGCTTTTTTGGTTCATTTATACCTTCATTTACTTCATCACTCAACTTTAAAGTAAGTTACAAGAATATTGATTTTAATTTGGACACTTTCGGAAGTTTTGGGAATAAAGTATATAATGGAAAAAAGGCGCAACGCTTTGGAAATGAAAATATAGAACAATATGTTTTTAATAACAGATGGACAACACAAAGACCAAGTAATACAACTCCTAGAGCTTCTAATAATGTCCCACTTTCTTCAAATTATTTTTTAGAATCGGGTGATTTTTTTAGAATCAATAATATTACGTTGGGTTACTCATTCAAAGCTTCAAAATTAAAATTATTTAACAAAATAAGAGTATATGCTACAGCTAAAAACCCTTTAATCCTCAAGAGATTTTCGGGCTATACTCCTGAATTACCAGGAGACCCACTAGGGTCAGCTGGAATAGAATTGGATGCCTATCCAACTCTCAGTTCTTATTTTATGGGCATTAATATTTTATTTTAATAAATTGAATTAAAAGGATGAAAAAAAATAAAAACAAATTAAGATTATTATATTTTTTATTGATTTCACTATGTTTTGTACATCAATCTTGCACAGAAGATTTTTTAGAAATTGATGCCAACCAAATAACTGCTGATGCTATCACTGCAGAGCAAGCGGTCGAGTTAGTAAATGGAACATATAACATTTTTTTAACGTGGCAGGTTAGTTCTTTTTCATGGAATGCTATCACTAGTATTGCTAGTGATGATGCTGATAAAGGAAGTGATCCAGGCGATACAGGAGCTGACAAACACCTTTATGATGCCCTAACTCATGACGCAACATCAATTTCAGTTGCAGAAGTTTGGGAGGGCCATTTTAATGGCATCCAACGTGCCAATCAAGCGATCAATAGAATTCAACCATTTGATGATTTAGATTCAGATTTGAAATCTCGACTTATTGGTGAAGCTAAATTTATAAGGGCATTGTTATACTTTAGACTTATACAAACATTTGGTGGCGTTCCCCTTATAACAGAAACACCAGATATTAATTCACCACTAGAAGAATTATTAAGCAGAGCAACTACAGAACAAACATTTGAATTTATTGAGAATGATTTAATTGCTGCTCTTGATGTCTTACCTGAAAAAAGTGCTTACCCAGATAATCAATTAGGTAGAGCTACCAAAGGCGCAGCAAAAGCACTTTTAGCAAAAGTTAGTATGTATCAAAATAAATGGGAGGTGGTATTAAATTTAACAAATGAAGTTATAGCATCAGGGGAATATAATTTAACCTCAAATTATGAAGATATTTGGAAAGAAATCGGTGAAAACAACCAAGAATCAATTTTTGAAATCCAGGCTAAAGGAGAATTACCGCAGGTAGGAGTAGATCAATATAGCTTAACTCAAGGAGCTAGAGGTGAAGGTGGCTGGGGCTGGGGGTTTAATGTTCCTAGCGAGGATCTTTTAAATTCATACCACGTGGATGATTTAAGAAAAGCAGCGACAATAATTTTCAGAGGTGAAACACTTTATGATGGAAGGTTTGTTCCTGAGACTGTAGTCAATCCTATGTATAACCAAAAAGCCTATTCTAGTGCATTTACAGAATCTCAACAAACAGGGAAAAATATAAGAATTTTGAGGTTTGCTGAAGTCTTATTAATGAATTCTGAAGCTGCTATTCAGCTAGGTGGTGATGCAGCAGGACCTTTAAACCAGGTAAGAATTAGAGCAGGTTTAGAACCCTTAAGTAATCCTTCACAATTAGATATATGGAATGAAAGAAGGTGGGAACTTGCCTTTGAACACGATCGATATTTTGATCTTGTGCGACAAGGTCGAGCAGCTTCAGTTTTACAATCTTTAGGGAAGCCTTTTGAAATTGGAAAACATGAATTATTTCCAATACCTCAAGTTCAAATAAACTTAAGTAACGGTATTTTACAACAAAATCCAGGATGGTAAAAAACAAGAGTATGAAGTTAAATAGTTTTTTAAATACAATTTATTTGATAGCCACAACTATAGTAATTGCTGGATATTCTTCATGTGCTAATCCCAATAATATAAACCCACCTCCAGCAGATGTTGGCTTTGTTCCAGATGAAACTATGGAAGTAATTCCATTTGAAGATTTACTTACCCTAACCCAAGCTCAAACGTTTAAATATTTTTGGGATTTTGCAGAACCAATAAGTGGTTTAGCTAAAGAAGATAGTAGTCGTCCAAATATTATCACAATGGGTGGTTCTGGTTTTGCTATTGCATCATTTATTGTTGGTGTAGAGAGAGGCTGGATTACAAAAGGGGAGGCCATAGACCGAATGGAGACTGTATTATCTTTTTTAGAAGGAGCTCAAAAATACCATGGTGCTTTTTCTCATTGGTATGATAACACAGGGAACACAATACAATTTAGCACATTGGATGATGGTGGAGATATTGTTGAAACTGCCTTACTAATGCAGGGTTTATTAATTGCCAGACAATATTTTTCTGACACTAACACTGAAGAAACTGAAATCCGTAACAGAATCACTATACTTTGGGAAGCAGTAGAATGGACTTGGTATACACAAGGCCAAAATAAAATAACTTGGCACTGGTCACCAATACATGATTTTGATAAAAATTTAGATGTTAGTGGATGGAATGAATCGCTTATTGTATATGTCTTAGCAGCAGCATCTCCAACTTTCCCGGTAGATAACGTAGTTTATAACGAGGGATGGACAGGAAATGGTGCTATGGTAAATACAGGTACTTTTTATGATTTATTTTTACCTCTTGGAGAAAATTTTGGTGGACCGTTGTTTTTTTCTCATTATTCTTTCATTGGTTTAGATCCAAGAAATTTAACAGATCAATACACAAATTATTTTGATCAAAATAAGGCTCATTCGCTCATTAATTACCAGCATTCTGTAGTAAATCCATATGAATATGATGGTTACAGTGGTGATAGCTGGGGAATTACAGCAAGTACAAATTATAATGGCTACTCAGCGCATAGTCCAACAAATGATTTGGGTGTAATTGCACCAACGGCTGCATTGTCTTCATTTCCGTACACACCTGTAGAATCCAAAAGAGCTTTAGAAAATTTCTATTATAATCTAAATAATAATTTGTGGGGTGAGTATGGTTTTTATGACGCTTTTTCTGTTCATTACAATTGGTATTCAGAAGTATATTTAGCCATAGATCAAGGACCTATTATATTAATGATAGAGAATTACAGAACACAATTATTATGGAATTTATTTATGCAAGATTTAGATATAATTAATGGTTTAAGCAATCTTGGGTTTAATTTTTAATAGAATGGATGGAGAATTATATTTTCAAATAACAAATAGATTATGAACAGATTAAATTTTTACATAAAAACTTGTGCTGTATTTTTTATCTTGTTGATTCAATTGTCCTGTGAGGATGAATTTCAGAGTTTTCCGAATATTATTTATAGTCCTTGTCAAGATAGTAATGTACTAACAGATCCATATATTATAAGTGACTTTGAGTGCCAAGCAAACTTTAGTCTAGACAATGTAGAAACACAAAGAAACCCATCAGAAACTCCATTAAATACAAGTAAATTTGTTGGTATGTATACTGATACACAAGGGCCAATAGATTTTATAGAAATAGATTATGGTGTTCCTATTGATTTATCAAATAATACCGTTTTTAAAATAAAAGTAAAAACAGAAATTTCTGGCGAACTCAGAGTGATGTTAGATGGTGGGAGCTCAGAAAATGTATATATTTCTCAAAACGTTGAAGGCGATAATGGTTGGGCAATTTACAGTTTTGATTTTAGTTTGAGACAGAATGAAAACCACAATACTTTAAAAATCTTCTTTAACTATGGTCAAGAAGTGATTGGTGGGATACCTAATGTCTATTATATTGATGATCTATTTTTTGATGTTTTTGTTGATCCTTGTCAAAACATCCAGCAAAACCTAACCATTGTAAATGATTTTGAATGTCAAAAAAATTATGATTTATTGAACGGAGCAACTAATGTTCTTCCAATAAATAATCCATATCCTGATACTATCAATAATAGTTTTTTTGCTGGAAAATATACTGATGATGGAACTGACGGGTCTGATGCATTGGTTATTGATTTTGGTGAAGCTCTTGATTTAACTGATAATGCTCAGTTCCACATAAAAATACACTCATCAATAACAGCACCCTTACTTGCTCGACTAGATGGAGGTGCATTTCCTATAGAGATTAGTAATAGCATTATTTCAACAGGAGAATGGATTAATTACGAATTTGATTTTAGTGCTGCAGATAATGATCATACAAACTTAAAAATATACTTTAACAACGGAGTGACAAATGGAAACTCAACTCAAATTTTCTATATAGATGAGTTAATGTTTTTACCAGTTCCTTGTGATGAACCTCTCGTTGAAAATTGTTTAGGAGTTGTCAATGATCTCAATATTATCAGCGATTGGAATTGTCAGCAAAACTATAATATTGAAAACACTATTCTGATAGTTTCTAATCCTCAAATAAGTTGTGAAAATAGAAGTGAATCTGTAGGAGAATACACCGACAACGGAACGCAACCTTATGATGCTTTTATTCTAAACTATGGAACAACCATTGATTTAAATAATTATAACAAACTAAAATTTAAATTATTCTCCACATCATCTATTCAGGTTTTGGCAAAAATTGAGGGAGGGTCAGCTGTTGAAAAATGGTCAGGTTTTAGTCTAGTTAATACATGGCAGGAGTTTAGTTATGATTTTAGCGATTCAGTTACTAATGGAAATACAAAGTTAGTTCTATTTTTCAACGCTGGACAAAGTAATGGTTCTGTTGAAGATACATATCTAATTGATGAGTTGAGATGGGAAGAAAACTAAGATCATATAATTTTTAATTATATAAATTTATTTGTAACATTTTAAATTTATATTGGTAATATTTAAAATTAAAACTCAATGTATTGTTAAATCAAAAAAATGAATAAAAATACGGTTATATATATTCTGATAGTTTCACTATTTTTTTTAAGCTGCGAAAGAAATCTAAACACAAATAATTCAAAAAGTGATATTTCCTACAAAGTAGATTCATTAATGAATTTAATGACCTTACAAGAGAAAATAGGTCAGACAGTCATTTATAGTGGTGATTGGAGCGTGACAGGTCCTGTAATTAGTTCAGATAATTTAAAACACCTCAAAGAGGGAAATCTTGGTGCGATGTTTAATGTTTTTTCTGCAAAAAAAACTCGAGAATTTCAAAAAATTGCTTTAGAGGAAACTCGTTTAGGGATCCCTCTGCTTTTTGGTTATGATGTTATTCATGGATTCAGAACAATTTTCCCAATCAATTTAGGGCATGCTTCTAGTTGGGATATAGATGATATTCAGAATGGAGCAAGAATATCTGCAACAGAAGCCTCAGCTGAGGGAATACATTGGACTTTTGCCCCCATGATAGATATTGGAAGAGACCCTCGTTGGGGACGTATTTCCGAGGGAGCTGGTGAGGATGTATTTTTAACGAGTGAAATAGCAAAAGCATACGTAAAAGGGTTTCAAGGAAATGATCTTTCTGAGCCTAATACTATTTTAGCCTGTGCTAAGCATTTTGTTGGTTATGGAGCTGCACAGGGAGGTCGTGATTACCATACCGTAAATATGGGACTTGATGAGCTTAAAAATGTATACTTACCTCCTTTTAAAGCTGCTGTTGATGCAGGTGTAGAAACATTTATGACTGCTTTTAATGAGCTTAACGGAGTACCTGCAACTGCAAATAAATTTATTTTTAAAGATATTCTTAGAGATAAATGGAAGTTTAAAGGATTTGTCGTTACTGACTACACAGCCATTAATGAACTAGTACAACATGGTTTTGCAGAAAATGAAAAACATGCTACAGAATTAGCAATTAAGGCAGGTATTGATCAGGATATGATGAGTAGTGCATATAGACTTTTCTTGGAAGAATTAGTTGATGAGGGTAAGGTAGACGAAGAATTGATAAATGATGCATGTCAAAGAATTCTTATCGCAAAGTACAAATTAGGACTGTTTGATGATCCTTACAAGTATTGTGATGAGGATAGAGAAGAAGAAATTATATATAAGCCAGAATTCTTAGAGGCTGCTCGTAAATCTGCCGCAATTTCTTCAGTATTGTTAAAAAATGACAAGGACGCCCTGCCATTAGATAAAAACGAAACAATTGCTTTAATTGGGCCTTTGGTAAAAGATAAAGAACATATTATTGGAAATTGGGCGGCGGCTGGTGATAGAAATGGCAAGGCAATTAGTATATATCAAGGAGTAAGAGCAGTTTTAGATGATGTAAATATTTTTTATACTAAAGGTTGCGATATTGAAAGTAAAGATAAAAGCGGATTCACTGAAGCGATTAAACTAGCAAAAAGAGCTGATAAAATAGTTTTAGTTATGGGAGAAGATCATAATATGAGTGGCGAGGCTGCAAGCAGAACCAATATTAAAATTCCCGGAATTCAAACAGAATTAATTAAAACTCTAAGGAAAGAAGTACCAAATAAAAAAATTATTTTGATTTTAATGAATGGTCGTCCTTTAGATTTATCAGAAGAAGATATCTTAGCTGATGCTATCCTTGAAATTTGGTTTCCCGGAACCATTGGTGGATATGGTGTAGCTGATGTTTTATTTGGAGCTTACAATCCATCTGGTAAGCTTCCAGTAACATTTCCAAGATCTGTTGGGCAAGTACCAATATATTATAATGTTAAAAATACTGGGAGGCCCATTCCTAAAGAAAACCCTGCTGAAGATTATAAATCAAATTATATAGATTCTCCAAATTCACCATTGTATCCCTTTGGGCATGGATTGAGTTATACCACATTTGATTATTCAAATATTGAATTGTCTGCTAACTCAATTGGAGTTTCTGATATTTTAACAGCTTCAGTTACTATAACTAACTCAGGTAAATATGATGGACATGAGGTAGTCCAGTTGTATATTCATGATAAGGTAGGAAGTAAAACAAGGCCAATAAAAGAGTTGAAGGGTTTCAAAAAAATATTCATTAAAAAAGGAGAAAATAAAACAGTGAATTTTCAGCTAACATCTGAAGATTTAAAGTTCTTTAATGGTGAAAAGTTTATATCAGAACCAGGTGAATTTGAAATAGCGATTGCTAGTACGTCTGATTTTAGTTTCACGAAATCATTTAAACTGAAGCCATAACTAATTATATGTTTTTTATAAAATATTAAAATTTGATTAGTTAATATTAGTGTTTAATCTGACTCTGATAAAATTAAAAAGTGTTATTAATTTTTTTTATTAAAATGAAATAAGAAATGTTTTTTTATAAAGTTACCTCTGAAATCCATATTAAATCAATAAATGAAAAGGTTTGGAGTTTAATATCGACTCCTAAATATCTAGAAGAGGTTCATCCTTTTTGTAAACAAAATAATATTTTAGAAATAAAGGATAAGAAAATTAAAAAAGATCTATTAATTTACATTAATGGTCTAGAATATGTTCGAATTTTTAAAGAATGGAAAAATGGAATAGGGTATGAATTATTAGTTGGAAAAGAAAAAGGAAAAAAATCTAGGGTAAAATGGTTACTTAGCCCATCAAACAAAGGCACTAAACTATCAATTAGTATTTTACCATATGTATCTGATAAAATATTTTTTTTATTTCGTCCTTTTATCTATTTTTTTATTGTCAGACCAGGTTTAAAGAAATATCTTTTTTCTGTTTTACACGGTATAAAATGGGTTGCTGAAACTGACACACCTGTTAAAAAAAACCAGTTTGGAAAACATCCCTGGTTCACTTAGTTAAGGTTTTAGCACTAAAAAACTAAAAAATAGTACTTATTTTTTTTTTGAATTTGTGTCAGGAAACCTTCCCCAATTACCACCTCCGTCATAGTCGACTGTGTTAACATCCTCAATATCCGTGTAATTTTCACCCAATTGTTTTTTAGAATTATTGGAAATATTCCAAATAAAAAAAAACAGATAAACTGAAAATATACCAAAACCAATGGCAAAAAATAATATACTCATGACTTTTTATTTTGAATCTGATTAGCAGCTATTGAAAACAACAAAATAGTTCCCGGCCAATGTGCAGAGTACAGAGCCTCATCAATATTTCCAATTAAACCTAAACCAACAGAATATAGTAAACAGATAAAGGCAAAAATTACTGCGTACCACTTAAATATGACTTTTTTCATTTTAAAAATTAATTATGATGAATATAAGATATTAAAATCAACCTCTTTTTGTGTCTTTCTCAATATCATTTACAACAGATTTTATATATTTTCTTCTCTTTTTATCAGATACAAATGGAACAGACCAAAATTGTTTAGTTTTTGAAAAAAGAGAATACCTCCAACCAAAAACAAAAGTATAAACTCCCATGACTAACCTTAGTTTTACAGAATTTAAATAAAGAGTTATAACAGGGATTGCAGGAGCTCCATGAGTAACATAGGTTCTTACTTTTTTTGATTTTAAAAGAGGTTTTGGATAAGCATATAGTTTAGTAATATTAATAAATTCATATGCATAACCTGGAGTAAAAACTTCATCAAAGAAAATCTCCATTCTAGGAGTTAGTCTGAACCACCAAACAGGAGAAATAATATATATACTTTCAGACCAAGTTACCATTTCTTTATATTTAGAGATTAATTCTTCTCGAGGGCGAGTAAAACTGTCTCTATACAAGTCAATAATTTTTATTTCTTGATTATTTTTTTCTAATGTATTTTTTATTGCTAAAAAAATACCATTGTAGCAAAACGAGCTTTTATCTGGGTGACCAATTATAATTAAATTTTTCATTCGATTTGGGGTTAGTTTATTTTTTTATTATTTGGTAACTTTTTTAAAGTAGTTTAATTTAACTTTTAGTTGAGTTCTACCAATAATTAATGCAGCAGTTATAATAATGATATTTTTTATGATGTATTGTCCTTCCAAAGTTGGTAGTAGAGGATTTAAATTTTGAAAAGTTACGTGTGGTAATATTACTAGTGGTAAAAATGTCCCAGTCATTTGAAGTAACAGCAAAATCATTGCGATAAATGTTGTTTTTCTGAATAAAAAAAAGACGGCAATCAAAATTTCCCAATAACCGATTATCACAGTCCAAACCGTAGCATCAAAAAATGGCATCCAATAAACTGTATCTTTCACTAATTCTTGGGCAGGAGATAAATGAATTATTTTTAGGAATCCAAACCAGAAAAAAATAATAAATAATGGTATTCTTACAAGGAAATCATTAGTATTGAATTTATACATGAACAATTATATATTTTACAAAAATAATTGTTTTTATTAATAGATACTGTTAATTAAACTTTAAAACACAATCAAAATATTGATTGAAAAATAGTTTAAACAATTAAAGTAGGGATATATTTTATCAGTTTTTTTAAATATTAAATTTATATTTGTTTAACTAAAAAATACAACAACATGAAAATAAAAATCAAACAAGCAGGAAATAGTTTAATTTTTGCAGGAATTTTTCTTTTGGCCTCCAGATTGGCTAGTATTATTCCTGTTTTAGATAATTGGTATCCTGAAGATATAGTTAGTGCAGCTAAATTTTCTATGGTTTTAGCCGTGGTAGGATTTATTATTTTAATAATAGCTGGAGTAAATTTAGTTAAGTCTTCTAAATGATTTTTTTATAATTTAATTTTTGTTATTTCTATTTTATTATTTAAAATCAGATAAACAGATATTAAAGGTAAAACAGCCAATAATATATGGAAGTATGATACAAAATCAGGCACTTCTGAACTCAGAACGATATAAGCTCCGAATACGTTTATAAAAACTAAACTACAATAAATTTTAATTGCTGCTGATTTAGCTAGTTTACTCCCATCATAATTTATTTTGTTTGGGAATACTAACATTGTTTGAATTAAAAACAATGTTGCTACTGCCAGATGAATTGATTCCTGATTATCTAAATAAAAATTTATTTCAGAAAAAATTACGATTAGTCCGTAAATAAAATATCCTAAATTAAAGAAAAATCTATTTTTCTTAAAAACTCCATAGATAGTAATTATAATACAAATTGAGGCAATAATAATTTGTGGTAACATTGATTTAAATTTTTAAATAAAACTAAAAATATTGTTTTTAATTGTGATATGCAACTATAAGTAGTTTTTTGTTAAACACTCTTTTAAAACAAATTTATCCTTTGTTCTTCTCTAGATACGTTTTCAAAATCCTTTGAACATCTTTATTGTCTTTTTTGGATTGAACAAAATAGATATAGTCATCAGGTTTGTTTAGCTTAACCTCTTTATCTAGATATCCAAAACCCTGATAAATTCCCTTTAAAATTAATACAAACCCAATTTCTTGATCATTTCTACCCTTTTCTTTAATGACTAAGTTTTCTGTTTGTAAGCCCAAAGATTTAATAGCTTTATGTACTCTTTTATTATAATTTTCCACAGTTTCTTTTCCAGAACAAATCCCTTTACATTTTTTTATTTGATAGTGAAAGCATGCATTTACATTGGTTTGAAGATGACAGTATTTTGGACAAAGTTCAAACTCCGAACATGTTTTTTCTAATGAACTTCTACAGGCTGCCATGGAATAGAATTTCATGATTGGATTGGGCGTTAATTTTAATCTGTTAAAGGCTAAATGTAGTATCCCCTTTTGATCTTCGTAAGAAAATAATCCAACGGCTTCACCAGCTTTTCGTTGTGCTCTATTAAATTTTGGATACAGGTGTTTTATTTCTGAAGATTCATGTAAAAGTGCCACTAGCTCACTACCTGTTTCTTCATAAGTTATATCTGCTGTTTCCATACACATGGTTATTTCTTTTTTCTTCTTATCATAAAAATGACTAATGACTCGTTGTTTAATATTATTTGCTTTTCCAACATAGATCACTTCCTTTTTTAGATTTTTGAAATAGTATACTCCGTGTTTTTCAGGTAAATTATCTATGACTTCCTTATCTAAAAGAGGTGGTAGGGTCGCTTGTCTAGATTTTGGATTAAGAAAGCTATTGATGGTAAATTTATCATCTCTTTTTAGCAGTCTTCTGAATAGTTCTACGGTAGCTTCAGCATCCCCTTTTGCTCTATGTCTTGCCGAAATTTCAATTCCTTCTGCTTTACAGATGTTTCCTAAACTATACGATGCCAATCCAGGAATTATTTTACGAGAAAGCCTAACTGTACAAAGTTTTTTTCGTTTAAAATCAAATCCAAAACTTTTATATTCATCTCTTATAATATTGTAATCAAAATTTACATTATGAGCCACAAAAATAGCGTCTTTTGTGATCTCTTCTATTTTTTTTGCTATCTCGTAGAATTTAGGTGCTGTTCTTACCATACTATCAGTAATGCCTGTAAGATTTGTAATAAAATTAGGAATTGGTTGTTCAGGATTTACCAAGGAAGTAAACTCATCAATTATTTTTTCACCATCAAAAAGGAACACGGATATTTCAGTAATTTTTTGACCTTTATACCCATTTCCAGTGGTTTCTATATCAACAACCGAATACAAGCTTATGTAATTTGATTTTTAAGGTTGGCAATTGTTTCTTTAGGATTATCACTTTTAAAAACATAGCTCCCTGCAACCAATACATCCGCACCAGCTTCAATAAGTCCACTGGCATTTTTATTTGTAACACCACCATCAATTTCTATCTGGCAGTGAGACTCAGAAAACTCAATTAGATGTTTTAACTGAGATACTTTCTTATATGTATTTTCTATAAAAGATTGCCCACCAAAACCAGGGTTTACACTCATAATACAAACTAGATCTAAATCGGCTATTACATCTTCCAATACAGCTACAGGTGTGTGCGGGTTTAAAGCCACACCGACTCTCATACCAGAAGCTTTAATAGCTTGTATTGTTCTATTAAGATGTGTACAAGCTTCATAATGAACGGTTAAAATAGTGGCTCCTAAATCTGCAAAAGTTTTGATATATTGATCAGGATTTACAATCATTAGATGCACATCAATTGTTTTTGTAGCGTGTTTAGTAATGGCTTTTAAAACGGGCATTCCAAAAGAAATATTTGGCACAAAAACACCATCCATGATGTCGATATGAAACCAATCTGCTTCACTAGTATTCAACATCTCTATGTCTCTTTGCAAGTTTGCGAAATCTGCTGCTAAAATTGAAGGTGCTATTAATTTACTCATATCGTCTAAGATTTATTTTGAAGTAAAAATAAGGATATAAAAAAGAAAACTCTCGAAGAATTTTCGAGAGTTTTTAATGTTTTATTGACAACGTCTTATTATCCTAAGTAGGTCATTAAGATTTTACTTCTAGAAGTATGTTTCAATCTTCTGATGGCTTTTTCCTTGATTTGACGAACGCGTTCACGAGTTAAGTCAAATGTTTCTCCAATTTCTTCAAGGGTCATCGGTTGGTGTTCTCCCAGTCCAAAGTATAACTTTACTACATCAGCTTCTCTTGGTGTTAATGTTTCTAGAGCTCTGTTGATTTCTATACGTAAAGATTCGTGTAATAATTTTCTGTCTGGATTAGGTGATTCTCCAGAATTTAACACATCGTATAAATTAGAATCTTCTCCCTCTATCAATGGTGCATCCATAGATACATGACGACCAGAATTCTTCATAGATTCCTTCACATCATTTACCGTCATATCTAGTTTCTTAGCAATTTCTTCTGCACTTGGCGGACGCTCATTTTCTTGCTCTAAGAATGCATACATTTTATTGATCTTGTTAATAGAACCAATTTTATTTAATGGTAAACGAACGATACGAGATTGTTCTGCCAAGGCTTGCAATATAGATTGACGAATCCACCATACGGCATAAGAGATAAATTTAAAACCTCTAGTTTCATCAAAACGTTTTGCCGCTTTAATTAATCCCAAATTTCCTTCATTTATTAAATCAGGTAATGTTAGTCCTTGGTTTTGATATTGTTTTGCTACAGAAACTACAAAACGTAAATTAGCTTTCGTTAACTTTTCTAAAGCTCTTTGATCTCCTGCTTTTATGCGCTGAGCTAACTCTACTTCTTCATCAGCAGTAATTAAATCTACTTTTCCTATTTCTTGTAAATATTTATCTAGTGAAGCAGTTTCTCTGTTTGTTACTTGCTTGGTAATTTTAAGTTGTCTCATCTAATTTGGTAAGATTCTATGTTGGATTGTTACTTAGTTATATTTAATTATACGAAAAGATGCAATAAAATGTTACAAAAAGTATTGTCTTAAGTTAAAATAATGTAAATTTTAAAAATGTTAACTAAAAGGAAGAATATAATATTTGCTAATTTAAGGTTAAAATAATCCGTTTATTTGCGAATCTATTCTATCTATTATATAGCCTAAATCTTCTTGATTGTCAACAAAATCAAGATTGTCAACATCAATAATTAACAATTTTCCCTTTTTATAAGTAGAAACCCACGCTTCATATCGTTCATTTAACCTACTTAAATAATCAATACTTATAGAATTTTCGTACTCTCTTCCTCTTTTATGAATTTGCCCAACCAAAGTAGAAATATCAGCCCTTAAATAGATAAGTAAATCAGGTGGAGTAACAAGTTTCTCCATTAAGTTGAAGAGAGAGCTATAGTTGTTATAATCTCGGTTTGTCATGAGTCCCATGGCATGTAGATTAGGAGCAAAAATATGAGCATCCTCATAAATAGTTCTGTCTTGAATAATATTTTTACCACTTTTTCTTAATTCTAAAATTTGACCAAAACGACTGTTTAGAAAATAGACTTGCAGGTTAAATGACCAGCGTTCCATTTCTCCATAAAAGTCATCTAAGTATGGATTTTCATCAACAGACTCGTAGTGTGGTTTCCAACTATAGTGTCTTGCTAATAATTTAGTTAAAGTAGTTTTTCCGGCACCAATGTTTCCGGCAATAGCTATGTGCATAGGGTTAGTTTCAAAAAATATTAAAAATGGGGAGTATAAAGATACTTAAAATTTAGAAACCTACCCTAACTAAATTGTAAGTTTATACCCAATGCCTCTCACATTTATAATCTTAATTTTTGTGTCTTTTGAGAGCTTTTTTCTCAATTTAGTAATAAACACATCCATACTTCTAGCGTTAAAGAAATCATCATTGCCCCATAGTTTCTTTAAAATAAAAGACCTATCTAATATTTCATTTCGTTTTTCTGATAAGTGAAATAATAATTCTGATTCTTTATTAGTTAGCAAAACCTCTTCATCTGAGAAATGAAGTACTTGTTTGGTGTAATTAAAAATATAGTTACCAATAGCAATTTTTGACGTATCCTTTTTAATTTTATTTCGATTTAGTAGCGCTTTCATTCTAACAATTAACTCCTCCATGGAAAAAGGTTTTTTTAAATAATCATTACCACCATGGTCAAAACCGTCCAAAACATCTTTTGTTTGAGACTTAGCAGTTAAAAAAATAATAGGAATAGAGGTGTTTTCTTTTCGTATTTGTTTAGCTAAAGTAAATCCATCTTTTATTGGCATCATAACATCGAGTACTAATATATCTGGGTTTCTTTGGAGGTAATAATCATAGGCAACTTTACCATTAGGAGC
>TARA_B110000008_G_scaffold279979_1_pt1 | contig 18276 bp, 17 predicted proteins | sample TARA_B110000008 | Tara Oceans TARA_B110000008 (sample SAMEA4396496) | marine metagenome | biome: Westerlies Biome; feature: [DCM] deep chlorophyll maximum layer (ENVO:01000326); material: water (ENVO:00002006), including particulate matter (ENVO:01000060) such as... | depth 40 m
AGGTTCCCATGACTGAAAATCATCCTTTCAATAATAAAAATTTTTATGGTGCTACTAAGATTGCTGGGGAAGCGATGTGCCGGGCTTTTTACGATCGGTACGGTTTAGATTATGTTGGTCTTCGGTATATGAATGTCTATGGCCCTCATCAGGATCAAACCGCAGCATACACTGGTGTTATTCCAATCATGCTGAACAAGATTGATGCAAACGAAGCACCAACAATTAATGGAGATGGCTCACAGGCTTATGATTTTATTGATGTAAGAGATGTAGCTCGCTGTAATGCTTTAGCGCTAAAGTCCTCTGCTACGGATGAATTTTATAATGTGGGTACAGGAGTGCAGACAAGTATCGCTCAATTGTGCGATAAAATTTTAGAACTTCGTCAGTCTGACTTAAAAGTTTCCTACAATCCATATTCTGAGGATGATGCCCGTAGAATGGTTCAAAATCGAATTGGTTGCCCTAAAAAAGCTAAAAAAGATTTAGGATTTGAGTATGAGATTGGCTTGGAACAAGGATTGAAAGACCTTATTGATTGGCGTTCCAGTTGAACTTTCAACTTTCCTTAGGAACTTTTATATGTGTGTTCCTATCTTTTTAAATTTAATACATAATGTGCGGTATTGTTGGTCTAATTAATTACGATGGACTTGATGTTTCTTTCTCAAGTTTGAAGGGAATGACAGATGCAATTTCGCACCGAGGTCCGGATGGAGAAGGACATTGGCATGAGGGAGGAGCAGGTTTTGGTCATCGTAGGTTGGCGATTATTGACCTTTCAGAAGAAGCAAACCAGCCTATGATATCATCTGATCAAAGATATATCCTGACTTACAATGGAGAAGTGTATAATTTTAAAGAGATTAGAGATGAGTTGCGGGCAAAGGGTTATTCATTTCAGTCATCGTCTGATACTGAAGTTGTTCTATATTCATTGATCGAGTGGAAAGAAAAAGCTCTATTAAAATTTAATGGAATGTTCGCATTGTCTTTCTGGGATAAAAAAGAAAAAAACCTTTTGTTAGCGCGGGATAGATATGGAATAAAACCATTATATTATTCTGAAGGGGGTAATTCGTTATGCTTTGCATCTGAGCAAAAAGCAATTCTAGCTCAGCCTAATTTTGATAGAACGATTAATCGAAAAGCTTTGTTAGAATATTTTACCTTTCAAAATATATTTACCGATCAGACTTTGATAAGCGGAATTCAACTTATGCCAGCAGGCTATTATGGAAAAATTGATTTAAGAAAAAAAAGTCCACAATTAATTCGAACCCAATACTGGGATTTTAATTTTTGCGAGCCAAATGAATTGATTTCTCACCAAGAGTATACCGAAGAATTGGATCGATTGTTTCGTAAAGCTGTTAACCGGCAGTTAGTAAGTGATGTCGAGTTGGGCGCTTATCTTAGCGGGGGAATGGATTCCGGATCGATAACTTCACTAGCGAGTCAAAGATTCAAAGACTTGAAGAGTTTTACAGTAGGATTTGATTTAAGCTCTGCGTCGGGGATCGAAATGGTTTTTGATGAACGACAAACAGCAGAAGCAATGTCTGCTGCTTTTAAGACGGAGCATTATGAAATGGTTCTTAAAGCGGGTGATATGGAGAGGTGCCTTCCAAAATTAGCATGGCATTTAGAGGAACCTAGGGTGGGGCAGTGTTATCCAAATTTTTATGCGTCTAAACTTGCAAGTAAGTTTGTAAAAGTGGTTCTTTCAGGTGCTGGTGGGGATGAATTGTTTGGTGGTTACCCATGGCGTTATTACAGGGGTGCTACATCAAAGAACTTCGACGAGTATATAGATGAATATTATCTTTATTGGCAGAGATTAATTCCCAATACTGTAATTTCGAAAGTTTTTGCACCAATTTGGGGAGATGTTAAAGATGTATGGACAAGAGATATTTTTAAGGATGTTTTCTCCACTCACGATAATGAACTTAGTAAACCTGAAGACTTCATTAATCATTCACTTTATTTTGAAAGTAAAACATTTCTACATGGATTACTTGTGGTAGAGGATAAGCTTAGCATGGCTCACAGCTTAGAAAATAGGGTTCCATTTTTAGACAATGACCTTGTGGATTTTGCGATGAATTGTCCGGTGAATTTAAAATTAAACAACCTCGGCGAAGTTATTCGATTAAATGAAAATGAAGTTGGAAGAAAATCCAGTAAGTATTTTTCTAAAACTAATGATGGTAAGCAGATCTTGAGAGATGCAATGTCCGGATACATTCCAGAAAGTATTCTTAAAGCAGCAAAACAAGGATTCTCATCACCCGATGCTTCATGGTTCAAGGGGCAGAGCATGGATTTCGTGTGCAAATCTTTACTTTCTAATAATGCAAAATTATATGAATTTTTGGATCGTAGTTCCGTTGAGAAATTAATCAAAGAACATTTATCAGGATCAGTAAATCGTAGATTACTTATCTGGTCTTTACTTAATGTGGAATCTTTTTTGCACGAATTTGAAATTTAGATTTTAGATATGGTTTCTTGTTCGAAAATCAGCAAAATAGTACCACAAAAACTTGAAACTTGGGAAAAGAAAGTTTTTCTAACTTTTGATTTAGATTGGGCACATGATGAAGTTATTTCTGATACAATGGACCTTATTAATGAATCGGGTGTGTCTAGCACCTGGTTTGTTACACATAAAAGTCCAATTTTGGAAAAATTAAGAAAACAAGAAAATATAGAATTGGGAATTCATCCAAATTTTTACAATGCACCTGATCAATCTTTTGAAAATCAAGTGCAACCCAAACAAGTTTTAAGCGAATTGCTTGATGTAGTACCTGATGCGAAGTCTGTGCGTTCGCATTCTCTTTTTCATAGTGAACGATTAGTTGATGTTTTTTATGACTTCGGTCTAAGTCACATTTCAAATTGTTTTATTCCTTATGGTGCCGGCATAGATGTTCGTCCATTTTCAATTTGGGAAAACATGGTAATGGTGCCTCACTGTTGGCAGGATAATGTGGCGTTAAGAATGGATCTAGCATTTCCTGATAAAAGTGAACTTTTGAAATCTCATTTTGTATTCAATTTCCATCCAATTCATATATTCTTAAATACTGAAAAAGTTGAAAGATATGAGTTAAGCAGACCTTTCCATCAAGATCCTGACAAACTTATTTCGAAAAGGTTCAATGGAGTTGGCACTCGAACACTGTTGATAGATTTGCTCGAAGTATTAAAAGATTTAGAAGAATTTTCCATGAAGACAATTTCTTTATGAGAGTTGCACTAATTGGAAGAACTGAAATTTTATATGAAACAGCTGGGGTTTTAATAAATAATGGCCATTCAATTGTTGTAATCATAACAGCATTTGAAGCACCCGAATATACAAAAAAATCATCTGATTTTTCTAGCCTAGCAGATGAGCTAGGGATTCCTTTTGGTTCTGGTCATAAAATCGAAAATTTTAAGACTGAATTGATCGAAGCAAATGCTGATATTGGAGTCAGCATGAATTATACTGGAATAATACCTCAATCGATAATCGATATTTTCCCTAATGGAATTCTTAACGCACATGGAGGTGATTTGCCAAGATACCGTGGGAATGCCTGTCAAGCGTGGGCGATTTTAAATGGTGAGAAAAGAATTGGGCTTTGTATCCATAAAATGATTGGTGGGGAGTTAGACAATGGTGACATTATTGAAAGAGATTATGTTGAAGTTTCGGACATAACGAAAATTGGTGAAGTCTGGAATTGGATGCGAAATTCAGTGCCTCAATTATTTTCCAAAGCTCTTAAAAATATAGGGGAATATCCTGAATATATTTTGGAAGCTCAGTCTGAAAATAAAGATGATATACTTCGCTGTTATCCAAGGTTACCTGAGGATGGGCAAATAAATTGGAATTTAAGAATCGAAGAAATTCTTAGGCTTATTAACGCAACAAGTGAGCCATATTCAGGTGCTTATTGTTATTTTGAATCTGAGAAAATGATAATTTGGGATGCTACGATTGTTAATGATGATGAGATTTTTATGGCCGTGCCTGGTCAAATTACATTGCTTGGAACTGAATATGTTGAGGTTGCCTGTGGTAATGGGAAATTAAGGCTAAATATAGTCGAGCTTGGGAATTATCGAGGTAACCCTACAAAAATAATTAAGTCTTCAAGAGCTAGGTTAAAGTAATGAGTAAACAAAATATAAGGCTTATCATTATTTTTGTTTTAGAATGCTTTTTGTTTCCTTTTCTTATTTCCATTCTTTTTATTTCGGCGTTTACAGCAAGAATCTTCGGTGGAAGAAAAGGGAAGCCCAGATTAGTATGGGGAGAAGCTCCGATAATCAATAATGTTTATTGGTCAAATTGTATGAAGGAGATTGGTTTTAAGACTGAAACTTTTACCGATAGTTTTTGTTACCGAATCAATGAAAGAAATGAGTATGACCGAGTGATTCAGGATGAGTTTCGATTCATTCCACTGTATTTAAAATATTATTTCGGTTTCTTAGATTCTTTATTTAAATATGACATTTATTTTATTTCTTTTAATGGCTTTTTTCTATGGAGAACTATATGCCGAAGTTTTGAATCAACTTTACTTAAGATAGCAGCAAAAAAAATTGTAATCATTCCTTTCGGATGTGATTCATACTCATACAACAGAGTTCGCTCAGTTTCTTTAATTCATGGTTTAAATAGTTCTCTTCCTCAGGCAGCTAAAAATCAGAGAGAAATTTCTCGTCGTGTTGAGCATTGGTGTGAAAAAGCAGATGTTGTGATTCCAGGTTTTATGGGTCCAGATGGTTTCGGGAGATGGGATGTTCTTGTTCCGTCGCCATTAATTATAGATTTGAAAGGATGGGAAGTTTCTAAAAGAAAAAGCATGGCTGATGGTGCTTCAGAAGTTATTAAAATTACTCATGCACCAAATTTTAGAGGTTTTAAAGGTTCCGAGTTTATCATTAATGCTGTAGAGAAACTTCAAAAAGAAGGATTTAAGATTGAGCTTAATTTGCTAGAAAAATTGAAAAACCATGAGGTTAAAAAAATCCTTCAGGATGAAACTGACATATTAGTTGAGCAGATAATTTTTACCGGACATGCACTGAATGGACTTGAAGGAATGGCATGTGGATTACCGGTTTTGTCAAATTTAGAAGATGAGTCATATACAAGGCATCTAAGAAGATGGTCTTATTTGGATGAATGTCCCATTGTATCAACATGTCCTGAGAATTTAATTGATAATTTAAGGACTCTAATTACCAATCCTAACCTGCGAAATGATTTAGGCAAAGCGAGCAGGCAATATGTTGAAAAATATCAAGGGTTTGAAGCTGGCCAGTATTTATTTGGCGAAGTAATTAACTATCTTGAAGGAAAAAGAGATACTCTTATTAATCTTTATCATCCAATACTAGGTGAGTATTCCAAAAATAAGCCAAAAATTATTCATCCATTAAAAGAAAGTAAGATCCAGGTTGCCCATTCTTAAATTACTTGCAAAAGACTCGATAATTTATGGTGGAGCCGATTTTGGCTCCAAGCTTGTTGCGCTTTTCACATTTCCGCTCATTGCATCTGTATTGCCTCAAAAGTCGATTGGTATTCTAGAACTTGTATTAACTACAACGGGTCTTTTGGGCATGTTAGTACAGTGTGGGTTAAGCAATTCAGTACATCGCTTTTATTGGGATGAAAAATTAAAACCTATTGATCGACCCACATTAGTATCATCTGCTTTCTCAATTCAATTATCACTTGGTATTTTATTTCTTATAATTGCTTCATTAAGTATATTAATTTTTCCGAAACTTTCTATATTTCCTTTGTCCACTATTTCCTGGATAGCGATTTCCGCAGCAATTACCTTAATGGTTTTTAAAATTTGGTTTGTTTATATTCTGGATGTAACCCGTTTGCATCTAGCCCCTTTTCGATTTTTGTCCATTTCTTTAGCGAGCAAAGTTGCAAGTTCAGTTTTAGGATGTTTTACAGTTCTATATTTAGGTTGGGGATTAGATGGATATCTATCGACTCAAGCCGTTGTAATGGTTGCTATCTTCCCATTGGCATGTTGGTTAATAAAAAAAGATCTTACTTTTAAAATAAGCAAAAAGTGGTGCGAAGAAACTTTTAAATATGGATACCCTTTTATATTTGCCGGCATTGCATTTTGGTTATTAGGAACCATTGACCGATGGATGTTAACTGCTTTTACATCACTGGAAGAAGTTAGCGTTTACTCTGTGGCCTTTCGGTTTTCCAGTATCATCCTATTTATTACTACTGCGTTTGGTATGGCGTGGGGACCAGTTGCAATTAAAATAAAATCTGAAAACCCTTCTAAATATAAAGAATTCTATGCAGATTTACTTGGTGTTTTTCTCTACCTGATATTGTTAATATCCGGACTCGTTGGTCTTTTTAGTGGTGAAATAATTAAATCTCTTATGAGCGACGATTACAGCAAAAGTGCTTTTGCTTTGATTTTTTTAAGTTTCGGAGTTGGTTTGTATGGTACACAGCAGATTACTGCAATGGGAATTTCGATCGAAAAAAAGACATATTTATTTTCACGGATTGCATGGATTTCATTGATTCTAAATATTATTTTTAATTATTTTTTAATTCAAAAATTTGGTGCTACCGGGGCTTCATTTTCAACCCTAATTTCTTACCTTTTCATTACTTCAGCTTATCTTTTTTACTCTGAAAAACTTCATGAAATACCATTCAATAAATCGAGGTTGTTGATGTTACTTATCTTAGGTTCCTTTGTTATTTTCGTAAGTATGTACTTTTGCATTAATGACTTTTCACTTAAATATACATTAATAAAATTAGTAACCCTTGGCCTTTTTGCCATTTTGGGTTATCTAGTCATTAAAAATAATATCCTTATTGGGATTAAAAAATTTCGTTGTTAATTGAGAATTTTCTTTCCAAAAAATATTCTGTGAGAAAGGCTTTAGTAACTGGTGCTAATGGTTTATTGGGAAGAACATTATGTAATAAGCTTTCTCAAGAGTGCGATTTGTATGCTATTGTAAGGTCGAAGCCTAAAGATGCAGTTGATTCAATTAACTATATTTCTCTAGACCTTTCACGAGAATTTTCTTTTGACGAGTTACCAAGTGAAATTGATTGTGTTCTGCACTTGGCACAGTCCAACAAATATAAGGATTTCCCTGAAGGCGCGAGTGATGTTTTTTCAATTAATGTTAAATCTACTCATAACCTCTTGGAATATTCGAGGATATCAAAAGTTAAGCAATTCATTTACGCATCTTCAGGAGGAGTATATGCAGAAAGCAAAAATCCATTATCAGAATGTTCTCCTATACAGGAGCATGAAAAATTGGGTTGTTATTTGGGAAGTAAAATATGTGGGGAGATTTTAGTTCAAAATTATTCGCCTTTTTTTACTACTTCGATTGTCAGACCATTCTTCATGTATGGTTTTGGTCAAAAAAGGAATATGTTATTACCCCGATTATTCGATTATGTTAGCAATGGTAATTCAATTGATGTTAGTGGAGATGATGGTCTGAAAATTAATCCGATTCATGTAGAGGATGCAGTGAGAGGTATTGAGTCGCTGATAAAAATGAATCATTCCTCCATTTACAATTTAGCGGGACCGGATGTTCTTTCCCTTCGTGAAATATGCGAGACTATAGGTGGATATCTAGATGAAAAACCAGTTTTTAATCATGCAGACGGTTCAAGTGTAAATATAGTAGCTGATATTTCTCTAATGAAATCCGAACTTCATAGACCTATTATATCGTTACATGAAAGGATTGATGATTTAAGGTGAAAGCTTTCAGAATAAATATTTTAAGATTAATGTTGGGAAGTTTTGAACTTTTTTATCTCTTTCCTATTTTATTTTTTTCATTTCTCTCCAGATTTTGCTGTAGAAGATTTGATATTGGACTTGGTCCAATTCCAATGATTAACAACGTATACCATAAAAGGGCTCTTGAGGTTTATGGATATAGAGTCGAGACATTTGTCAGTAAACTTTTTTTTATAACAGACAAATTTGATAAAAAATTTGTTTATGAAAATAATATTTTGCATTCTTTGTTAATCCGGGTCCTACATATCGACTATCTATATTCGGTATTTAATCATCGGTGTTTGTATTTGTATTTCAATGGTGGTTGCTTACAGTCTTCAATTATTCTTTGGAGGTTTGAACCTTTTCTTCTCGGTATTGCTGGAATGAAAACGGTCGTTATGCCTTATGGTGGCGATATTTCTAAAATGGATAGGACGCCAAATCTTTTATACAAGCATACATTGGCTTTAGATTACCCAGAATATAAATTCAGAAATAAGAGAATTGAATGTCAAATTGATTTATGGTCAAAATATGCGGATCATGTAATTGGCGGATGCGACTGGGTAGATTATATGCATCATTGGGACACTTTGATGATTGCCCATTTTTCTATCGACTTAAAGCAGAAGAAAAAGAATGGTTTTAAGTATCCCAAAAACGGAAAAAGATTTCGAGTTTTGCATGCTCCAAATCATCGAAATATCAAAGGCAGCAGTTTTGTGATAAAAGCTATTGAGGAACTTCAAAAAGAGGGTGAAAATATTGAGCTTAAGTTACTTGAAAAAGTGGGTAATGATGAAGTTTTAAAAGAGATAGAAAAGGCTGATTTGGTAATAGATCAACTTGTTATCGGATGGTATGCTATGTTTACTTTAGAAGCATTATCCTTAGGCACTCCAGTGGTTTGTTATTTGAGAGATGATTTACTCGAATTATACAAAAATTCAAAATTATTGAAAGAATGTGATCCTCCTATTTATAGTTCTAAACCGAGAGAAATATTGAGCGATCTACGTTCCCTAATGCATGATCAGAAACAATTGGAAGAGTTATCAAATCGTGGTCCAGAATATGTTAAAGAAAATCATTCAATTGAATATGTGGGTACGGTTTTTCATGAAATAAATTCTGGTATTGGTTTGAAACCTACTGGAGGAAAATCGTAAATTAATAAGTTGTCAGATTTAATCTTACGTAAAATTAATTTTAATATTTGATTTCCGTATTACATTGTCCCGAGCAAGTTGGAAATAATCCAATTGTTCTTTCTAAATTTGAAAAAGAGCTTGGATTGTACAGTATTTGTGTAAGTGAAAAAGATAATCCATACACATCTTTTACGGATCATGTTTTACAAAGAGAGAATAGCCCACTTTGGCTAACTGAATTTTACAGATTATTACTCATATTAAAATCATCTGCATGGGGTGGGGTGGTTCATCTAAATAATGGAAGATTTATAACTCCATTTTTTGGTGATGGTGCTCACCCCAAAGAATTAGCTTTTCGAAAATCATCTAGGAAGTTGATTAGGTTGTATGCGAAAGCTCTTTTATCGACAGAAAAGTCGTTATGCAGAATTCGTTCAAACCGAAAGGCAGTTTTTGTTACTTTTCAAGGTTCAGATGCAAGGGAATCAAAGTGTTTCCTAAAGAAATTCCAAGATAATGGACTTGCAGATTCTGTAATTTCAAGATCGGGAAAAAGCAATGATTCGATTAGATCAAAAAAGAAATTATTAGCTGATGTAGCTGATAAGATATATTCTTTAAATCCAGACCTCCTTGAGGTTTTACCGAGAGGATCAGAGTTTTTACCTTATGCTACTGAGGCAACAATACATGCGAAGGTTTTACCCTTTAATAACCGAAAAGAATTCGTAATCGGGCATGCACCTACACATCGGATAGTAAAAGGAACTGATCATGTGATAGAGGCTGTAAATAAATTACGGTCTCAAGGGCACATGGTTCGTCTTGAATTAATAGAAGGTTTACCAAGGGAGGCGGCACTAAAGAAATATGAAGAAATTGATTTATTCATTGATCAGTTGATAATTGGTTGGTACGGGGTGGTCTCTCTTGAAGTACTTGCAATAGGAAAACCAGTGATTTGTTTTACAAAGGGAAGGGGGTTAAAGTTTGTAAATCCCGATATGCTAAAAGATTTACCTATCCTAAATGCTGACATCACGACATTAGAGGAGAGAATAATTGAAATCATGCGTATGGATATTACTCAGCGCAGTAAATTAGCTGAGCTTGGTATTTATTTTCTTAAAAAGTGGCATGATCCTCGAAAGATTGCTAAAAAGTTATTGAAGGATTATAAAGTAGTCCTTTCAGGAAGAAATATAAAGTGCATTTAGAGGGAAAAATCTTAATCGTCACATCAGAATATTACCCAATGCCTGCTGCTGCTGCTGCTCGAATTATTCCTTGGGTATCCGAGCTTAAACTTTTTTGTTCTAAGATTACTGTTCTAACTTCCAATAATGCTTCCAAAGAAAAGACCCTAATTGAGAGATCTTTTTTTTCTGTTCCTAATAACAAAGCAAAATTATTTGTTCGGTTAGTTCAGGAATTACTTTTAGGTCTAGATTTAGGGCTAAGGATTTTGTTAAAAAAAGAAGTTAGCCTTTGCATAATAACCTCTCCTCCATTTTTTATGGCATGTTGTTGTGCATTTTTTGCAAAGATTTCTGGAGTGGCATATATTTTTGATGTTAGGGACCGTTATCCTCGTGTTCTTGAAGATCTTGGCGTTTTGAAACTAACGAGTTTTTTGGGTAAAACCTTACAGGGATTAGAAGCATGGGTTTATCGAGGTGCGAAGCATGTTACGACAGTGACAAATGGGTTATTAGGTGAACTGCAACGCGAATTTCCCAATATTAAATTTCACTTATTAAGGAACGGTTTTGACGAAGAAGCATTCAGCGATGAATTACTTGATAACAAAAAAGCAGATTGTTTTACTGTGGTTTACCACGGAAGGCTTGGGCGTTTTTATGATATTGATTCCTACATGAAAATCATTGATTTGGTAGGGAAATTAGAGCCAAGTATTCGTTTCCTGATGGTCGGTGATTTCCCAGCAAAAATACTTTTATTCAAAAGTCCGAACCTAGAAATACTCCCGATGATGAACTTGGAAGATCTAAGTAAAAAACTTTCGGTCTGCCACTTAGGGATTTGTTTATTGAGAGAATTACCTGCCATGAAAAATGCATTTCCTGCAAAGTCTTATGATTTTATTGGAGCAGGTTTACCTCAAATAGTTGGTCCAGCAGGAGAGTTATATGATTTCATTACAAATATGGGTGGTGGGAAATCATTTAAGAAAATCATACCCGAGGATGTTGCTCATGCTATAATTGATCTTAAAAATGATCCTCAAAAGTTAGCCGAAATGAGAAATAAGGTAATTTCTAATCGTAATAATTTTGGGCGTAGAATGGTGACAAAGTCATATTTTAATTCCTTGTAGTATGCAAAAGAGAGAACACTGGAATCTTAGCAAACTCGCAACATTACTGTTTTGTCAGTTGATAGCAATTTCGGTATGCATGTTCGTGGTCCTCTACGGTTCACCTTCAAGTGAGACTTTACTAAGGGTAAATCATGAACGCTTATTTTTGTATTCCGTAATTTTCGGTGTGTGCTTTCTGTTGGCGGGAGAAGTAACGGGTTTATTTGTTATGAGCAATGGGCAAAAACTTTTATGGAAGCGACTGGTTCTTGCTCTTTTATCTTCCGTAGTTGGATCTTTAGGACTTTTGTTATCCGTTTGGATTGTTGAATTTGATTTTGTAGGTCGTTTTGCTGTCCTCAAAATGGTTTGTGGAAACGGGTTTCTTTGTTATGTTTTCATCTCATTTCAAATTGCTCTAAGTAGTCGAAATCCATGGCGAGTTCTTCCTTTGTTTGATAAAGTTCGTACCAAGCAAATAAAAACATATCTAGGACCAAATGCGGATGGAATTGATTGGGTGGATGTAAAGACCCCATTGTCTGAGTGTGCGACTGTAGAGTATTGTGATCAACAAGGAGTTGAGATGATCGTTCTAGATCAGAAGGCAGAAGACAAAATAAAAGGGGAAATAATGGATCTGCTCGCATCAGGAGTGCGGATCCATGAGGTCGAATCTTTTGTGGAAACATTATGCCAAAAAATACCCCCTGCTGAAGTAGATAGTACATGGTTGACTAAATTGGATTTACGGCAGCGAGACCCCATTGTCCGTAGAATAAAGCGATTATTGGATTTATTTTTGTCAGTTGTGGGTTTGATAATTTGTATGCCCATATTATTGATTTCCTGTTTTACAATTGGTTTGGAATCGGGATTTCCTCTTTTTTTTCATCAAAAACGAACTGGATTACTCGGACAGCCTTATGTTTTACATAAACTCCGAACAATGCGACAGAATGCTGAGGAAAAAGGTGCAGAGTGGGCAAAGCAGAACGATTCAAGGGTAACAATTGTTGGTCGATTTTTACGAAAATGGCGGATTGATGAAATTCCTCAATTTTGGAATGTAATAAAAGGTGAAATGTCAATTGTTGGGCCTAGACCCGAAAGACCCGAACTTGAAAATGAGATTAACGAGCGCCTTCCTTATTGGAAGTGTCGTTATCTTCTTAAGCCTGGTCTTACTGGTTGGGCACAAATTCGTTTTAGATATGCTTCTGATATGGAAAGTTCAGAGGAGAAATTATCCTATGATCTATATTATGTCAAAAACGCCTCGTTCTTTTTAGATTTGGAGATTATGTTGTCCACTTTACGATCACTTACCAAAGGGAGTAGATAATGAAAATTCTTGTTACAGGGGGAGCCGGTTACATTGGTAGCCATACCACTCTTGCGTTACTTAATGCTGGGTACGATGTCGTTGTGTTAGATAATTTTTCAAACTCCAGCAAGTTGTCGTTAGAGCGAGTTGCAAAATTGGCAGGTAAGTCGCCAAATGTGATAGAGGGCGATATACTAGACGATTCCGCAATGCGATCTTTATTTGATTCACATCCCGACATCTCTGCAGTCATCCATTTCGCTGCGCTAAAAGCGGTTGGTGAGTCAGCAGAAGACCCGATACGATATTACGAGAATAATGTTGCTGGGTCTATTGTACTTTTACGAGAAATGGAGAGGGCAGGAGTTAATAATTTAGTATTCAGTTCGTCCTGTACAGTTTATGGAGAACCTAAAGAAGTGCCGATTGATGAATCCCATCCAATCGGAAAAGTTTCAAGTCCATACGGAAGAACAAAATCTATGATGGAGGAGATCATTATTGATTCCTGTTCTGCTAATTCTAATTTTAAAGTTGCACTACTTCGCTATTTTAACCCAGTGGGTGCAGATAAAAGCGGACAAATTGGAGAAGACCCAAATGGCATACCCGATAATTTGGTTCCTTTTGTCTGCTTAGTCGCCACTGGTAAATTACAAAAACTTCAGGTTTTTGGTTCTGATTACCCCACTCGGGATGGTACTGCTATCCGGGATTATTTACATGTTACTGACTTGGCTGAGGCACACTTGAAAGCTTTGGAGGTTCTGCCCAAGAACGATGGGGTACTAACATGTAATTTAGGAACGGGGAAGGGATACTCGGTTTTGGAATTAATTCAAACTTTCGAAAAGGTCACGGGTATCAATATTCCCTATGAACTGGTGGATCGTCGAACGGGTGATATCACAGAAGCATGGGCAGATCCATCTTTTGCTAAAAAAGTATTGGACTGGAGTGCTAGGCATTCATTAGATGAGATGCTTGCCGATGCATGGAATTGGCAAAAGAAAAACCCCGATGGGTACAAGAGCTGATTTTCTTATGGTTGGAGTTGATAGTTTTTGGGGTTTAAGCCGCGTAGTTTAATTGCATTTCTTATCTGTTCTAAATCTAACCGATCTCCAATTTTAATTTTTTGATTTCGAAAATCATGCAAATTCAATTCCAATACAAACTGTATGTTTTTCGAACGTGAAGGTACTCCGTTTAAATCAAATGGCTTGGCTGTATGTATTTCCATTAATTTTCCTTGCGGAGAGAAGTATCCAATATCCAAAGGAATTCTTGTGTTTTTCATCCAAAATTTTTGAGGTGTTCCATATTCAAATATAAAAAGCATTCCCGTGCCTGGTTCCATTTTTTTTCTAAACATAAGCCCTCTTTGTCTTTCCTTAGGTAAGATCGCGAGCTCTGCCTTAATTTTTGTATTCCCGATATGAAAAAAGAAATATTGTTGTTCACTCAGTTTGTTTTCTTCCTCTGACTTCCCTTTTTTGCATGAAGAAAATAAGAGAAAAAATAGAAGTAAAAATTGAAAATTGAGAATTACCTTAGTTAGTTTCATTATCTTAATTCATGAAAGAACTTCTTAATCAAATCAAGCGCCTTCGTGTTCTCGTAATCGGAGATGTTATGTTAGATCGATATGTAACTGGGGATGTTCATCGAATTTCCCCTGAAGCTCCCGTTCCTGTATTGACTGTCGAAGAAGAAAAGATTGTTGCGGGTGGGGCGGCAAATGTAGCCTTAAATGCGGCAGCTCTTGGAGCTAGCGTGGAAGTATGTGGCTGGTTTGGTAACGATAGTCAAGGGGAGCAACTTAAAGCTTTGCTCGTTGATAAGGGAGTTCAAGTTGATAAATCATTTTTGTTTTCCAGTGCTCCAACAATCAGTAAAACAAGAGTCACTTCATCTAATCAACAAATTTGTCGAGTTGACCGGGAAAATGATCCAAGTTCTTACACCCCAGATCTTACTATTTTGAAAGAGGCTTTGATCTCAAAAGCAATTTCTTCTGATGTTGTTATCGTATCAGATTACGGAAAGGGTTTTGTGAGTGATGAATTACTTAAGATCATTAGGGGAAATGCATCTTTTGTTTCAATTGATCCTAAACCAAGTAGGTTGCTTCATTATCAAAACCCAGATCTATTGACACCAAATCGGTTAGAAGCACTAGAACTCGCTGGCAAATCCCGTTTAACCAAGCACGAATTTCCGCAAAATGAGGTAGTGGAAGAAATTTTTAAAAAGTTTTCACCTAACAAGTTGGCGATAACTTTAGGTTCAGATGGAATGCTTTTGGCTGAGGATGGTAAAATAAAAAAAACCATTCCCACTGCTGCCCGTGAAGTGTTTGATGTTTCGGGTGCTGGAGATACTGTCATCGCCGTCCTTTCGATGGCATTGGTTTCGAATGGAACTTTTCAACAATCAGCTCAATTGGCTAACTTGGCAGCTGGTATAGTAGTAGGTAAGGTAGGGACGGCTTCCGTCACTACCGAAGAAATCTTGTTAGTCTTGTAGTGTTTTCATGACGAAAGCAGTTTTCTTGGACCGAGATGGCACTCTTATTAAAGATGTCCATTATTTAAAAGACCCGGCTGATATAAAAATTATTAAAGGAGTTTCTGAGGCCCTACAAAAAATTAAAAACGCTGGTTACCTAGTGTTTATGCATACGAATCAGTCGGGGATTGCCCGTGGATATTATAGACTGGAAGATGTTGATGCCTGTAATCAAAGAATGTTGGAATTGTATAATTTAAATACTGGTTTTTGGGATGGTGTTTGTATAGCACCAGAACATCCAGAAGATAAAGAACTTGGATATCGAAAACCTTCGCAAAAATATGAGTACGAAATGGTCCAAAAATATAATTTAAATCCATCGCTTTGTTGGATGATTGGAGATAAATGGATTGATGTAGAAACAGGCTTGAATTCAAAAATGAATGCAGCCTTAGTTAGAACAGGAAAACCAATTTCAACCGAAACTGAAAAGCTTGCATCCTCTCAAAATGTACCGATCTGTGAGGATCTTTCTTCTTTTTGTAAAATACATTTATTTCAAAGTTAATGAACTCTCAATTCCCAAGTAGATGGAAAGTAATGCGTGATGATATGCACGCAAATTGCAGAATTTTTGACGTGCATAAACGAAAAATGATTCGGGATTCAGATCAAAAAGAAGGCGAGTTTTATGTGATCGAAACAAATGACTGGGTTAATGTTTTAGCTCTTACTTCAAATCAGGAAATTATTTTGGTAAGGCAATTTAGGTATGGCACAGAGGAGTACTCTTTGGAACCTCCCGGTGGTGTAATTGAAAAGGGAGAGGATCCGATTTTAGCTGGGCAACGAGAATTGCTAGAAGAAACTGGATATTCTGGCAAAAACCCAAAGATCATCGGGAATGTTTTTGCGAATTCCGCGATTATGTCAAACCGTTGTCATTTTTTACTTGTAACTGATGTGGAGAAGTTAGGAGAAACTTCTTTTGACCCTCACGAAGAGTTGGAAACCGTAAAAGTGCCAATTGAAAGCTTAAAAGATTTGGTAAAGTCTGGTGATATTTCACATTCGATTGGAGTAAATGCGATATTTCATCTCATGATGGAATTGAATATTAGCTGAGTCAGTAATTAATACATTCATTCTATTCTTATCTCGTTGGGCTTTGGTTCTTTACGAAATCGTATGAAATTGATACTGTCTTTGTTGAAATGAGCGATTTGTTAACCGTACTGCAAGACACTGCTGACCCTCGTCCAGAGAAGTTGGCGAAAATCCTTGGTTCCACTCCACAAGAAGTTGAAAATGAGTTGGAAGAGTTACGAAAAAATAAAACTTTGCTAGGATGGATGCCGATTCTGAATCCAATTCAAGGGGAATCAGAACATGTAAGGGCAGTTATAGAAGTTAAAATAAGCCCAGAAAGGGAAGGTGGATTTGATCGAATGGCTTTGCGGATTTCTAAGTTTGAGGAAGTTGAATCCTGTTATTTGATGTCGGGTGGGTATGATCTTTTGGTTTTTGTCACAGGAAAGAATCTTAAGTCTGTTGCTTCTTTCATATCGGAGCGGTTAGCCACCATTCAAGGTGTTCTTTCGACCGCGACACATTTTCTCTTAAGGCCGTATAAAGATCATGGTCACTTGTTGGCGGGAGAAATTGAAAATCAAGAAAAACCATCGATTAGTCCCTGAGTTTTCATGAACCCAGAAAATTTTATAGCTGATCATGTTAAGAGTTTACCTCGTTCTGGAATACGAGATTTTTTTGCAATCGTTTCAGAAATGCCTCAGGCGATTTCTTTAGGTATTGGAGAACCTGATTTTGTCACTCCATGGAAAATTCGTGAAGCATCTATTTTTGCATTAGAGCAGGGAAAAACTTCATACACTGATAACCGTGGACTACTTTCATTGAGGAAAGAAATTTCAAAATATTGTTCTTCTTTTTTTGGTCCAGACTATGATCCGGTATCTGAGATACTTGTAACCGTTGGGGTTTCCGAAGCCATTGATATTGCTCTTCGTTCCATCCTTAATCCAGGAGACAAGGTTTTATACCACGAACCATGTTATGTTTCTTACGCTCCCAGTGTTACTTTAGCTTTTGGAGAAGCAATTCCAGTTGCAACTACGCCAGGACAAGAATTTTCATTGGACCCTGAAGCTTTTGAGAAGGCATGGGAACCAGGGTGTAAAGTGTTAATGCTTAATTTTCCAACAAATCCAACCGGGGGAACAGCCAATCGTGAAAAATTGGAACGCTTGGCTAAATTTGCCAAAGAGAAAGACCTTATTGTGATTAGCGATGAAATTTATGCTGAGCTAACTTACGAAGGAGAACATGTCAGCATTTCATCATTACCTGGGATGAAGGAACGTACTTTACTTTTACACGGATTTTCCAAGGGTTTTGCAATGACTGGCTTCCGTGTTGGTTTTGGATGTGGACCTGATTGGTTGATTGAAGCGATGATGAAAATTCATCAGTACTGCATGATGTGTGCACCCATTTTAAGCCAGGAAGCGGCTATTGAGGCACTGAAAAATGGGGCAGAGGATGTTTTACAAATGAAAGATCAATATCATAAGAGACGAGATTTTGTGGTTCGTCGCTTTAATGAAATTGGATTTAATTGTCATCTTCCGCGAGGATCTTTTTACGCTTTTCCTTCTATTTCAAACACGGGATTAAATGAAATTGATTTTTGCCATAGATTACTTCGTGAGCAGGAGGTTGCCGTTGTTCCAGGGACAGCTTTTGGAGATCATGGAGTAAATCATGTCCGTGCCAGTTTTTCCACATCCTACGAAAAATTGGTGGAAGCAACCGATCGAATCGAGAAATTTGTTTACTGTCTTGATTCTGAAAATAACGAACCCGCTGCGGTCTAATCCGTTCTATATAAATTTTTTAATGCTCTCATCATGAGCCTAATGCAAAGTGTTGCCATTGTTGGCCGTCCTAATGTAGGAAAGAGTCGTTTATTTAATCGATTAGCCGGTCGGCGAATCTCTATAGTCCATGACCGTCCCGGTGTGACTCGTGATGTAGTTGTTGCGGATAGTCCAGAGGGTTATAGTTTGATGGATACAGGTGGAATTGGAATGCTTC
>TARA_B110000008_G_scaffold24634_1_pt1 | contig 18266 bp, 16 predicted proteins | sample TARA_B110000008 | Tara Oceans TARA_B110000008 (sample SAMEA4396496) | marine metagenome | biome: Westerlies Biome; feature: [DCM] deep chlorophyll maximum layer (ENVO:01000326); material: water (ENVO:00002006), including particulate matter (ENVO:01000060) such as... | depth 40 m
TCTGTTATAGTATAAACATTATGTGGTATTAATGGTAAGATATTCGTCTCTTGGAAGGGACTGGGCGATTGAATTGTAAAGGATATATCATAAACAGGGTCCCATAAATTATATAATTCGATATCTGTTGGGTCATTATAATTCGTTGGTAATTTCTCTGAATTCGGGAACCATCCATATAATAAAAATTTAACTTCTGTTAGCGATTTATATTGTAACCAATAAACCATTAAATTATGCATCAACGGGGCCATTATTATTTCTTTATCCCAAGTAACTATTAATTCTCTGGTTACTTTATTATAAGACAAATCAATGTATTGTGTTGGATACATAGGTAAGGGTCTTATAAAATCCTTCGGTATTGTATACAAGGACGCATATCTATATTTATGTTCAAAAGGATATTCAGCAGAAATTTGAAATTCTTGACCACCATCCAATGTCTGTATTATATTCCAATCCCCTGTTCTATGAATAGCATCAGGATATTCACTTTGCACTATTCTACTATTTATTATAAATTGTGAAGATGGGTCATATATTTGATATTCCCATCTACCTATATAAGGTATATATAGACCTTCCGTAACATATTTTTGACTTTGATAAAAATGTCTTTCTGTATCGTTTTCATCAAAATCTTGAGGTGTAAATGTATTTCTTACTATAGTATCGTTTGATAAATCTTTAATTTTATATATAGCACAACTAGAAGCATCTTCTTGAAACCACATTTCGATTCTTGTTGGTCTCATGGGAACCGGCGAAAGCGATATATCATATTCTTGACCACACCAACTTATATCATATAAATCAACTCCTCTACCAGGTAAATCATATATTATTTCATCGTTCACCGATATTGTAATATCTTTGGATGGAGGATCGCCATACATAAATGCTTGTTGAAAATGATATCTAATTTTATTATCACTTAAATCATTTAATCTATGTCTAAAATAGGTTTGTCCTAATGTTGGGTCATAAGGCGCTCTATAAATAAAACCCTCATTATTCCATCCAAGTTCCGAACCATTTTCTATTTTCGAAGTATCTACACCATTTCCATTAACACCTATATGAAATAAACCTAAGGTATTTCCTACAGCCCCAATACTATGATTACTAAAGCCCCAATTTGCGGTATTGCGACTCATATCTTGCGAAGCGGGAATAAACATATCTATTATAAAATTACGCATACCTTCTTTACTTACGGGAACAGCAGATAAATCAACAACATCTTTAAATTGTTGAACCTGACTTATATCAAAAATTAATTTCTTTTGATATACTTCATTATTGCTTATATCGTGATAAGTAACCTTTCTATATTGTATTCCTGGTTCTCCACCATAACCCCAATCATATACGTGTCCAACGCTATCACTATTATCATTACCTAACCAACATCGTTGTAAATTTAGTGGGGTAGTATAATCGGTATATACTACTGGAGTTTGTTGTATTCTTGGGTCTTCTTTTCCCTGAAAATAATTTGGTAACTCCCATCTATTTAAACCCGATAATAATTGCGTATATTCATAATTCGGTGACCATAGTATAAAGTTAAATATAATTTCTGTATCTTGAGATAATGTTTGATAATATGTATTCCAATGTTTTATTATTCCTGATATATCCGGTTGTTGGATTTGTAAGGTCATTCTGGATAAATCATTTGGTATAAAAAATACAGGTTCTATATTGTCCCATAAAAATTCATTGTAACTAATATCAATTAATGCGGCACTCACATCATAATCAACTCCCGGTATTAATGGATAATCTCTGGCCCGCGGATTTATATAACTATGATTTACTGTATAAGACCAAGCACCTATATATCTTCCTGGTAATAATGTAGTTTCCAATATCTTAGTATCACTTATATCAATCGTTATAACATCCGGAAATTTATAAGCCGTAGCCGTCATATTAAAAGACATGTCATATACACTATTATTAACGCTCAATTCTACATGAGATAAATCTATTAAAGGGTCTCTTTGGTCTCTATCGGTTAGCTGTTTAGGTCTTATAATATAATATTGAATATTTATTTTACACCCCAAATCTGTATTATAAACAATATTCTTAGATAAATCCAATAAATCCTCTGTTTTAACAGACAAACGCAAATTTTTATAATATGTTTTTGGCGCATCAGGGTATTCTATCCTACTAAACGTCCATTTTGGAGCCAATGGTGGATATAATTTGCCGTACTGTGTAAAATCAAAATATACGTAAGGACTAATTCCCGTATTAAAAGATATATCTTCATACCTTACGGTAGTTGGGTCGATCCCTTTAGCCTCTCTTGAAAATCTATATCTTTTATAACTATAACTCCATCTAATATAATATTCATTATCACTTATATCCACTATAACGTCATTTGAAGTTGGTAATAGATTATTATATTTCCATAAAACATTCCACCCAGCACCAACAGGAACATTAAGAATATGAACCCATTTTGGTAAAGTTTCATAATCGGTTAAGTATGACCTCAAAATTTGTGTATTATCTGGGGTAAATTCTTCATAAGCAAACCATTCATTTTCTAATAATTTTGTATCGGCCAGAGATTTGTTTTCTAACAATAAAGAAGCATTTTGTCCACTTACGTCTTTATACGCTGTATCTCCTCTTTGTTCAATGGGAACTTTATTATAATCAAAATTACAATTAGGTATAAATTTTACAATTGTAGCATTATCGGATATATCAACGCTATTGGTAAATACATCTGAATTAAAACTAATATCATTCCATCTGTCTGTATATGGGTATATTTCATTTGTTATAGAATCATTATATTCTCTTGTTTCTTGATAAGGAGATACTATATTTATTATACCATTGCTCAATGCCGCCCCTTTTAATTTTGAATTGTAATAATAAAATCTACTTGGAGTATCATCATCTACAATAATTTTAACTGAATAATCCATTCCTCCGGGTGTCCCACTAAAATATATATTTCTTAAATAATCTGGTTCGTTAGGGTCATTCCATTTTCCATCTTGTATTAAACTGAAAGCCATATCATAATTTCCAAGAGATATACTAAAATCATATTCATTCCCCCTTACTAATGTTGTACGCGACATTGTTACTAAACTGTACAATCCGTTCGGACCATAATAATCTTGAAAAATACCTATACTACCTGGTATTGTTGTACCTACGACATCATTATATCCCTGAATACCTTCCAATGTATAATTATTATATGTTGACGTATTTTTAACGGTATGATTTTTTGTATTTTCAAAAATATAAATATTATACCAACATTTTACAATTTCATTATCTTCCCATGGATGTAAATAAATATCACCATTATACGTTTTATATTGTGGAGGAGGGCGATTTTCTGGTTGATACCTTTCAATAAAATTTTTAGATAAATCTATAATATCTTTCTCTGGAATGGTTATTTTTAATTTTTGATTAATATATTGTATTTGTGGTGGTAATGATGGTTTGAAAAATCGTTCTACTTGACAAGTTTTAAAATCGGTTATGGTTTTTCCCCATCCATTAAAATCAACATGTTTCCATTTCCACTCATTTATTCCTGGTATTCCCACTTGTCCTAATAATGCCCCTGGTGAAAATAAAGGTGGAACGCCTGATAAACTAACACGCCTTTCTTCAATATATTCATAAGGGAAATCTTTGAACTCTAATTGAGGCGCGTCTACAATTCTATAGGTCCATAAGAAATAAAATCTACTATATTTTGGTGTAACTATATTAATTCTTGAACTTCTTGGCATACCATCGTTTTCGGCCCAAGCAACGGAATCTGGTGTTATTCTATAAACAGTAACATAATTAGAACTTGTATCCGCGGCAAAATCACTTGTATAATTATATGTATGAATGCGATGACCGCTTCTATTATCGCCAGCGCCCAATCCATGAATACCACTTGTAAAATCTTTGGAAGATTGCCAACAATTTAATGTTCCATCTTCTGTTCCAATTTGTTCAATATCTGGTAATAAACTATATTGTAATCCGTTATTAATAAACCATGGATTATTCATAGTTTCCCAAACATAAAAAATTAGCTCTATTCCGTGTCTTCCTGGGTTTAACATTGCTCCATTAACGCGTGTAGGATAATGTAAAGTCATTCCTGATAGTGGTCCAGTATAATTCGGTTTATTTTCCCCTGTTACTGATTCTAAATTTTCGAATAATTTTTTAGATACTTTTCTCATTTCATCCATTGCGTCGTCAGGTATTTTCATACTAACATAATCTAATTGTCCTTGATAATTTGCCGATTCTTTATAATATTCTATGGATTCCGGCATTATTTCTTTTTTCATTTTCATATACAGTTGAATCTTATGAGAAGAAGTAGTCGGGGCACCAACAGTATAAACGGTATTTTCTGTTGCGTGATTATAATCCTCTTTATAAAAAATAACTTCACCACTCACATCTTCGACAAAACTTTCGGTTAATAATATTTTCATTGAAAATCCCAAATATTCATCTTCCACAATTGCTTTTTTTTGAGCCTCTAATAAAGTCATATATTGTGGATTAAATGAATGAACCTTTCCGCCTAATACACGTTGTAACCATTCTATATATGGATATCCTCTATTATATTCAATTGAACCCGATGAACTGGATAGGTCTAACCATATTAATGGATTATCTATTTCGTTAACTTCTTTATAATATAATTCCCTGTATGCTGCTACTTCTGTTGCATTCGCTGACATATATATTAATTACGAATAATTAATTATTAATAATAATCATTAATTATTTGAGTTAAAATCTCCATTGACATCCACAATTCAAACAGCTCACAAAAGTTGTAATTGGTTCATCTGCTGACCTTGTTTGCATCTGATAATATGTACATTTCCTTTTCTTACATTTATAACATTTAAATTCGTCCGTAGCAGCACCCATATCTTCTTCGCCCATATTTTTATCTCTTTTCAATTTCTTATTTATTAATTCTTTCCAAATATCCATATTCAATTCTTGATGAGACATCATTGCTAAATCATAGGTTTTTATTTTACCTTCTTTGATTTCGTTTATCAATCTTTCTGAAGATGAATTATTGAATAAATTCATCCATATACTCTTAAGCTTATCTTTATATAACAATACAAAATATGGATTCTCCCATTTCCTCAATATCTTTCTCTTTTTACACTCCTTTATGGTCTGATTATATAACCCTATTTCAAAATTCTTTGCTCTATCTTCGGTTAAACACAATTTTATTTTAATTGTATTCTTTATATTATTTCTAAACTCTACTGGAACAATATTCATATTGATTTAATTAAAAAAGTTATATTTAAATCAATTTTATTTTATAAGCAGTAAGGCAAATAATATTCCATGTCTTGTTCATCTCCTTTCACATTTTTTTTCACTTTTTGTTTTCCCTTTTCTTTTTTTTTCTTATCTTTATCATCAAAGAATTTCTCGCATATTTCACTTCCACAGTGGTCATGGTTTGCCCAATTTATTCTTTTATCTAAAATGTGTTCTTCGTAAGTTACGCCCCATCTACCAAGTTTAGGTTGTAAATTACTCTTTTTTATTAATCTTAAAATGTTCATATTGTTGATTTAATAAATTATATTTCTTTTAAATCAATTTTATTTTAATCTTCATCTGTGTCTACATATTCTTCTTCCTCCAATTCGGATGCTATATATGAGTTATCGGTATCATATTCACTATCACTTTCATCCTCTGAAGCATCATCACTTTCATCTTCGCCGGTCTCTTCTCCCCCAATATACTCTTCTTCCTCTTCTTCCTCCTCATCATCTTCATCCCCTTCATCATCAATTATTTCTTCATCACTTTCAACTACAAATCCATCCTCTTTAGAATAACCTTCCTTTGTTAATAATTCGGGGTCTATTGATTCTTCAGACGAATAACTATCTTCTTCTCCCAAATCTTCAAATCCACCATATAATTTATTATAATGTTTTTCCCAATTTTCAACAGTTAATTCTATCAAATCATCCATATCGTATTTACCTTCTTCTTTATGTTTAACTACTAACAGTGAACCAAAATACAATTGATTATCAAGGGGTGGTGGTAATTCACATTTATTTTCTGTATTTGCCCTTCCATTATTTTTAGCAAAAATACTTAAATACATAACCTCTCCTTCTTCTTTAATTTTCCAACTATGTCTATAATCAAAATCTTTTGCACTTCTTAATTTACATTTTTTATAAAATTGGTCACTATTCACATTTATTTTAACTTGTTTTTTATTATTTTGTTTATCTATTATTACACATTGCACAGTCATTTATTATTCATATTTGAAAACGGTTTAAATGGTTTTTGTAATAAATATTTAATATGTTTCAATACTTATTAGCTGGTATAAATAATAAATCTATCAACGATAATACTATTCATAAATTAAAAGATACTTTTTTTCATATTGAGCAAGATGAACTTCTTGTACTTTCTGAAAACGGATTATATAAAATAATCAATGATAAAATATTCAAATTTTCATTAACTGAACAAAACAATACTTATAAAATTCCGTTCGAAAATTCATTTTTAATAAAACAAAATATACCTTTTGTTAAAAATAAATATCCTGAAAATTGGATCCCACAAAATCATAAATCTATTTATTTAAAAACTCATATTTTTAAACATTCGGAAAAATCAAATACGGAATTACACATTATTTATATCGATGATAATGTTACAGATACTTTTATATTATCTGATTTAGATGAAAATAGACATTCTTTTAAAGAAGATTTGGATTTATTTTATCGTATATTAATCTAATTATGATATTTTGGACTATACAACAAATTATTTTATCTATTACAATAATCGCTTGCGCACATTATATTTATATATATTTCAAAAACAATCTTACTGTACCAAAAACAAAAGATTTAGTAAAAAAACCGATTGAACAATATAAGGAAATATATCAATCCATCGCACAAAATTCCAAAGGCACTGATAATATGAAAGCCGAATTAAAAGATTATATTAAACAATTGGCAAATGATGTTCAAGAAAAGGGTAACCCTAATAAAATAATGGAACTTCCTACAAGCAGTAGTGAAATAAATAGACAAATTGATAAAGTAGGTAATATGTTTATGAATGGTGGTGGCGGAACAGCATTTAGTACTTATTAAAACCACTTAAAAAGAATTATACACTAATAAATAATATGATTAAGAATAAACGTGCGCAACAAGCAATCATGTCTAATTTTCCTAATGTTGAACTTTCTTATGAAAAAAATTTATATAAAAAAGTTCAACATACATCAGATATATACATTACTATACCTAAAGGTAAAAAATACTTCGCGTGGCTTACAACTTATAAATCATCACCCGCTTGTATATTATTAGAATTAAATAAACATAAAAATTCTATTAATTCTATTAATATTTTTAATTCCTCTTTTAATAAATTATTATCTACGGGCCATGGTACTATTTTTTACGGAACTTTGTTTAATATCAAAAATAGCAATTTTTTTAACATAGAAAATGTTCATTATTTCAAAAATAAAGATGTTGGTCATTTTAATCAATTGAAAAAAATAAATCTAATATCTTATATTTTGAAAAATCATATCGATAATTCATTATACACTTCCAAAAATATTGTTTTTGGTTTGCCCATTATTGAAACAAACCGAAAAAAATTAATTAATATTATCCAAACATTACCATATGATATTTATTGCGTTCAGCATAGATCATTGACCAATAATTATCCTTTCAAAAATGAAAAAATTAGAATAGAAAAGAAATTTTATGCTAATTTATTGGTAAAACCCCATTTACAAAATGATATTTATGAAGTATTTTCACAAGAAAACAATAAACTTGTTTCACAAGGACTAATGTTTATTCCAGATTATAAAACAAGCGTCTTTATGAATAAATTATTTAGAACAATAAAAGAAAATTATAATTTAGACGCTTTGGAAGAAAGTGATGATGAAGAAGAATTTGAAAATACAAGTCCGGACAAATTTGTTGATATGGATATTTCTCACGTTATGAATTGTATTTATTCTAATAAATATAAATATTGGGTTCCTTTAAATCTCACAAAATCACCCATTTCCGAAACTTCACACATTTGCGTAAAATATTAATTAATGATAATTAATTATAACAATAATTAATATATGTCTGTTCAATCGGAATTATTAATGAATACACAAAATTCATTTCAAACGCACGCTCAGCGAGGTGCCAATATTGTTATGCGTGGTGGTAAAAGAAAATCTAAACGTACTAAAAGAATGGCAAGAAAAAGTAGAAAAAAACAAAGAGGTGGTAGAGGACGCACTATCACTTATTCTAATTTAGATTTCATGGCTAATAATCGTTTAGGTAAAATGGTACCCCACGGCGACACTTATACTAATTGTAATACACAATCTGGTGGTGGCTTCGGATTTACACAACAAGCAGCCAATGATGCTGCTACTTTTAAAGGTAGTTATCCCGCATATCAAAAATATGAAAAATCAAAACAATGCGGAGGTAGAAGGCGTCGTAGAAAAAAATCACGTAAAAAAAGAAAAAAATCAAAAAGACGTAAAAAAAGACGTAAAAGTAAAAAAAGAAGACGTACAAAGAAAAGACGAAGAAGAAGAAGAAGAGCTGGCTCTCCACCACCACAAAGAGGTGGGTCTTCACATACATATGGCGCTCCTGTTTCAGGTGGAACAAAACCATGGGCAACAGGACCTTTATCTATATCTAAAAATGCCCCTTCTTGCTACGATAATTATAACCATTTCAAGGGATTATAAATGCGTTAAATTATTTAGGAATATATAATAATTAATTTCTTATTACATTATATAATGCCTGGACGTAGAACTCGTAGTATGACCGGTGGTCGTAGACGCCGCTCAAAAAGCCGCAAAAGCCGTAGAAGTAAAAGCCGTAAAAGCCGTAGAAGCAAAAGAAGAAAAAGCCGTAGAAGAAGCAGACGCCGTAGACGCCGTTAAATATAATTACCTAACATTTCACAATTAATTATATCTTAATTAATATAATTAATATATATCATGTATCATTTCGCATATGGTTCCAATATGAACATTTTTGAGTTAAAAAAATATCTATGTAATTCCGATTTTAAAATTATCGGTCCAGGATATTTAGAAAATTATATTTTTACATATAGGTCTTTCATTAATAGAAGACTATCTGGTAAAGCAAATATCGAAAAAAGAATAAATAGTAAGGTTTATGGTCTCATTATAAAAATAAATAAAAATTGTAAAAGATTAGATAAGAAAGAAGGTGTACATTTAGGGTTATATTATAAAAATTCTTCTTTAAAAATAACACATTGTAATTCCTATAAAACTTACAATTGTTTTTCATATATTATGAATAAAAGTATGATAGATGACTTTACCAATCCAAGTCAAAAGTATAGAAAACGCATACTTTCTGGTGCGAGAATGATTGATTTACCATTACGTTACATTTCCAAACGAATTTTAAAAATTTATTAATCATCATCCTTTATCAAACATACCCCATTCATAAATGGTGTATTTTTACTCTTTTTCTTTGTACATGTCTTTTTTGATTTCTTATTTCTAAGTTTCGTTTCCCATTCATCCTTATAATATCCATTCATATCTGTCTCCTTCAATTGAAAATTCTGTTTTTTATAAAATCGCTTTCTTTTAACATACTGTTTTTGAAATATTATTTGAGGATCCACTATATCTATCACTAATGACTCTTCTCTTTTCTTTCTTAAAATCCTACCTACAGCTTGTGTAACATCCGATTTCGGTGTAGCCATAACCAATGTTGTTAATGTCTTTATATCTAATCCCTCCTCAGCCATCGCATATGTTGCTATTATCACCTTCTTACCTTCACTTTTCTTCAATTCTATCTCTTTCATACCCCCTATATAATAACCCACCGTTGATATACCCCTATGTTTAATCGCTTCATATATATACGTTAATATGGTTTTATAATGTCCCAATATCATTATTTGCGTATCCTCCGCACCATTTTCCACCAAATCTTCTATCACTTTCAATATAAATTCTCTACGGTGGTTTAATTCACATAGTTTTTTCATCATTGCTGTATAATTAACTTGTTGTCTATAATTTAAGGATACTTTTAAGAATTCTTCATCGTCCAAATAATAATTTATTGCTTTCACCACCACATTATCTTCCCCCTTTCTTTCCTTTTTATAAACCACTTCTCCAAGAAACATTTTCAATACTTTCGTCAAACCGTCTTTCCTTTTCATAGTAGCACTTAAACCTAACGCATATGGTGTTACCACTTTAAATAATACTCTACTAAATACCTCAGCGCTTATGTGATGACATTCATCAACAATAGTGAAACCAAATTCATTAAATATTTTTTGATCATAATCCTTCATACTAAGACTTTGTAACATACCAATAACTATATCTTTATCCTCAATATCAATAACACTTGCCTGTATCCTCCCCACGCGAGCTTTAGGTAAGAATTGTTCTATTCTTTCTATCCATTGTCTTAATAAAAATTCTTTATGAACAATAATTAATGTCTTCTTTTTTAATGCTGCTAAACACCATAAACCCATGACGGTCTTTCCGGCACCCGTATGAATCTCTAATAAACCACTACCTTTCTTCTTAGCGTGTTGTAAATATGCGTTCACAATGGGTTTTTGAAAATCGCGCAATTCACCATTAAATTTTATATCTATATCTTTACCAGGATTCAAGTTATCGCTCTCCGCCTCACCATATGTGTCTATACCATAAAATCTTGGTATATAAAATTTATTTTTTGATTCTCTATATATCGGAAAAGATTCCGGTTTTACCATAGAAGTTTTAGGAACATACGGCTTTACCATCAAATCATTTCTCAATTCTATTTGATCTTTTATTTCCATATTCTCCTTTTTTATTGTATAGCCTTTTTGTCCAAGATAAGTTGCATTAACATTTTCCATAATATATAACTTATTTACTTCTTATGTTAATTTTTTATTCAATTTTACTGAATTAATTATCTTGATAATTAATATATAATGAAATTAATTAATAAATTAAAATTCAATGATAAGCGTCATTATGTTTTAGCTGTAGTATTAGCCATATTTATTGTAATGGATATTAAAATACCTTCCAATGTCGCTTCTTTGGTTGATACTATCGTTGGTAAAACACTTGTTATTATGGCTGGACTTTCACTTATGGTTGTTAATCCTTTAGTCGGTATTTTGGGTGCTATCGCCGCTTATGAATTGATTAGACGTTCATCGTCTTCGTCAAATTTATTCGGTTCAGTAGCTGAATTTCTACCAAGTGAAGAAACAAAAAATCATGAAATGCAAGTATATCAAAATAATAACATCACTGTCGAAGAAGAAATTATCGCAAATATGTTACCAAGAACGGCAGCTGATGCTCTGGATAACGCCAAATATAAACCTATACAAGATAAATTACACGCCGCCGCCAAAATATAATTATTAATCATACTATTATTAATAATTATTAATCATCCTTATCAGCATAAAACCCCATCCTTTGTCCTATGAAGTGTGTAACACGATTCACTTTCATCTTAACGTCACCTCCAGGTTTGTTCTTCCAATGAAAATATGGTGTGGGAAATAAAATCCAATATAATACAAATATTAATCCTAAACCAACTATAATTCCCACCACTATTTTTATATATTTCCACATCTTTTCCTTAGGCAATCCCGAAAAATTATCACTCGCAAAACGTTTGGTATCTTTAGGTGCGGATACATTTTTCTGTGTGGATGGGTCAATAACTGGCTCACACGTCATGGCCATCACCCCCGTTTTGCTATCTTTCACCATTGTATTCGCTTTCGTTCCTACCTCATTAATTGAAAACTGACCATCACTCGGATGACCATTCTTAGATTTAGACCCTTCAATTTCCCTTCTTGGTGGGTTATATTTTGATATTAGGCTTTGTAATTTAATTGTTACATCCGGTTTCATTTTTATAGCCGCCGATTTTGGAAATATTATTATATTATTCATTCCTGCATCACACGGCCCATTGGAAAACTTTAATCCATCGCCTTCCGCATAATAAAAAGAACTTATGGGTATTAATTTATTTAATGTAAATCCTCCCCCTAATTCTACCAATTTCATAGTCCCATTAGTATCACCAACCAAAACCTTCACCGCTTCATTAACCGAATTAAAAAAATCAATATCGGCACCAGCTCCATCCCCAGATTCTTCTACCGGAACACATACCCAAGTTATTTTTCCTTCACTATCAACATGTTTTAATACAATCTCCGCTTTAGCATTAACCCCATCCCATTTATTTATAGATGGCGAATATAATTTCATTTCTGTTAATGTTAAATTTTTTGATGAACCTATTGATACATAACTTTTTGTCCAACATACAATTTTTAAATGTTTCGCTTCTTTAGTAACTTTACATTGACTTTCATAAGAATAATCATATGAATATTCATATGGACATACATTCGGTGCACACACTGAATATTCTTCATCTTTTATTATATTATACCCTTGCGAACATGACATATTAATATATATATCTTTATTATAAAAAAATATCTATTTTTATGTATATATATTATGACGAAATTGAACATCACCAATAAAAGGATATATAAATTAAAAAAACACAAAAATCAATCCAAGAAAAAAGTTCCTAAAAAAAGAAAAAATAAAAAAAGAGGACGTAAGGGTAGAAGTTTTAGAAAAAGAAGAAAAAAATACAATATTAAAAATAATTCCATAAAAAAATATAAAAAACAAAAGGGTGGTGTAATAACAACCACCTCTACTGATAAGGGAAAAATGAAGGACACCGGAGAGATCGGCAAAGTTTTTAAATCAGGAAGACTTAAAGCATTAGAAAAGGAATTAGGGAATGAACAAAGAAAAATAAAGAAGTTGAATGATACGTATAAAAAGGAAGAAGAAGAAGCCAAAGCCAAACTGGATAGATTTGCGAAAAATGAAGAGCTGGTTGGACGATTAGCTACTGCTTATACTGATATGACACAAGAAGGTGAACTGATAACTGACGCACTCATCGAAGATATTGACAAACTTCATAAAGAGATTGGTGATGATGATGATATTAAAAAACTATCGGTTAAGCAAATCAAAGCTTTAAAATTAAATGCGGATATCGAACACGGTGAAGTTGAAATAGGTATTATTAAGCCTCTTTTGAATCAACAAAAAGCCAAAGAAAAAGAATACAAAAATGCATCTACTAAGAAAGATAAAGACGTGGAAAAGCAGAAAAAAGCAGTTATTAAACCTGCTGAATTAAAGCGATTACAAAATGAATTGACAGAATTGGAAGCAAAAGATGACGAAAAAAAGAAATACGAAAAAAAGAAGAAAAGTTTTGATTCCAAAAATAAAAAATCAATCGCCGCAACAGCTGAAATTGTTAGATTGAATGATGTGTTTAATAATGAATGGGGAAACTGGGAAGTTGATGATAAAGCAAAAAAAGAGACATTTATTGCGGAACACCTCCAAAAGGACAATATGATGCAAGGTCCAGCAAAAGGCGCATTAACATATCTTGATGTAATTAAACGTGCTTTAAAACTAAATGAAGATAAAGTTAAATCACATAAAAATGAACGTAAAAACAAAAAATTATCGTTGAAAACAATCGAAAAAGAGAGTAAAAATGTATCGGACAAAATTAATGCAGAAACGTCAAAACAAAAAAAAAGGACCGAAGAGTCATTGCGTGTTCGGAGGAACGAAGAAGAAGAATATAAGAAAGATATAGCAACCTTAACAAAAAAAGAAGACGAAAAGCTTAGCGGGGAAACAGAACAAATCGCCAAAGGTTTTAAAAAAACCGGTGAATTTATACCATTGGATACAGATATTAAAAGACGAGAAGAAGTAGTTGCGAGTAGAAAGGCGGAAACAGATGAAGCGGTTAAGGAAGCAGCAAAATTAAAAGATCTTGCCGATACAGCATGGTTTTCCAAGAAAAAAAAAAGAGAGATAGCGGAAGCTGCAAAAGAAACCGTCGAAACAAAAAAGGAAGAACTGGAAGATGAAAGGGCCTCATTGGATGCTAAAAAAAACTGGAAAAAAGGAGTTCAAGCAGTTGGTTCTGTATTACGATCACAAATGAGATGTTCGGTAATAATTCCATATATCGATGATAGTGAGATTGAAAGGGTATTAGAAAAATATAATAATGGAAAACCTGAACAAGAAAAACAAAAAAATGGTGAGGAACTATCGCCTCAATTTAAAACTTTCGCAAAAGAGTCCGGTGAATCATTTCGCATATTAATAGACCAACCGTATACTTATAGTAAAAATGAACCATATGCGAACTACACATACGACAAGATACCCGGAGAGAAAGAATTTACCATATTTTACAATTATTATTTAAGAAAAATAATTACATCGCCAGAAGGAAAGGGACAACCACTTATTAATATGATAGCGCAAAGAATAGCAAGATATATGAATTACGCAATGTTGAGAGAAAGCGAAGGTGATAAAAATAAATCTCATAAAGAAACAATTGTTCTCCTTAATAAAAAAATTAGGGATTTATTTCAGCCGACTCATGTAGATGTCTCTATTGGAGAAGGCGATGACACAATAAAAAAAACAAGTAAATTTAGAAATCATCTCGAAGAAAAAATAAATGCTTTAAAATTTTTAGAATTATTATTAAAACAAACAGAAGAATCATTTCCACAAGAAAAATCGCAAAGATATGTCGATTTAATGGAAACTACAATAGATGGATTGCCATTATTCAATATATTTTGTGCTAATTTGAACAACAAATGTTATGATGATACCAGTGTTATGAAACAATTTTTACTTGATACCGCTGGGATAAAAAAAGATAGCGAGGATAATGAAGAGTTTATAAAAAAAGGATTAAAGAATTTCATCATCAGCCCCATTAAACAATGTGAACCAATTGAGGATGATAATGGAGAACTATATCTACGAGTTGCGATCAGTAAAGGTCTTAGTTTATATTCAAAAGAATACTTAGAAAATGAAGAAACAACGAAAACCAAATTTATGGATGCCATAAAAAAATATGAAAATAACGCTGGGGAAAAACAAAATATGAAAAATGAAATAAATAAATTATTTGAAACATTTGTCAAAAAAGTTGGAGATATAAAAAATAAAGAATATTCTACAGAAGCTTTAAAAAAAGAGATTGATGATGTAAACTCGCAAACAACCAGTATAAATGTGGTTATTGAGAAAAAAAATATAAAAATTAATACTGAACATAAAGCACAGTTAGATGCCGCCAAAAAATTATTAGAAAAGTCAAAAAAGGAAACAGATACAAAAATAAAAGAACAAAAAGCAGAACAAGCCAAACAATCAAAGGAAATGGAAGCTCTTCAATTAAAGGACCTGGAATTACAAAAAAAGTTAGAAGCACAAGAAAAAGCACTTATTGAATGTGGAGAAGCCAGCGTCGATGAGAAACGGCGAATGCAAGAGGAAGTGGATAAATTGAAACAAGAAATAGATCAGGAAAAAGCAGCAATAGAACAAGCGAAGGTAGAACAAGAAACTATCGCAAACGCATTAAAAGCTACCGAACAAGAAGAAGCAGATAATGATGCGAAGGAACAAGAACTTAGTAGGAAGCAAGCGAATTTAGAAAGAGAAAAAGCTGAATTATTGGAGAATGCAAAAGAAGAAAAAGACGACGATGAGGATTCAGATAATGATGAGTTTGATATAGATGGTATTGTTAAGGAGATGGGTGAAACACCAGAAGATATAGAAATAGAGTTTGATCGTGATGGAAAGAAAAAAACGATCGTATTGATGGTCACTGAAGAAAACGGAGAGTTTAAAATTGGTACACGAACGATATACGACGATGGGAATGTGAGGAAAGATATTTCTGATTGGAATAGTGGTAATTTAGAAGGAAAAAGTATTGCTTAGATTAAAGTTTTAATTATTTCATAGTATTTATGTAATAATTAAATTATACTTCAAAAGATTTTATTGTATTATTAATAGTTAATAAAGTGTCCATTTTTTTAGAATTATTTTCTGTTGTTGTTGTTATGCGGTCTTTAAAATCTATTAACGTTAATATTACAGAATCAATTTTGGCTATTATTTCTTTGTTTTCTTTAAATGTTAAACGTTGGTCTTCGTATGTTTTTTTTAATATGTATAACCCTTGTATCAGGTCTGTATTATAAGATTTAACCTTTGTCCCAAATGTTTTATATATGCATAATACATCATTTTCAATCTTACTTGTTAATTTATCTAAAAAATTTATGTAATTCCCTAAATCTTCATCTATATATTTTATGGTTTTACTTCTATCTTCTTCATACCACCACCTCATTGCTTGTTGAGTATAATTATTGCTAAACACATAATATTTTTCATCACTTTTCCCTATTTTTTCACCGGCTTTAATTTTTACATATATTTCTAATTGTTCTTGTTTTTCATTAAATGATTCCTGTAAATCTAATGGAAATGTAGAATAAGGATTCGCTCTTTTTAAAGTTGATAACATATATATATATAAAATAAATTTTATGTTTAATATTGTTATTTACAAAAAAGGTATATATTGGAAATATTTATTATCGTATATTGTTACTTTAAACATATCATTATATCCCTCTACATAAATTGTGTCCCCATTTGTTAGTTCGTCGCAACCATATTCATCTGTGCAAGACCTACCATTGCTCGAAATAGGCAATTTTACCACATTATTATTATCAGTCATTGTATAATATTGCCATTTGCTTCTATTACTATATAATGGTTTCCCCATTAATGGTAATATCATTTCTTCACCATTTGTTCTTGTTAGAATACCTAATTGTCTATAATCAACATTTGGACCCCTAGTTTGAATATTTATAGGCAAACCATTGGGATGTTTTTTTTCCGGTGGAAAATAATTACCATCTTTATGTGGCGGAGCGTGTGCGTTATAAAGCACTTCCTCTTTTTCATGTCTTGGACCTCTATATTTTTGAACTGGATTTATAGAAAATCCCAAACCCAATAATAAAAATCCTGCTGTTATAAATAAAATCAATAGTATATTTTTATTACAACTACACCTTTTCCCCATATATTAATTATTGTTATTATTATTAGACAATAATTAAAAAATTTATTCAGCTCTTTTACCACCATTTATATTTTTCATCATCTGTGCCATTTTATTTATTTCGGGTAAATTCATACTTTCTAATGTTGCTTTCGCACTATTCATTATAGGAGTCATATTTTTCAAAGAATCCATTAAACCCTTTTGTTGTGCAGCCAATTTACTTGTTTCTTTGGTCAAACCTTTCATACCATCTTTACCCAACATTTTATCTAAATTATCATAAGCCATTTCCATCGTTGCGGCATAATCAATTCTTTTTCCTGGAGCTTCATCACCATCTTCATCCAAAGAAGTAGGCTCACTTGATGGAATAGAATGTTGATTTTGGAAACCCTTTTTAGAGGCGTTTTGGCAAGCTTTTTTAGATGCCTGACAAGTCCAATTTTTATCTTTACATTTTTTTTTACCTACTTTTTTACACCCACTTTTCTTTCCTGTACTGGAATACCATTCGTTATCCGCTGTTTTTTTATTACTTGCTTTCTTCTTTTTTTTACCAGCCATTTTGCTTTTGTTACCTTCTTTAAATCCTTCTCTAAAATATCCGCCAACAAATTCTTCCATACCATCATCTTCTTCTTCTTCATCATCCTCTAATTCTTCGTCATCATCCGCACCCTCTTTAAACCCTTCCAAATATCTACCAACAGGCGCATATCTCGCACACGTCTTACACATTCCAGCCAAAATAGCAACAGATAAAGCAACTATCATATTTTTTGTGAAAAATGTTGTTAAAATACCAGCTATTACAAATAATCCTAAAGAATCTAAATTATTTGTTTGAAGAAATGTAACCACATTTACCAAACCTACTACAACCAATAAATATAGAACATATTTATTCTTAGTTAAACCTCCCAAAGATGGGACTTTCAATTTAGGTATTTTGCTTCTTTTTACCATTATATATATATTAATTATGATATAATTAATTATTCCATAATTAATATTTATTTATTTAGATGCCGAACTTGTTGCTGCTGCTGCTTC
>TARA_B110000008_G_scaffold279906_1_pt1 | contig 18261 bp, 17 predicted proteins | sample TARA_B110000008 | Tara Oceans TARA_B110000008 (sample SAMEA4396496) | marine metagenome | biome: Westerlies Biome; feature: [DCM] deep chlorophyll maximum layer (ENVO:01000326); material: water (ENVO:00002006), including particulate matter (ENVO:01000060) such as... | depth 40 m
TTGAAAAAAATATAAATTAAATTTAAATAATACTTTAATTTTATTTTAGAAGAAGAGTTGTTGTTTACAAAATGTGAAACTGTTTTTGATATGAATTGATCTAATTTATTTTTTGAATTTTTAGTCTTTGTCCATGGATCTGAAATAAAATATTTTGGATCGATGCAATTATTTTTTGCATTCATTGGAGTTATCGCACCAACACTAAAACCCTTTTTTTCAATAATTTCAAAAATTTGTTGGTGATTAAATTTGAATTTTTCAACATCACCCAGTCTGAACACTTTATGTTTTTTTGCTTTTAATCCAGTATATACCGAATACCACTGAATCCATGGTTCTAATAATTCATATTTCTTTTCAGATTTAGTTATTAATAAATTTTTATATATTTTTTTTAAATTTTGAAAATTGTAAATTCTCAAATATTTTTTTACTAGATCAAAATTTATTTCGTTAAGTTGAATTAGAATTAATTTTTTTTTCATTTTTGTTTTATTGTCGAATAAAATTTTAAAATTTTTTTATTTATAATTTCTTGAGAAAACTTACTCTCTGCTAATTTTCTAGCTCTTATACCAAATATTTCCCTTTTATTTCTACTCTTAATAAGAAATTCTAACTTTTTTGCCAATAATATAATATTTTTGGAAGGTACTAGATAACCATTATAATTATTAATCACTATATCTCTGCATCCTGGAATATTTGTTGTTACAATTGGTCTCCCCACAGCAGATGCCTCTAATAGAACTTTTGGCATACCTTCTCGATACGATGGTAAGCAAACGATAGAAGAGTCTTTAATGTATTTTTTTATATTATTCTTATGACCTATAAATTTGACTATTTTAACATATTGTTTAATTGAATTAGGACTAATAATTCCTGGAGATTTGTAATCTATTGAACCTAAAACAACAAATTTCCATTTTTTATATTTTTTTTTTAATAAACTTGATGCTTTCAAAAACTCCATAATTCCCTTTTCATATAAAACCCGTGAACAAAATAAAATTATTTTTTTTGAATTTGGTTTTTTGTAAGTAAATTTATTCAACTCAACCCCTGATCCATTTGTTAATAATATATTAGTGTTTTTTAGATTTAACAGTTTTTTAAATATTTTATAATCATGAGAATTATGAACTATTAATTTAAATTCATTATAAAAGTTTCCTAGTCTAAATAAGTTTAAAAATACCTTTTGAATTATAATATTAAGAAAATTTTTTTTAGTAAAAATATAGCCTAAGCCTGAAATTGAAAAAAAATATTTTGTTCTATAAAATACTGAAATTATGATTGCTATTAAATTAAACCTAGGAGAAATAGAGTGTATTGCTTCAGGACTATTCTTTTTAATAAAAAAATAAATTTTTAAAATTTCTAAAAAGTCATAAATTTTAACCTTATGTGGATGTATCTTAAATCTTTTAAATTTTATTTTATTTTTTTTTAATAAACTAACTCCATATTTTTCCATCCGATCACTCGCTGGCAGACCACAAATAACAGTTACATCAAATTTTTTACTCAATTCATTTGCAAGATTTATTCTGTGAGAACTAAAAAAAGAAAGATGATTTATCAAAAAAAAAAATTTTTTTTTCATCTATCTAGCCATATTAATAATATTAAGTAATTCCATATTAAATCAGAATTATGACCAGTAATTTTAAATCTACCCCATGTTTTTTGTAACAAATCTATATCTATAATATCCATATATTTAATTAGATTTTTCTTATCAAAAAATTCTTCACATCTACTTTTTAATATAGTGTTTAACCAAATGCTCAAAGGTATGCTAAATCCCATTTTAGGCCTGTCAAAAAGCTTTTTTGGAACATAGTCTGATAACAAATCTCTTAGAATTATTTTGTTTGTATTTCCCGAAACTTTAAAATTATTACTTATACCACATGAAATATTAAACACATCTTCCGATAAAAAAGGTGCTCTTGTCTCTAAACTAGCTGACATTGATGCTCTATCAACTTTAGTAAGAATATCATCTTTTAAGTAATTTTTAATATCTAAATACATTATTTGATCATTTAATTCATACATATTTAAATCTTCACTCATATAATCATTTTGTTGATTATAAAATGTGAATTCAGTCGAAATAAGATTTAAATAAAATTCTTTTGAGTTTTTAGAATTCTTAATTTTATTGAAAAACTTATCAATCTTATTATTCAATTGAAGATCTTTATTTTTTTTATAAATAAAAATATTTATTAGAGATAAAAAATTATTAACTAATACTCTTGGAATTTTTTCTAAAATTTGAATAAATATTTTTTTTTGGTTATGCGTTAAAAAATTTAAATATTTCCAAATTTTATTAATCCAAATATATCTGTTATAACCACCAAATAACTCATCTGCTCCATCACCTGTTAAAACTACCTTCACATTATTAGATGAAAATTTGCTTACAAAATATGAAGGTAAAAATGAACTATCGCCAAAGGGTTCATCTAAAAAATCTCCTATTTGATCAAATATTTCTAAGGTTTTTTTTTCATCTAACAATATTTCATGATGATTAGTTCCAATATTTTTTGCTATTTTTTTTGCATATTCAGCTTCATTAAAATTTTGGTTTTTAAATCCTACAGAAAAACTATTTAAATTTCTTTTATGTTTTGACGCAATTGCTGAAATTAAAGAGGAGTCAACTCCACCTGATAAAAAAACACCAAGTGGCGCATCACTTAATAATTGGTTTTTTACTGACTTGTTCAATTTATTATCAAGGTCTTTTTTTACTAAGTTATAATCTTGATGGGCTTCTTTATTAGAGTAATTATTCAAAAATTTATCCTTAAGGGACCACCATTTTTTTTTTTCCAGGATATATTTTTTTTATTTAAATCTAGCTCTAATATTTCACCAGCATCAACTTTAAAAATATCTTCATACACTGACCTTGGGGTTGGTATGTATGAATATTTAAGAAAATAATTAATTGATTCTTTTGAAATTTTCTTTTCAAAAAATGATATATTCTCTAATCCTCTAACTTCTGAAGAAAAAATGAAACAACCATCTTGTATCCCATAGTATAATGGTTTTTCACCGAATCTGTCTCTAATTAGATAAATTTTATTTTTATGCAAATCATATATACAAATTGCAAACATACCTTCAGTTAATTCAAGAGTTTTTTCTATGCCTAAAATATCAAAACAATTAACCAGAGTTTCTGTATCTGAGAGTGATTTCCAGTTATCATATTTATCACTAATTTTTTTTCTTAAGTCCATATGATTATAAATTTCACCATTAAATGAAATAATCATTTTGTTTCTAAACGAATTCATTGGTTGGTGACCTTTATTAGTCATCTCAATAATTGATAATCTATTATGACAAATTAATATTTTATTTTTATCATCAATCCAATGACCTGAACTATCAGGACCTCTGTGAAATAAAGATTTTTTTAAATTTGAAGCTTCAAATTTTAAATCTAAATTATTTTTACTAAAATTAATTATTCCTGATACGCCACACATTATTTTTTTTTATTTGATAGGTTTGATTAAAAGCTAATAAAATAATAGGTAAAGTTGTAGAAAGTTTGTACCTATGCAAAGTTGATGAATTTGAAATAATTAATCCATAAAAACCACAAATTATTAAATAAAAAACTACAATATTAATGATTTTATAATTTTTAATTTTTATATTTTGCACAACTAAATAAAATAAAATTAAATTTAAAATTGTTGCTTCCAACAAGTAGATAATACCTTTGAGACTTGTAATTTCAATGGGCTTGATAACTGTTAAAGATCTAATCATACCCTCAAAAAACTTAGATAAAAAAAATAAATCAAATTTATTGAATTGATTAAAAATAACTTCACCATCCTCTAAATGCATAACTTCAATCTCATAATTTAAAATTTTAAAATAATGATGACTAAAAATTATTGCGATGAGAATTCCGAAAAAATAAACTGAAAATATTTTAAGTTTATTTCTTGGTGAAAAAAAATATATAAAAATTATTAAAATAAATATGAATGATTGTAATTCTCTTAAAAAAAATAATATAATCAAAAAAAGAATTGGAATGATAATTTTTTTTTTAATTGCCTCATTTAAAAAAACAAAACATATGAATAAAATTAAAGTTTCTCTTAGGAAAAAACTAGAATAGATTGCTAACGATGGAAGAAATAAAGATAAAACAAACAAATTATTGGTAATTAATTTATTAAATTTTAAATAGAAAAAAATCATCAATAAAAAAAACTTTGATACAAATGCTGCTGTAGAAGGATCATTTACGATAATAAATGGAGGTATTGATAATAAATTTGCTCCAAAGAAAATTGAGAAAGAATTAGACTCAGTCGAAAAATTTAAATCTCTAAATTTATCGGCATAGTATAATAGCCAATTACTGTCAGGAAATTTGGTTCCATAAAATAAATTAAACAAAAAAATAGTTATTACAGAATAAGAAATAAAAAAAATTATAAAATTAGAATTTATTGAAAATTTTTTTTTTGCAAAGTGTAAAATTGCATAAAGAATACATCCATTAAATAAAATACCTAAATAAAAAATAGTCATTGCCGCAGAGACTCAACATATACTTTTTTAGTTTTTACAATCATATTTTTATAACTAAATTTTTTTAAAAAATTATCAGTAGTTTTAGGAATAAACTTATTTTTATAAATGTACAAAAATTTCTTGGAAAATTCCTTATACTGTTGATTATCGTTATAAATTTCATTTACCAAGAAACCATTCACTTTATTCTTAATTATTTCTTTCATTGCACTTTTATTAAACGTTACAATGGGGACTTTATTGTTCAATGCTTCTAATAAAACTAATCCTAGGCCCTCAAATTTTGAGGTTAAACAAAAAATATTAAGTTTTTTATAAAAATTATCTATATTTTTTATAAAACCTAAAAATTTAACTTTTTTTGTTATTTTAAGTTCTTTGGCTAGTTTTTTTAATTTGTATTTTTCTTCACCTATTCCTGCAATTATAAGCTGTGATGAATGTTTAAAGTTTTTATTAAATATTGCAAAAGAATTAATTAAGATATCAAGTGATTTTTGGGGAACTAGTCTTGATGCACAGCCAATAGTAAATATTTTGTTTTTTTTTAATCTATTATTTCCAAAATTATATCCATAATAAATAACTGATATTTTTTTTTCATTTAAAAAATTATTTTTTATTAAATATGATTTAACTGATTGAGATATTGCAATAACTTTAGAAAATCTAATATAGAATAAATACGATAATGTTTTTAAAATAATATTTTTATCTTTCTTCAACTTATCAAAAAAAAAATTATCCAAATGTTTAGTAACGATAAGTTTTAAATTTAGATTAAGAGATGCAAACCAACAATATATTTCCATTTTAGGTAAATGAGCGTGTAAAATATGAGGTTTATAATTTTTTAAAATTTTTCTTAAGTATATAATTTCTCTAATTATATTTACAATTATAAGAATTAAATTTGTTGATTTGTTTTTATTTAGTTTGATTGTTTTTATTCCATTTTTTCTTATATATTTACTCCAATAAGAATTACCTTTTGAGTATACAACTAAAATTTCATCCTTACTTCGTTTTTGAGCAATGACTAGATCTTTAAGGTGTGTTTCTGCACCTCCTTTATCAAGGCTAGTTATACAGTGCAGAATTTTCATAATTCATTTGAAATCTTATTATATAAAATAGAGCTATAATTTTTATTTTTATTAAAATATAAAAAGTAATCAATTTTTTTACATTTTTGAAATTTAGGGGATTTATAAAAACTTAAAACTTTCTTTTCTAATTTTATCAAATCACTACAAATTGATATATTCTTTATTTTTTCTATTCCAAAAAAATGTTCATTTGTATTTAAAACTGTTTTCATAGTAGTATAATTTTTTTTGTCATCGTTACCTAATAAGATAACTTTTTTTTTCATAATCAAACTCTCTAAAACCATTGAAGTTGCACCTGAAATAACAAAGTGAGAGTTTTTAATTATTGAACTATAATAATTAAGATTTGGTTGAAAGGATCTAGATTTATAAAAATTCAATCTTTTTTTAAAATGTTTTTCAAGTTGAGGATCCAAAATGACATTTTTAAAATTTTTAAAATTTATATTGTTAGTCTCTGATCTCCACGGATGAGGTCGATAAATAATCTTACAATTTTTTAACAAGTAATTATTAGATATAATATTCTCAAGATAGTTTAATACCTCTTCTTCATTATAAGGAAGAAATTGACCTAAAAATAAAATATACTTTTTTTTTATTTTTTTAACTTTTAATCTTTTTTTATAGACATCAAATCTTGGGGTGCCAATGATTTCAACATTTTTTTTTTCAAAGTTGTGTATATTAATTGCATGTTCTTGGGATTGTTTTCCCCACACATAAATTTTTTTTGGTAAAATTGGAAACACCATTTTACTTGATAAGTTATCCCAATTATCTATTAAGAATATAGATTTAATTTTGTTTTTTTTTGAAATTTTAAGAAAATCTAGTGTAGAAGTTTCAAAACCACATGTTGGATAGAGAATTAGTTCCGGCTTTTCTTTTTGAATAATATTATTTATCACATCAGATGACGATAAAATTTTAGTAAAAAAAAAATTTAATAATGTATAAAAAACTAAATTTCCAAAAATTATATTATAGATATTGAATTTAAATAAAACAAAAATTCTTTTTAAACTAACTTTTGAAAAAATTATTTTACCATTATTATCTCTTTCAAATCCAATTGAATTAATTAATTTCAATCTGAATTTAAAAGTTTTTGATAATTTTCTAAATCTAAATGTAGTGACATTAAAAAAAAAATTAGTTAATTTTTCTCTTAAACTAGTTGTTGAATAAAAGTACTTAATCTTACCTTTAAATTTTTTATCTATTATTTTTTTTGGTGCTATAAAAATACATTCAAAATTTTTTTCAATTTCTTTAAAAGCTTTTGTTTCTAAATAATTTCTAATATAAATTTGTGATTCTAGTGGAATTATTATTTTTTTTTTTTCATTCATCAGGATTTTTTGTAATAATCCTTATACCATTCTATAGTTTTTTTAATTCCATAATTGAATGAAGTATTCGGCCTAAAATTTGTTTTATTCTCAAGTTTTTTCAAATTTGGTTTTGTAGATATCACGTCTCCTGTTTGTATTTTTTTATATCTTTTAATTGCTTTTTTTCCTAAAATTTTTTCAATTATCTCAATATACTTTTCGAGTGAAATTTCTTTTTGATTTCCAATATTATAAACTTCATTGATAGGTTTTTTTTGTTTATAATTTTTTTTTATCAATCTAGTAATAGACTCTGTTATATCGTCTATGTACGAAAATGCTCTAACCATTTTCCCCCAATTATACACTTCGATAGGGCGTGAATTAAATATATTTTTAATAAAAATTAATAATGACATATCAGGCCTACCCCATGGACCGTAAACAGTAAAAAATCTTAAACCAATAAAACTCATCTTAAAATTATCAAAAAATACAGCTGCTAGATTTTCATTTAATATCTTTGATGCCGCATAAATACTTTTGGGTTTATTCACATTCATTTTTTCACTCAATATTTTTTGAGTTTGATCTCCATAAACACTTGAGCTACTTGCATAAAAAATTTTTTTACATTTGTACTTTTTGCAAATATTTAATAATGTTAAAAATCCAATTATATTAGATTTCACATAAGAGTCTGGATTGATTAAAGAATATCTTACACCTGCTTGTGCTGCTAAATTGATAACTAAATTAATTTTGTTTTTTTTAAATAAATTATCTAATCTTTTTTTTGAGCATAAATCAATTTTGTAAAACTTAAAATTATGGTTTTTTTTGAGTTTTTTTAATCTATCTTTTTTTAAGTTTACATCATAATAATTATTTAAATTATCTATTCCAATGACTTTAAAGTTATCTTTACACAATTTATTAATTACATGCATTGCTATAAATCCAGCTGCACCAGTAACAAGAATATTCATTTTACCCAAAATAATTTTTTTTAAATATTAGCGTACTTATTGCTTTTGTATTTCTTCTGGCTATCAAGAGAATTAAAATAAATATATTAAAGATAATTGTAAGTATTAATGTTTTTTTATTAGAAATCATAATAGTAACATTATTGTTTTGAACCTCAATAAAATTTTGGTCTTTAATATTAGATTTGAATTTTTGTAAACCTTCCTGATTAATCATAACTTTTGTTTGATTAGTTATTCCGTAAAATAAAACATCAAATAATGCTGGATCAGTAAGATCAATCTTGGTTTTAACTTGATTATTAAAATATTCACTCATAGCATTTCTTGTTCTTTCAATCTGCTCTTTTTCAGCAGAAATTTTAGTAATTTGATCAGTTAATAGATTCTCTAGAATATTTAAATAAAGGTCATTTATTTTTCCATAAAATACTTTTCTACACCTTTTAATGTAATCCATTTCTGGATGTAAAATATCTAACCAATAAATTTTTTCAAGCATAGGTCCTCGTCCTCTAACACCAGTTCTAAATATACAATCGCTATCTGCAATCTGTGTATCCTGCAGAGTATGAATCAAATTATCAGTAAGTTCGATTTTTTTTTGAAGGCTTGAATAAACTTGATTCTCTACTATTAAATCTAAAGTTTTAAAAGTAAATAGTTCATATAATGAATATTTTTCTTTAAATCTCTCGTTAAAAAATAAAGATATTAAAAGTAAGAGAAAAAAAATTAAATAATCTGCTAAAGTAAGTTTTTTAAATTTAAATTTCATTGTAAAAAAATAATATCTATTATATCAATATATTAAGTCAAATATAATAAACGCAATTACATGAAAATACTAATCACAGGAGCTGGGGGATTTATTGGATCCCATCTTTCTGAAGTTCTTATAAATTCTGGTCACAAAGTAAGGCTGTTTTTAAGATATACCTCAAAAAAAGATTTTGGATGGTTAGAAGAAAAATTCTCAAATCTTGCCAATTGTGAAATTTATTGGGGAGACATAGCTAATTTTGATAGTGTTCAAAATGCAATGAATGGAGTTACTCATGTTGTAAATTTAGCTGCTATGATATCCGTACCCTATTCATTTTTAGATCCATTGAGCTGCATCAACACAAATATTAATGGTTTTTTAAATATAGCTAGGGCAGCTAAATCAAATAAAAAAATAAAAAAAATAATTCAAATTTCATCAAGTGAAATTTACGGAAATAGATTGGCCAAAAATAAAAAATTCCTTTTTGAGGATGATCTTCCCTCTCCTGAGTCTCCTTATGCTGCAAGTAAAATAGCGTCAGATGCTCTAGCAATTTCACTGTATAAAACAAATAAATTGCCAATAACTATTGCTAGACCTTTTAACACTTTTGGACCTAGACAATCTTTAAGAGCTGTAATACCAACCATAATTACTCAAATGATTGCCTCCAAAAAACCAATTCTTAAATTAGGAAATTTAAATTCACAGAGAGATTTAGTGTACGTTGACGATACTGTTGATTGTATAATTAAATTATTATTTAGTGGAAAATCTACTGATGGTGAAATTTACAATATTTCGACTGGAAAGTCATTTTCTGTAAAACAAATAATTCAAATTGTAAAAGACTACACAAAAAAAACACCAAAAATAAAAATTGAACAGCAAAGAAAAAGATCTAGTGAAGTACATATTTTAAGAGGATCAAATAATAAAATTAAAAAAAAATTCAAAATAAAATCTATCAATCCAGATTTGAATTTTAAAAAAGGAGTTATAAAAACTATTCAATGGTTTCAGATTAAAAATAATATTGGAAAATATAAAAATATTAAAAAATATAATATCTAAATGGATGATTATATTAAAATTGGCAATAGGTTAATAGGCTCCAAATATCCTCCATTAATAATAGTAGAATTAGGTATAAATCATAAAGGAAATTTTAGTTTAGCAAAAAAAATAATAGATACTGCAAAAAGAGCTGGTGCAGAAATTATTAAACATCAAACACATATTGCTGAATATGAAATGAGCAGTGAAGCAAAAAAAATAATTCCAGTTCACGCTAAAGAGAATATATTTGAAATTATTAAAAATAGTAGTTTAAGTGAACTTGAAGAAAAAAAATTACAAAATTATGTAAAATCTAAAAAATTAATATACTTAAGTACACCTTTTAGTAGAGAGGCTGCTGATAGATTAAATAAATTAAATGTGCCAGCTTTTAAAATAGGTTCAGGAGAATGTAATAACTATCCATTAATTGAACATATAGCAAAATTTCAAAAACCTATTATTCTATCAACTGGAATGAATGACATTCACTCTATTAAAAAATCTGTAAAAATTATTAAGAAATTTAGATGTCCTTTAGCTATCTTACATACTACAAATTTATACCCTACTCCTAGCAAACTAATTAGATTGAATGCTTTAAATGATTTAAGAAAAAACTTTCCAAATATCCCCATAGGATTATCAGATCATACAGATGAAAATTATACAGCTTTTGGTGCTTTAGGCATGGGTGCTTCCATAATTGAAAAACATTATATTGATAAGAAAACAAGAGGAGGTGTAGATATTCCAGCTTCGATAGATTTTAATCAATTAAAAGATTTAATTAAAGGCTCAAAAGAAATTTTTTTAGCAAAACCTGGAAAGAAAAAACCAGTCCTTGAAGAGAGAAGTACAGCAAAATTTGCTTTTGCATCAGTAGTATCTATTAAAGATATTAAAAAAGGTGAAAAATTGTCAAAAAAAAATATATGGGTAAAAAGACCAGGGACAGGCGATTTTAAAGCAAAAGATTACAAAAGTTTAATAGGAAAAATTGTAAAAAAAAATATTTCACAAAATGTACAAATCAAAAAAAAACATTTTAAAAAATAAAAAAAAAATTGTTTTTTTTTCTGGAAATAGAGCTGAGCTTGATTTCCAAAAGCCAGTATTCAAGATTCTTAATAATTTCAAAAAACTTAAATTATACTTTGTTCTTTCAGGAACTCATACAATTAAGAATTTTTATTCAAACAATATTTATAAAGAAAAGTATTTTGAAATAAATTCAAAAAAAATTAGCATAAATATAAATACAAAAAGTTTACAAGGAACTAGTAATTATTTTGCAAAACTAGTTGAAAAGTTTAATTTTTTTTTAAAAGATAAAAAAATTGATTTTGCTTTCTTGTGTTCCGATAGATTTGAAAGTTTTGCAGTTGCAACAAGCTGTTTTCTTAATGGCATTAAAATCATTCACTATGAGGGTGGTGATGTGACGGAAGGTGGAACTTATGATGATAAAATTAGAAATTCTATTTCTCAAATAGCAAATTATCATTTAGTTTCAAATAAATATTCTGCAATAAATTTACATAAAATGGGTATCAATAAAAATACAATATATGATGTTGGCTTACTATCTCTGAATTCATCATTTAAAATAAAAAGAAAAAATTTTAATAAATTATTTAACTCTTTAAAATTAGATAAAGAAAAAAAAATCTTAGTTGTTACTTATCACGCCAACCCCTCAGAAGGTCATCAAAATTTCAAATATGCAAAAAATTTATTTGAAACTGTTAATTATTTAACTAGACATAAAAATTTTCAAGCTATCGTTACTTATCCTAACCAAGATCCAGGCTATGATTTGGTTCTAGAGGCATTAAAAAATACAAAGTTTAATAGCAATGTAAAGATAATTAAAAATTTGGGTGCTTTAAATTATCACTTAATGTTAAATTATTGTGGCAATGAAAATAAAGGAATTTGCATTGGAAATTCATCTAGCGGAATTAAAGAAACTGAAACCTTTAATTGTCCAACTGTAAATATAGGTAAAAGACAAAAAGGAAGAATTGCCTCAAAAAATGTTATAAATTGTGGGAATGGAAAAAAACAAATCTTAGAGTCTGTAATTAAAGCTAACAATAACAAGTTTAGAAAAAATATTAAAAAATCAAAAAAGATATATTTGAAAATAAATTCCAATAAAATTTTAAAAGAAGCTTTACATAAAATTATTTACTAAAATGATACAAAATCCAAAAATAATAAAAAAATATTTTATAAATGAAGAAAAAGAGTTAAATGAAGCCATTAAACAAATAAATACGCTAAAACTAAAGTTTTTAATTGTAGTTGATAATAAATTAAACATAGCTGGAATTTTAACAGATGGTGATATTAGAAGAAGTCTTATTAAATATAAATTTAACTCAAAAGTAAAAATTAAAATATGTTCAAATAAAAGATATTCTTTTTTTGATAAAATTAAGAATAAACAGGTAAATAAAGGAAATAATAAAATTGTAAAAGATTTGAATTTTTTACCTGTTGTTAAAAACGGACAGTGTATAAAAATTGTTTTAAAACCAAAATTAATTTTAAGAAAGAAGTTATTTAACGATGTTCTTATATTTGCGGGTGGATTAGGAAAAAGACTTAGACCTATTACAAATAAAATACCAAAACCTCTCGTAAAAGTAAAAAATAAACCATTAATTGAACATGTAATTGGAAGTTTTAGAAAACAAAACTTAAATAATTTTATTATTTCTATTAAATATAAAAAAAACTTAATCAAAAAATATTTTTCAAAAAAAAATTATAAAATTAAATATATTGAAGAAAAAAGATATTTAGGTACAGCTGGATGCCTATCTTTATTAGGAAATAATGTTCAATTTCCAATTATAGCTATTAACACTGATGTTTTAATAAAACTTAATTATCAAAAAATCTTAAAATATCATAAACTAAATAAAGCAGATTTTACTATTTGTGGAATTCAAAAAACTTTTGGACTACCGTTTGGTGAAATTACTACAAATAAAAATATAATTACTAAAATAATAGAAAAACCACAAAAACCTTACATAATTAATGCAGGAATTTATATATTTGAAAAACAAATAGTGAATCTTCTAAAAAAAAATGAGCCTCTTCAAATGAATGAATTAATTATGAGAGCAATCAAAAGAAAATATAAAGTTGTGAATTATCCAATATATGAAAATTGGATAGATGCAGGAACAATAAAAGATATTAAAAAAATTGAAAAAAAATAAATATAAAATTTACAGTATAATTTTGGCTAGATCAGGAAGTACAGGTCTTAAACAAAAAAATTTGCTTAAGATCAAAAATAAAAGTCTATTTATTTGGTCCATACTTAGATCAAAAAAGTCAAAATATATTTCTAAATCTATTTTATTTACAGACTCAAAAATATATGCTCGATTGGGAAAAGCAAGTGGTGCTTACATCCCATACTTGCGTTCTAAAAATATTTCGAAATCTACTTCAACTTCTTATCAAACTATAAATCATCTTTTAAAATTTTTAAAAAAAAATCGTGATCTTCCAGATTATTTTGTTTTAATTGAACCAACATCACCATTAACTGAATCAAAAGATATTGATAGAGGAATAAAAAAACTTTTAGACAATACTAATATGGATTTTTTAGTAAGTGTTGCCAAATTAGATAAATTTGATGAAAATTATTTATATAAAGTAAAAAACTCAAAAATAACTCCTGTTAAAAAAATAAAAAATAATTTGAATAGAAGTCAAAATACAAAAACATATTTTCTAGATGGAAGTATTTACATTGCAAAATCTAATAAATATTTGCAGAATAAAGGTTTTTTAAGCAATAAAACTCTTTGTGATATATATCCAAAACACAAATCATTTGAAATAGACGATAAAATTGATTACGAGATAGTAAAAAAAATTTTTAAGGATTATAAAATTGAATAGATACCTCTCAAAACAGATAAATAAACTAATCCCGGGTGGAGCTCATACATATTCTAGAGGGGATGACCAATTTTCATCTAATACTCCTGCACTTTTCAAAAGAGGAAAGGGTGCATATCTTTTTGATCTTAAAGAAAATAAATATCTTGATTACGGTATGGCATTAAGAGCTATTAATATAGGTTACGATGAAGAAAAAATAAGTGCTGCGGCAATAAATGAGATAAAAAAAGGTAACAACCTTACAAGGGCATCAATGACAGAACTTAAAGCCGCTGAAAAATTTACTTCATTAATAAAGTCTGCAGATATGGTTAAATTTGCAAAAAATGGATCAAGCGCTGTTACTGCTGCAGTAAAATTAGCCAGAGCCTACACTGGAAAAGAAATAATTTTAAGATGCGCAAATCATCCTTTTTTCTCTTATGATGATTGGTTTATTGGATCAACTGTAATAAAAAAAGGAGTAACTAAATCTACAATTAATGATACAAAATTATTTAAGTATAACGACATTGAAAGCGTTAAAAAACTTGTAAAAAAATATAAAAATAAAATTGCATGTATCGTTTTAGAGGCATCAACAACAGAGTGTCCAACTTATAGAGATAAAAATGTTCCTTGTTGTGGAAAGAAAAGATGTGAGTTGATAGGAAAAAAAAATTTTTTAAAAGAAATAGAACAAATATGTAAAAATAATGAAATAGTTTTTATTCTTGATGAAATGATAACAGGTTTTAGATGGGATCTTCAGGGAGCACAAAATTTTTATAATGTTAAGCCTGATTTATCAACTTTTGGAAAAGCAATGTCCAATGGATACTCTATAGCTGCAGTTTGTGGATCCAGAAAAATAATGGAATATGGATCAATAAAAAAAAATAATCAAGAAAGAGTTTTTTTAATGTCAACGACATATGGTGGAGAAATGTCTAGCTTTGGAGCATTTCTGGAAACCATAAAATTTATGAAGAAAAACCGAGTTATTGAAAAAAATTGGAACTACGGAAAAAAATTAAAAAATGAAATGAATTTAATTTTTAAAAAATATAATATTTATAACGATATTAACGTTTCTGGTATAGACTGTGCACCAATATTAAATTTCTATAATAAAGATAAATCAATTTCTTTTGAATTAAAGACATATTTTCAACAAGAGATGATTAAGCATAAAATTTTAATGCCATGGATCAGTCTTTGTTACAATCATAAAGAAAAGGAATTTTTAAAAACAATTAATGCGTTAGAAAAAGTATCTTTTTTGATTAATAAAGCTTTAAAATATGGCATAAAAAGTTATATCAAAGGTCCAATAGTTAAAAGTGTTTTTAGAAGATTTAATTAAATGAAAAATGCAATTTTAATATTGGGGTCTAATGGATTAATAGGATCCTCTATCACTAAAAATTTAAAAGAGGATAAATTAATATTAAGTGTAGACAGAAATGGTAATGAGAATTTTCTAAATTGTGATTTATCAAAAAAAAAATCTTACGATCAAATTTTTAAAAAAATTAAAAAAGAAAAGATTACCATAGACTTCGTAATAAACTGCACATATCCAAAATTTAAAAAAAAAAATTTAAATCCTCTAAAAATAAACGAGGAAATTTTTTTAGAAAATATTAATCTTCATCTAAAGCTAAACTTATTTGTTTATCAAAAATTTATTAATTATTTTTTAAAAAATAAAATTAAGGGTGGTATTGTTACATTTGGTTCAATATATGGCTCGATGATACCTAGGTTTGAAATATATGATAAAAAAATTTTAACTCCAATTGAATATAATTTTATCAAAAGTTCAATAATTCACATGAACAAATACTTTGCAAAATATGTTTTGGGTTCTGGGATACGGTTAAATACTATTTCTCCAGGTGGAGTATTTGATAATCAAAACAAAAGTTTTGTAAAAAAATATTCTGCTCATTGCAATAATAATAAAATGCTAAACTCTGAGGATATTAATGGAATAATAAATTTTCTAATTTCTGAAAATTCACAAAAAATTACTGGACAGAATATAATTATAGACGATGGTTTCACATTATAAATCTAATCTTAAGATATTTGTAAAAAAAGATTCTGATAAATACTTTTTAAGAAATATTTCGAATATAGATAAAAAAGGTAATTTAGATAAATATTATTTTAATTTATTCAAAAATCTTAAAATTAATCCAAAATCATTTTTAGATATTGGTTGTGGTAATGGTCATGACTTAAATAATTTTAAAAATAAATTAATTAAAAATAAACTCAAAACTAAAATCTATGGAATAGACACAAGTGAACTTGCTATTAAATATTGCAAAAAAAAATTTACAAAAATAAATTTTTTAAAAATCTCATCTTTAGAAATTGAAAAAATTAAGAAAAAATTTGATTTTATAAATTTTAATTGGATGCTTTATTTATTAGATCGAGAAAGTATTTACAAACAACTTGACATCACATTAAAATGTTTAAATAAAAATTCTTATATAGGTATAATTGATTTTTACAGCCAAACCCCGATTGTAAACAATAATATACATGCAAAAAATTTAGTTACTTATAAAATGAACTATGACAAAATTATTACTGGATCTAATTTATTTAAAAGAATATATCATAAAAACTTTAATGCTGACTTTAAAACAAATCAAAAATTTAAAAATAACAAAGTTTTTATTTCAATTTATAAAAAAATAGAATTTGGAAAAAAATTCATAAAATAGATGTTTATAGATAACTATTATTATGGACATAGAAAAATACTAAAAGATTTTTCTGATTTAAATCAGTCCAACCTGCCTGGGTCAATTCAACATGGCTGGATACCTTCCTTACCTAACAAAAATACTGGAAAAAGAAAAATAAAAAATATTCCATTTTATTGCTGGAACAAAAAAATTCATCGTATATCTAAGATGAATGGTTATAAAAATAATATTATAATAGGTTCACCTTTTATTTATTATCTTATTAAAAATAACATCAGTACAAAAAAAGAATTTGGCACATTAGTATTTCCAGCACATAGTAACTTAGAAGATAAAATTTATAATCTATATGAAAGTCAAGACTTTGACATACAGAGCTTAATTAAAGAGACTGAAAAAAAATTTAATGGACCCTTTACAGCCTGTTTATATTACACTCAATACACAAAAAAAAATATTCAAGCTTTTGAGAAAAATAATTGGAAAACTATTTGCTGTGGTAACAAATTAAATGATAATTTTTTAGAGATATTAACTTCACAAATCGTCAAGCATGAGATCATAGTATGCACTGAAATATGTACTACAGTTTTTTACTCATTATTCTTGAAAAAAAAAACTGCTATTATTAAAAAAAATAATGATTTAAACATAAATAATGTTGAGCATGATTATGTTCAAAAATGTGAGACAAATTTAAAAAAGAAAATTCCTGAGTTATTTACTTCAAATTGTAATAGCAATATAGGATACAATATCGCTTGTGATGAACTAGGGTTTAATTATGTAAAATCAAAAGAGAATTTGAAGCAAATTCTTAAATATAATAGTTTTCCACATATGATTAAGTGTAAGATTATTAATTTATTTTTTTTACTAAAATATTCTTTTTTACTTATTAGAATTAAGTTTAACATTTAAAGTTTCTAAATCTTCAAAAGAATCTATCTCATGAGAAAACTTTTCAGACATTACATATGTTCCAATTTTACCAAAAAGCCTGTTTTTAAATTTCTTATATTTATCACTTTTAAAAATATAAATAGCACCATTTTCTACAAATTGATTATAAAATTCTTGTCGCCTAGGTCTTTTCTTATGATTATAGTTTATACTTTCTAATTTAGCATTTTTCTTTTTCCAAATAAAAAAAATCTTTTTATAACTACTAAATAAGCTATCAAATCTATTTTTGATAAAATAGTTAAGACTTTCAAGTATATGTTTTGATTTAGTTAAAGGAGAGGTAATTTGTAACAAAATTAAATTAGACGAGGAAATTTTTAATTTACTGATAACTTCACTAATCACTAATTCTGTAGATGCTTTATCAGTTGATGTAAATGCAGATCTATAAAAAAATTGAATTTTTTTATTTTTAAAATATTTTTTAATTTCTTGGTGATATTTTTTGCTGTCTATTGCAATTATAACTTTATTAATTTTTTTTATTTTTAAAGCCTCATTAATAACATAATAAAATAATGGCTTATTTCTAAGTTTTATTAAGTTTTTATTTTTAATTCCTTTGCTTCCTGATCTTATTGGTATAATACAAATTGATTTTAATTTTTTCATTTAAGTAATATAAACTAAAATTTAATTTATGAGTAAAAAATCTAAACCAATAATAATTGCCGAAATAGGATGTAATCACAAAGGTGATTTTAAAATCGCAAAGCAAATGATTGATACTGCAGCTAGATGCGGTGTTGATTATGTAAAATTTCAAAAGAGAAACAATGA
>TARA_B110000008_G_scaffold240313_1_pt1 | contig 18247 bp, 17 predicted proteins | sample TARA_B110000008 | Tara Oceans TARA_B110000008 (sample SAMEA4396496) | marine metagenome | biome: Westerlies Biome; feature: [DCM] deep chlorophyll maximum layer (ENVO:01000326); material: water (ENVO:00002006), including particulate matter (ENVO:01000060) such as... | depth 40 m
GACTTTCCTCTTCAATAAATTGAAGCGATAGCATCAGTAATTACTGGTGCAATAATAAAGAATAGATTTTAGATAATACTCAATAGAGGCTAGAGGATTAAATTAATTACTTTTGCAGTTATGAAATTTACACTAAAAAAGGAAGATAAGGAATCAAAAGCAAGATTAGGAGAGATTGAAACAGCACATGGAAAAATAAAGACACCTATCTTTATGCCAGTAGGGACTGCTGGAACGGTAAAAGGAATTCATCAACATGAACTTTTAGAAGATACACTAGCCCAAATTATTCTTGGAAATACTTACCACCTTTACTTACGACCAGGACTTGACATTATAGAAAATGCTGGAGGACTTCATAAATTCATAGGTTGGGAAAAACCATTACTAACTGACAGTGGAGGATACCAAGTTTACTCTTTATCAGGAACAAGAAAGATAGAAGAAAAAGGAGTTAAGTTTCAATCGCATATTGATGGAAGTTATCACTATTTTACTCCTGAATATGCAATAGATGTACAAAGAACTATTGGTGCTGATATCATAATGGCTTTTGATGAATGTACTCCCTACCCTTGTGATTATGATTATGCAAAACGGTCCATGCACATGACACACAGATGGCTAAAAAGATGTTGTGATCGTTTTGATATGACAGAAGGAAAATACGGGTACAAACAAACCTTTTTCCCAATTGTACAAGGAAGTGTATATAAGGATTTACGCTTACAGTCTGCTGAGAAGATAGCCAGTTTTGAAAGAGAAGGAAATGCTATTGGAGGCCTATCTGTAGGCGAACCACATGACATGATGTATGAAATGACAGACATAGTTTGTTCAGTATTACCTTGGGAAAAACCTAGATACCTAATGGGAGTTGGCACACCAACCAACTTACTTGAAAATATTGCCTTAGGAGTGGATATGTTTGATTGTGTGATGCCAACCAGGAATGCAAGAAACGGAATGCTATTTACATCAGAAGGAACAATAAACCTAAAGAACAGAAAATGGGCTAATGATTATAGTCCGCTTGACCCAAACGGAACTTCCTTTGTGGATAACACTTACACTAAAGCCTATGTTCGTCACCTATTTGCTAGCAATGAACTTTTAGGAAAACAGATTGCAACCTTACATAATATCCGTTTTTATTTATGGTTAATGGAAGAAGCTCAGAAACAGTTAGAAGCAGGTACATTTACAACTTGGAAAAATAAAATGGTTAAAAAACTAGACATCAGGCTATAAATGAAAAAACTAGATTGGTATATCGTTAAAAAATTCTTGGGGACATTCTTTTTCACCCTTGCATTGATATTACTTATCGTTATCATTTTTGATATTTCAGAAAAGATAGATGACTTTTTGGAACATGAAGTAAGTGTAAAAACAATCATTACTGATTATTATTTCAACTTCATTCCATATTTCGGAAATCTGTTTAGCCCACTGTTCATCTTTATTTCGGTTATCTTTTTCACATCAAAGATGGCAAATGATACCGAGATTATTGCCATACTCAATAGCGGAATGAGCTTTAACCGATTGCTAAAACCTTTTATGGTATCAGCAGTAATTTTAGGAATACTGTCCTTTGTACTTGGAAACTTCATCATCCCACCTAGCAATAGCGAACGATTAGATTTTGAAAATAAATACCTGAAAAGCAAACGCTATTCTCGTGCTAAGAATATCCATATGCAAATTCAGCCAGGACAATATATGTATATGGAAAGTTTCAATTCCACCCGAAATATTGGCTATAAATTTACTTTGGAAAATTTCAAAGATGGAAAACTGGAATCCAAACTAAAATCTGATTACATACAGTACGACACCATCAGCCACAAATGGATAATCAATAAATATGAAGTAAGAGAGTTTATTGAAGATGGCGAAATCATTAGTAGTGGAGCAAGTATTGATACTACTTTGAACCTTAGCCCTCATGATTTTACCAAACGAAAAAGCTTAGTGGAGACCATGAATATGTTTGAACTGAATGATTATATAGCGCAAGAAGAATTAAAAGGAAGCGAGCAGATTGTTTATCATAAAATTGAAAAACACAAAAGAATTGCATTCCCTTTTGCATCCATAATACTTACCCTTATTGCAGTGGCAATTGCCAGCAGAAAAACCAGAGGAGGAATAGGAATACACCTAGGAATCGGTATTCTGATTGCTTTTACTTACATCCTTTTTATGCAGATAAGCACCACTTTTGCGACCAACAGCAATCTTGCTCCTGCACTAGCCGTTTGGATTCCAAACCTCTGCTATATGGTATTGGCTGGAATACTAATTTATAAAGCTCCTAAATAATTTTTTTCACCTCCTATATTTTAAATAAATTTAACCTATAAAAAACAATAAAAAATGAAATCAATACTACTACTATTTACTGCTATTAGTCTTTATGCTTTTACTGGTACAACAAAACAAGATAAAGATTTAGAAACGCTTTATGCTTTAATGCAAGGCTCTTTTAACTCGGCAGAGCAAGCAGAAGCTGACTCTACTTTTTATGACATCTCATTACATATGTATCCTATTTGGGAAGAGAAAGGACATTTTTTATATGTAGAGCAAGCACTAAGTAGCATGCAAGATAAACCATACCGCCAACGTATTTATGAACTAAAACGTTGTATCGATAGTACTTTTTGCAGTTATGTATATAAAATACCTAATAATTCTCTTTGGATAGGGAAATGGGAAAATGCTGATAATTTCAATACATTAAATTTTGAAGATTTAGACCCTTTAACTGGATGTGAAGTTATTCTTAAACGCCATACTGATGAGCACTACGCAGGAGAAACTGGAGAGAAAACTTGCCAAAGTGTATTCAGAGGCGCTAGCTATGCTACCTCTGAAGTAAGTGTTTTTCCTGGAAAGATTACTTCTTGGGACAGAGGATTTGACGCAGAAGGAAACCATGTATGGGGAGCTGTTAAAAGAGGCTACATCTTTAAAAAGATTAACCAATAAATTAACCCTGGAGAAACCATTTATGGCCTAGTTGCCTTCAAAGATATTGAATACGGAAATATTATAATGAAATTAAAATAAAATCATCTCTTACAAAATACAACATAAAAAAACCGAGCATCTGCTCGGTTTTTTTTATACTTATCAAAATCGAAATAGTTAGTCTCTTTTTAGTTTACGGTACTTAATTCGCTTAGGCGAAATATCACCCAAACGCTTTTTACGATTCTCCTCATAATCGGAATAACCCCCTTCAAAATAAACGACATTAGAATCTCCTTCAAAGGCTAAGATATGCGTACAAACCCTGTCCAAGAACCATCTATCATGAGAAATAATTACGGCACAACCAGCAAAATTATCCAATCCTTCTTCCAAAGCTCTTAGTGTATTTACATCCAAATCATTGGTTGGCTCATCTAGTAAAAGCACATTTGCCTCTTGCCTTAAAGTCATTGCCAAATGCAAACGATTACGCTCCCCACCTGATAAAACACCCACTTTTTTATTCTGATCAGAACCATTAAAATTAAACTTAGCAACATAGGCACGAGAGTTCATTAACTTACCGCCAACAGTAACTTGCTCCTGTCCTCCAGTGATTTGCTCCCAGATTGTTTTTTCCATATCAATATCAGCATGTTGCTGATCCACATAAGCAATCTTAACCGTTTCCCCAAGCTTAAAGGTTCCTGCATCTGCTTTTTCCTGCTCCATTATCATTCGGAACAAAGTAGTTTTACCTGCACCATTCGGACCAACAATTCCAACAATTCCTGCAGGTGGTAATTTGAATTCTAAGTTTTCATACAATAACTTATCGCCAAAGGCTTTACTTACTTTTTCAGCATCAATTACATTATTCCCTAATCTTGGTCCTGGAGGTATGTATAATTCAATTCTCTCCTCCTTTTGCCTACCTTCATCACCCAATAAATTTTCATAGTTACTCAATCGGGCTTTTGATTTTGTACGCCTTCCTTTTGGAGACATTCTCACCCACTCCAACTCACGCTCAAGTGTTTTTCTTCTTTTACTTTCTGTTTTTTCCTCTTGCGCTAATCGCTTAGATTTTTGATCCAACCATGATGAGTAATTCCCTTCCCAAGGAATTCCTTCTCCTCTATCCAATTCTAAAATCCAACCTGCTACATTATCCAAGAAATATCTATCGTGCGTAATCGCAATTACTGTTCCTTTATATTCTGAAAGATGTTGCTCCAACCATAGTACTGATTCAGCATCCAAATGATTGGTTGGCTCATCCAATAATAAAATTTCTGGTTCTTGCAATAACAATCTACAAAGAGCAACTCTTCTTTTCTCCCCTCCTGAAAGCACACCAATATTAGCATCTGGCTCTGGACATCTTAAAGCATCCATAGCAATATTCAGTTTTGTATCAATATCCCAAGCGCCAAGCGCCTCAATTTTATCCTGAAGAATGCCCTGCTCTTTCATCAAAGATTCCATTTTATCAGCATCCTCATAATTTTCAGGAAGCCCAAAAGCATCATTTATTGCATTATAATCTGCTAATGCATCAACTGCTTCTTGCATTCCTTCTTTTACAATTTCAATTACAGTTTTGCTTTCATCCAATTTTGGCTCTTGCTCCAAGTACCCTACTTTGTATCCGTCCGAAAAAGTTACATCCCCTTGATATTGCTTTTCCACACCAGCAATTATCTTTAAAAGAGTAGATTTACCAGAACCATTAAGTCCTATGATACCAATCTTGGCACCATAGAAGAAGGACAGGTAAATATCCTTTAACACTTGTTTGTTATTATTGTTGAAGGACTTAGAAAGCCCAGCCATTGAAAAAATTATTTTCTTATCGTCTGACATATTTTATTATTTTTAGCGTTACAAAAGTAATTATTAATTCCTTAAAATTTAAAAGATTAAAAAAAGTATCGGAATCTCAGTATTGTTAATTGTTATTGGTGTTGTTTTCCTTTTGGACAACCTTGATTATGTACACATTTCAGTTGCTGAACTCATCAGAACTTACTGGCCTGTAATCCTTATTTGGATGGGAATTGAAAAATTATTCCGTGATTTAAAATAACCTTCCCTGAATAGCATCTCTTTCTTCTAGTCTTTTTTCTACCAAATGTTTTACTTCAAAATTCTTCAATCCGTATTTTGGATGTATTAACATCCTTGCTGGTGATTCACTAAAAAAGCGTTCTATAATTATTTCAGGTTTTAGTAATTCCACAAAATCAACTACCAAGTCAATGTATTCATCCAAATCCATAAAGGTAAACATTTCGGGAGTTTTCTTGAATTGAACCGCCATCATAGTATGTTTTACAATCTGTAAATGATGAATCTTTAAAGTATTCATAGGCAACTGAGAAACCATTCTTGCATGGTTTAACATATCCTCCTTTGTTTCTCCTGGTAAACCTAAAATTAAATGACCTCCCAAATGAAGTCCTCTGCCATCAGCCCTTTTAAAAGCATCAATTGCTTCCTCATGTGTTTGGCATCTGTTTATTGCCTCTAGCGTTTCGTTCTTGGTAGATTCCAAACCAAATTCAAGCTTTATAAAATTTCCTGCAGCAGCCAATTCTGCTAAATAATCCAATACCTCATCTTTTATACAATCAGGACGAGTAGCTATAACTAAACCAATAACATCCTCATGTGCTAAAGCCTCTTCATACATTTTTCTTAAATCAGCTAAAGGCGCATAAGTATTAGTAAAAGCCTGAAAATAAGCAAGGTATTTTTGGGTTTTATACTTTTTAGAAAAGAACTCAATCCCTTCATCAATCTGTTGTTTTATAGGCTTTATTGGCTTACAATAATCAGGATTAAAAGTATTATTATTACAATAAGTACAACCTCCAGTACCTTTACTACCATCTTTATTAGGGCAAGTAAATCCAGCATCAATAGATACTTTTTGCACCCTTCCATTAAATTTTCTTCTAATGAAAGAAGAGAAATCGTTATATCGTTTTTCTGTTTGCATATTGGCTACAAAAATAGGGCTTTATCAACAACAAACACCCTCAATTTCCGTATTAAGAAAAGAATACTTAAGTTTGTCTCGTTAATAAATTAAATGACTGAAAAAGAAGCATCAAATTTTGAAAGAATTGGCTACCTAAAAAACTTGCCAATTAATGCTGATATTAATAATTATGAAAGTATATCAGTAAAAAATAAAGACGGGAAATCAACTACACTCTACCGACATATAGTCAAAGAAAAAAAGTTTGATGACACTACCAACTTTAGCAGTAGCTGGGATGTATTTAACTCTCTAGTGTAAGTTCTTTCTTTTCTGCAAAAATTCATTCATTTCTTTTATCTTTTCACTTACTGATGTTACACAAAGGAATGGTAAAAAAGCATGAATTAATGCCTGCAAGCTCATCCATGATAATTTGAGTGAGAAGCTCAATGCCTTTTGCATATGTTGCAAATAAGTTTCACTTACTTGCTTTGGGTGTTCTGTAAATATATTCTTCATTATAGTATTTCAGCTAAAGAGAAAGTATCTTTTAATCGCACTCCTCTTTCAGTTTGTTCTACAGTACAACATTCACTGTAATTATCATGCTGCAAAAATAAGATGTATTCTTTTTCAGCAGCTTCCTTTAAGAACTTTTCTTTCTCAGTTAATGTAAGTAATGGCCTTGTATCATACCCCATCACATAAGGCAAAGGTATATGCCCTGTGCTTGGCAGCAAATCAGCAGCAAATACAATCGTTTTATCTTTATAAGTAATGTGAGGAATCATTTGTGCTTCAGTATGTCCGTTCACAAAAAGGGTTTTGAAATTATTAAATAGTTCCCCTTCTTTTTCTACAAAATTAAGATGCCCTGCTTTTTGTATCGGAATGATATTATCTCTTAAAAAAGAAGCTTTTTCTCTGTTATTTGGCTCTGTTGCCCATTGCCAATGTTCTTTATTGCTCCAATATTTCGCATTTTTAAACGTCATTTCAAAATTGGTTCTATCTGCATTCCACTTTACACTTCCTCCACAGTGATCAAAATGCAAATGCGTTAAGAAAACATCCGTTACATCATCAGCTGAAAAACCATGCGTAGCCAATGAAGAATGTAAATTTACATCACCATGTAAATAGTAGTGCTTTAAAAATTTATCATCTTGCTTATCACCTATCCCATTATCAATTAAAATCAAACGATTTCCGTCTTCAATTAACAAAGAACGCATAGCCCAGGGACAAAGATTATTTTCATCAGCAGGATTAGTTCGACTCCATAAAACTTTTGGCACTACACCAAACATAGCTCCTCCGTCTAATTTAAAATATCCTGTATCTATTGTATACAATTGCATGTTAGTAAATTTTGATGCTCCAAAAATAAGAAATGAAATTTAGCTTTAATTTAGTTTCCGAAATTATTTAAACAATGAAGATACATTTAATTGCAATTGGAGGAAGTGCTATGCACAACATGGCTTTGGCCTTGCACCATAAAGGATTTGAAGTTACAGGGAGTGATGACGCAATTTTTAGCCCAAGTAAAGAAAGACTAGATAAACATGGGCTGCTTCCATCTGAAATGGGTTGGTTTCCTAATAAAATTACAACTGATTTAGATGCAATTATCTTAGGTATGCATGCAAGGGAAGATAATCCAGAATTAGCAAAAGCTAAGAAGTTAAATATTCCTATTTATTCCTATCCTGAATATATCTACGAGCAAAGTAAAAACAAAAAACGAGTTGTAATTGGCGGTAGTCATGGGAAAACTTCCATAACAGCCATGATATTACATGTACTACAAAACCTAAATATTGAATGCGATTATATGGTTGGCGCACAATTAGAAGGCTTTGAAACTATGGTAAAACTAACCCATGAAGCTCCAATTATTATTTTAGAGGGAGATGAGTACCTAAGCTCACCAATTGATAGAAGACCTAAGTTTCATTTATACAAACCATATATAGCCGTGCTTAGTGGTATTGCTTGGGACCATATAAATGTTTTTCCAACTTTTGATATGTATGTAAATCAGTTCAGAATATTTAAAAACATGGTTACTGATACACTCATTTACTGTACAGAAGATGAACATTTAAATAAATTAGCAACTGAAGAAACTAAATGCAAACTCAAACCTTACTCAACTCCAAAACATAGTATTGAAAACGGAATAACGACTGTTGCGAATACTGAACTATTAATTTTTGGAAATCATAATTTACAAAACCTTAATGCTGCCAAATTAGTCTGCAATGAACTTGAAGTTTCTGACACTGATTTCTACAAGCAAATAGCTTCTTTTAAAGGAGCAAGCAAGCGTTTAGAATTAGTTAAAAGAACGGATACTTCTGCAATTTATAAAGATTTTGCTCATTCTCCATCAAAGTTAAAAGCTACTTCTTCAGCTATGAAAAAGCAGTTTGCAAACAGGAAATTAGTTGCTTGTATGGAGCTTCATACTTTTAGTAGTTTGAATGAAGAATTCCTACAACAATACAAGGAATGTATGAATGAGCCAGATACTGCTATTGTCTATTTTAGTCCTACTGCTATTGCGCATAAAAAGCTAGACCCTATTACAACTCAGCAAGTACATGCTGCTTTTAATCGTGAAGACTTATTAGTTTTTACAAATGCTGATAAACTAGAGGAACACCTAAAATCTTTAAAATGGGAAAACCAAAATTTACTTATGATGAGTTCAGGAAATTTTGAAGGAATAGATTTTGGAAAATTAGTACAATAAAGATTGAATACATAAGATCTTAACTTTTAAAATATTACACAATGAAAAATATTGTGTAGTATTGTATCATAATCTATTATAAATTAAGCTTATGAAAAAGAAGAAAAAAGATAGCAGAAGACAATTTTTAAGGAATAGCTCATTAGCTGCTTTGTCTTTTGGAATTCTTCCAGCTCTTGCAAAAACTACTGCAGAACCTAAGCCGAATTCTCCTATTTTATGTAATAAATCTACTGAAGATGCTTATGGACAAGGACCTTTTTATACCGCTAATGCTCCTGCTATTCAAAATGATATGTTGGCTGACAGCAATGAGGTGGGCACACGCCTTATACTAAGCGGTCAAGTGCTTAATCTTGCATGTTCGGAAGTAATTCCAAATACTGAAATTGACATATGGCATGCCAATGATGATGGTGCTTACGACAATACAGGCTATAATCTAAGAGGAAAGGCTACCTCTAACTCTCAAGGTTTCTATGTATTTGAAACTATAAAGCCCGGATTATACTTGAATGGTGCTAATTATCGTCCATCACATATTCACTTTAAAATTACACCTCCTAATTTCCCAACACTAATTACTCAGCTCTATTTTGCTGGCGACCCTCATATTGCTAGTGATGCAGCAGCTTCAATAACAAGTGGCACATTTAATGCTACTAACCGAATTATTCCGCTTACAACTAATGCAAATGGAGATTTAGAAGGAACTTGGGACATTGTAATCAATGGGGAAGGTACTCCTGTTGGTGCCAATAACATTCATCTAAATAAGGGAATGATTTATAGTGCAAGTCCTAATCCTTTTAACAATAAAGTTACTATTAATTATGGTGTTTTTCAACAGGCTAAAGTCAGTGTATTCGTTTATAATATTGAAGGAAAGATAGTAGCACAATTAGACAAACAACAATTGGAACCTCAGAAATATGAAGTAATATGGGATCCTGACAATAATTTACCATATGGATATTATTTTATTGCTTTAAAAATTAATGAATTACAAGTGCATTACTTCAAAATAATAAAAAAGAAGTAATGATATTTAAAAGTGGTTAGTAAACCTTAGTCCGGAAAACTAAAATCACTAGGAGCAAAGAAATATAAAGAAAAAAGGATTAATAAATAAAGAACAAAAGCTACAATTACAGTTATAAAACCTTTCCAAGCAGCTTTTAACATTGTTTTGTTATTGTAAGCATAAGCAATAATAACTCCAAAAATAAGCATAAACATACCCATAAAATAACCAACTGTTTTATACAGCCCTTCATTAGGATCAGGCATTACTTCAGTAACAGGGAATGCTGCAAAAATGGAAGCAGAAATAAAAACACAAACGATAAGAGATAAAGTTCTTTTCATAGCGTAAAGGTAATAAAAAAAGCCACCCAGAACTGAGTGGCTTTTTTTATTAACTTATAAATCTAACTATTAAACAGTTGTAGTACTAGCAACTGTAGTACCAACAGCAGCAAGTACAGTAAACAATAGTATTAAATAAACAACAAATAATGCTAACATACCATATAAGGAAGATTTCAACCAATCAGGATCAATTAAATATGCAATTAGCACGCCAATCAATCCTAAAAAGAACCCTAAAAAAAATCCACCCCAACTAAAACTAGAACCATAAGGAGCTTCCATTGCTAAATTCGCATTATCAGCAACTAACTCAGTAGTAGTTCCGTTTTCCGTTACAGGAAAAGAGGCATAAGTAACGGCATTCAGAGAGAATAAAGTAACAAGTAATAGTACAATTTTTTTCATTTTTTATTTTTTTTAATTAATATTATTTTCATCACAATAATAATAATTTTATTTCAAATTAATACAATTATTGTTTTTAGTTTTGCAATTATGAAAAATACACTTACCATTTTTTGCTTTATTTTAAGCAGTTTAACCTATAGCCAAAATACTTTCAGTTATTTAGGTACACTTGTTTTACCCAACAATACCCCTATTAGCTTTATCTTAGAATTACAAGAAGATAATGGAATTGTTAACGGCTATTCCATCACCAATATAAATACACCTGATGAAACCAAAAGTGAAATAAGTGGCCTGTATTTTAAGAAAGATAAATCCTTTCAACTACAAGAAACTCAGATTCTCCAAACCAACTCTGAAGCACCTTTAAATAGTTTTTGCTATATCAATATGAACCTAAAACTAATGGGTAAATTTGGTAGTAAACGGGTGCAAGGTACTTTTACAGGCAACTTTCTAGACAGCACTGAATGTGCTAGTGGGAAAATAGTTTTAATGGAAAGAACCAAGCTAGAAAAGAAAATTGAAAAAATAAAAAAGAAAGTAGAGAAAAAATACAATGAAAAGTATGAAGATACAACATTGGTTAAAAGAACTGAAATACTAAAAGATGGTGATGATTTTACCATTAAATGGGAAAGTAATAAACTAAAGCTGTTTATTTGGGATGCCAACAAGGAAGATAGTGATAAAATTCAGCTTACAATAAACGGAAACATCATCCTTGATGATTTTGAAACTACTAATAAACGCAAAAAAATAAAATATAAATTAGTAGATGGAGAGAATACAATTGAAATAAAAGCAACTAATTTAGGGACTTCACCACCAAATACTAGTCGTATAGAACTTGTAGATAGCAAAACTAAGTACCCTATAATTACTCAACTAGAATTAGGAAAAACAGCTATCATTAAAATTATAAAATAAAAAATCCCAGAACTCTCGTCCTAGGATTATTATTTTTAGTGAACTCGGAGGGATTCGAACCCCCAACCTCCAGAGCCGTAATCTAGTGCACTATCCAGTTATGCTACGAGTCCTAAAAGGCTGCAAATATAATTTATTCGCACTGAGTGCAAATTATTTTAACTAGAAATATTAAAGAATCTCAACATTTAGTCCATATAGAGCTAAATCTTCTTTTATTGGTTCCAAATCAGTAGCATCCCCTATTACAATTTCACAACTTCCTTTGTAATGAGTTAATAAGGCACACTGTTCTGCTTGAATTTCATCATGATCGCAAATTGCAGTTAAGCAATCTACTACATGATCAAATGAATTATAGTCATCATTAATTAAAAATAACGACTTTACTTTAATTTTGCTTGAGCTAGCTTGTTGCTTAGACTTTGGAGAATTTTTCATAACGGTTATTTTTTACCAAATATAATCTTTGTTTCCTCTCCTCTTACTAAGCGTTCAATATTTTTTTGATGAGTTATTAACGATAAAATTGGAACAAAAACAGCAAACATATTTAAAGATGAATTTACAGATCCTAAAACTAAAATTACAATAATTGGAAAAGCAATAGAAGCTATAATAGAGCCCAATGAAACATATTTTGAAATACTAAAAACAACAATAAATATCCCAAAACAGCAAACAGCTGCTAAAGAATGTAATCCTATCAACAATCCCATTAAAGTAGCAATCCCTTTCCCACCTCTAAAACCAGTATAAATAGGAAATAAATGCCCAATAACGGCCGCAATTCCAAAAACTAATTTTATCTCAAATTGATGCTCAATTGACTCTGGAATTACTGCTACAAAATACAAATAATTAACAGCTAACCAACCCTTAAAAATATCCATAAGGAGCACAGGAATACCTGCTTTTTTGCCTAATACTCTAAAGGTATTTGTTGCCCCAGCATTACCTGACCCAAACTCACGAACATCAATTTTATAAAATGTTTTACCTACCCATACAGCAGATGGAAAAGCTCCTGTTAAGTAAGCTAACAGGATAAATAATATGATTTCAGTAGTTAACATAAAAGGCCGGCAAGATAATAATTAATACTTTTTCTTCACTGATTTCAAGAATTTCTCAGTAACATCTTCAGGTGCAGACATATATCGATAAGGAATAGCTCCTTTCTTAGGTTCCGCTTTTCGTTTTCCATCAGCAATTTCCCGTATTGCAATGTTAAAATCCTCATTTGTTGACCATGACCTCATCACCCCATTCTTATATTGGAAGTAATATTCATCATAAAATTCTGTTTGCAAGTAAATTGTTAAAATATCAGAATTCCTGCCCTTTTCAACAATGATATATCCATCTAACAAACCATTCAATTGGCTATCATAGATATTCCCAATTCCAATTTCACCCTTAGCAACATAGGCTTTGTTGGCATTATCCCATTTGAATTTTGTTTTGGTAAATGCAAGCGTATGATTCATCTCCTTAGGAAAATCAACAAACTCATCTTTTAACTCCAAATCAAGCATTAAAATATCTCCTTTTTCTTTTCCAACAACTCTTCCTAAATTATTTGCAAACGCTTCATCATATTCATACATACCATCACCAGGTGCAGAATAAATATCCTTAGCCATTACACGCATGGCAGCTTCTGAGAAAAAGAAATCTAACATAAAGAAACCTTCAAACTCTTTTTTCTGACTTTTCATATCATGTATAAAACTCCCTACTGTTGCAACATTAACTTGCCCCAAATCAAGGTTCATATCAACTACACCTTCCCCTTTCGTTTTACAAGTTTTATCGTAAAGCGTAAAGTAGGTTGATAAAGTATCAGGACCACCAACTACATAAGCGAATTGTTTTTTATCGTAAGCCAAAGTATATGATGCTTTCAATAAATCGGCATCAATGGCCCTATCCTTTCTGCTTAAAAATGAAGAATAAATATTAGTAGAATCCAAACTCATCACAAGTCCAGTAGACAATAAATCCTGTTCATCACTATACAGTTTCTCATCCAAAGCAAACAGGATATTTTTAGGATCTATTTCCGAACGGAATTTCACCCACTCTTTTTCCAATAAATCACAAGAATGATTTGCCAAAAAATAACCATCAAAAGTTAAATTTTTTCTATCAGCAATTAAATCCAAACTTCCTTTAAAATCAAACTTGCTATCAATATGGAAAGGCTTATCTTTTTCAACATCTCCCCTAGCCAAAGTAACTGTATCCTCCCCTACTCTTATTTCCTTAAAGAAAATTTGTTGCTTCTGATTCATAGCATCAGTATAGGTGTAATCTCCACTTGCTGTGTAGTTATGAGCTGAAATAATATCAACTGATGCATTTGTAAAAGTATGGTACTCTGTTAAATCATCTGCCAGTACTCTAGCTCCATATAGGGTTTGGATAATTGCCTTTTTTTCAACCGTTACAATTCCTGAATCAGGATAAATAATTGCATCTGCTACTGCAATATCCTCCACTCCATTGGCATGAATTATATAATCCTTCAAACTATAATTTGCAGTAGTAGCCATAAAACTAAGTGAATCCTGGTGAGGATGAACGGAAATAAATTCTGACCCTGCGCTAGAGGAAGCTACCTCATCACCCAAAGTTAAGAGTTCTTCATCCATAGCCCATTTTAACTTATCAATATAACAGATGTACTGGTTAGCTGGCAGCTCAACAAAAGAGCCAGCTCCATTAGAATGGAAAACCCCTTCACGCATAGCTAAATCTATATGAGTACGGAGGTTATTCGCTTTAAAAGCAATTGCCCCACCAGCTTCAAAAACATTTAAGCTTGCTGTATCAGCTCCAAACCAGTTGGCATTATAAGCAAAGAGATTAGAGTTTACTTCTGCCTTATCCAATGTCATAACACCACCACCAGTAAGCCCAGTTGGTTGCATTAATAAATCTCCGTTAAAGCTTGCTTGACCCTTATAAAAGTCAAATTCATCTTTTCTTTTATCCACCTCCAACTTATCCTGATATGGCAAAAAGTGTGCATAGGTTTCCGTATTGCTTACCTGAGGAAATTCAATACCAGAAACGACCTCATTTATTGTAAATGTTTGCGTATATAAATTAGTAGAATCTGGGAAAAAGAAAATTTCTTCAGCTGATGCTTTAGCTGTTAAGTATTCAAAATCACCATCTCCTTTCAATCCTTTATGGCTCAAGTGAATATCATTATGATACTTTCCTTTACCTCCATAAATAGCAAATCCATCAGCAGGAGTTTTCCTTGTAAACCCAAGTGAATAATCCGTTTGCAAACGCAAAGTATCATCAAAAGTAGGGAAAATTCCGGCCGACTCAAAAGTACCTGCAAAAGCCAAACCTTTACCTGTATAATTATCTAAACTATCAATCTCAAAAGGTTGTAAATGGAAGGAAAAACGATCTCTATCATATACTCCATCATAAATTGTTTGCCTATCATAATAAGCATACGAATCTTCAAACGACCTAAAGATAGGAAAACCAGGAAAACTATCTTTTCTAAGTCCTGATTTATTGGTAGGGTCATCAATCCTTAAATCACCTGTAACGGCCTCAATCACTGTCTTTACTTTAGTTAGTTTCTCATTTCCGTACATATCTTTTTGAATTGGCATAATCGGAACTGAAAGTTGTACAGAATCAATTTCATTTAAATCCACTTTAAACTCATCATAATGGAAAAAGAAATTTTTACCAAATAAATTCAAACGCCCTCTACCCGCATAAATTTGTCCATTAAAAATAAAGTCTCTATTCTTTTTAATTACCAATAATCCATCTTTTGGATAAAGGTAAACATCTCTTGCTTCACTCAATTGAATGTCATGAATTCCAAGAATATTCAAATCCTTAGTTTCAATATTCAAAGCTGCATTAACTAAATATTTATCTGATGTTTTATATTCTCCTGTTGTAATGGTAGAATTAAAAGAAATGACATCATAATCCCCTAAACCAGAAGCAGCATTTATATAAGTATATAATTTAGGTAAAACTGTTATTCTCTCCTCACTAAAATCATAAAATATAAACCCATCATTGGCTAACTGAATTAAGTAATGCTGAATTTGAACAGCAGGAAAACGAGCAAATTTGGCAAAATCTTCCACAAAGAACTTTTCTTCTTGCTTAGCACGCACATAATTGTTTACTAAAAATAATGGATGAATTGCATCAACCCCTTGCATTGACTCATATTTTTTTTTCAAATACCTATCCACTGATTCCATCTCAACACGAGATTCTGCTGTGCCTGGCAAAGAACCAAATGTAATAATCTCATTATCAATATTCCATTCCAAAAGTTCAAAATCCATAGTTATATTATGGTAAGTGTTCAGCATTGGAGCTCCTGAAAGTCCATTAACATCTCTATACAACTGCAATTTTCTTGAACTGTTTATGTACTTAAATTGTAAATTAGAATGATAAATAGAATCACTTTCAAAAAATATTTTCACTCCAGCTCCTTTTGATGTAATCTTATCAGCACCAATACTAAAGCGATTAGCATTGGCAACAAAAACAGGCTTATCATTTCGTTTAAAAATAATTCTTGCCTCTGCATAATCCCCACCATCAGCAATAAATTCTTTACCCTGCATTTTATAACCTCCCTTATAATCTACATTAGGAAAAATTTCTTTCAACTCTACATTCTTACTATAGGAGATAAATTTTGGAAATTTCTCTGCTTGCCTACTGGAAGCAACTTTATTTATAACCTGACCAATAATCGGTAATGGGAAAATATATTTATTAAAAAAAACTGCTGAATCAGCAATCAAATTACTTTTACGGGTGTCTAATTTATAATCAGAAATTGTAGCATAAACTGAATCCTTAGCAAACCCTTGGCTTTCCCAAGAAATCAGCCCTCCATTCCCCTCCCAATCATTAGAAACAAAATAATATTTACCTTTTGTTCCTTCAATAGTATACGAACCACCATTAGCACTACAGCTTAAATTGAATTCAGAATTAAATAAGATAATTGGCTCTATCATTTCAAAATCAAAACGATAATCATCTGTATTCACCAACCAAGAAGCCGCCTTACTAGATCTTAAAACACTCTCTTTTACCAAACCTTCAGTAAAAGCACAAAACAACATTAATTTTTTAGTAGTTGTATTGTCAATTGTTTCATCAACAACCGATAACCACTGTGGCAACATGCTCTCTCCTTTTGCATGATCATTTACATGTATTAATGCTGATAAAAGCTTAGAAAAATGAGGATTAGCACGCATTCGCTTATCCAACATTTTATTAGAAATTTCCATTATTTGTAGTTGCTCTGAAGCAGTTAAACTTGATAAGCTTTTTGAAAAAGATTTAAAAACAGCCTTCAAATCTGAGTTATCAGAAGCCGTCATAAACTCGCCTAATTCAGCTAAATAAGCAGGAAATTCTTTAGAGAACTCTTTTAATTTTCCTTTTTTCTGAGCGAAAGTGGAAAAAGAAAAAACAAGCGTTAATACAAAAAGTATTAAGCCTTTTTTAAATGTAGCATTTGCCATTTGTTTTTATGTTTTGAAACAACTAATTCCAAGCCAAGTTGTTCTGATTTTTCTAAAATTAAAGGAATATCTTCTTTTAAGAATCCACTAAATAAAATTTCGGATTGAGTATTCATTGCCCCAACATAAGTAGCTATATCCTGCAAAATAATATTTCTATTGATGTTTGCTAAAATAATATCGAATTTTGCGTCTCCAATTGCATCAGCATCTCCATGAATGAAATCAATATTATCAACAATATTAAGCTTAGCATTTTCCTCTGCATTTTCAAAAGCCCACTCATCAAAATCTATTCCTATTAATGAACTAGCACCTAATTTAGAAGCCAAGATTGCCAAAACTCCTGTACCACTTCCCATATCTAAAACTGATTTATTTTTAAAATCAATTCCGAACATTTCATTCATCACTAAAGAGGTTGTTTCATGATGACCAGTACCAAATGACATTTTTGGTGTAATGATAATTTCCTGTTCTATATCAGGAAATGAATCATGAAAATGAGCACGAATTACACACTTTTCATTAATATGTACTGGCTCAAAATTATTTTCCCACTGCTCATTCCAGTTTTCTTGTTTTACTTTATTGATGGTAAAATTTAACTCACATAATTCTGCAACTTCAGCAATAATTTCTTTTACAGCTCCCTCATCCATTAAATGAGTTTGCACATAAGCTTTTACCCCTGTTTTATCTTCATTATAAGATTCAAACTCAATTTCATTTAGCCTTGCCACCAATATATCAGCAAATGGTGCAACAGGATTTAACCTAATATCTACTTCAGTATATTCCATTAAAATGATTGAGTTATTGCAAGAAAATCATCAGCTTTTAATGATGCTCCACCGATCAAACCTCCATCAATATCTTGGCTTGCAAATAATTCCTTAGCATTACTTGGCTTACAACTTCCACCATATAAAATTGATGTACTTTCAGCTACCTCCTTTACATATTTTTCAGCTAACAAATTTCTAATGAAAGCGTGAATTTCTTGTGCTTGACTAGTGCTTGCTGTAACTCCAGTACCAATTGCCCAGATAGGCTCGTAAGCAATAACTATTTTTTTAAATTCATCAGCCGACAAATGAAATAAACTCTCAGAAATTTGAGATTTTATCCACTCAAAATGAACGCCACTTTCTCTTTGCACTAAGCTTTCTCCACAACAGAAAATTACTTTTAAATCACTTGCAAATGCTTGTCCTACTTTTGCTTTTAGCTGATCATTTGTTTCTGTAA
>TARA_B110000008_G_scaffold279930_1_pt1 | contig 18224 bp, 18 predicted proteins | sample TARA_B110000008 | Tara Oceans TARA_B110000008 (sample SAMEA4396496) | marine metagenome | biome: Westerlies Biome; feature: [DCM] deep chlorophyll maximum layer (ENVO:01000326); material: water (ENVO:00002006), including particulate matter (ENVO:01000060) such as... | depth 40 m
GCACCCTGCTCCGCGACCACTCCTTGCTTCAAGCATCATGAGAAACACTTTAATTCCACGTACGAAATTGATACGGCAACAGGGGAAACACATTGTTACGAGGGGAGTGGTGCTCTCCAAAAATCCAACATGCCTCATAAGAAATCACGTGTATTGGCAAACAATCAAGTAGGCGAGTTAACCGACTATACAGGATTGGTGCGGTCGGATGATTGCCCCGAAGCTTACGAGTGGTCGGAAATAGGGTTTATTGAAGTGCCAAACGGGGTACCTGCTACGTTGGGTGTAAAAGTAACTTTTGGGAGTCCTGCGTTGGAAGGAAGTGCGGAGTATGTCAGTATAGAGGATTGCAAAGAGTATGCTGCATCAGTTGGTGCTGCTAACACAAATACACCACAAACATATGGTAATATCCGACCTTCAGGGTGTTTTGACGCAAGCGGAGGTTACATATATTATAATACTGTTACGTCGTCAACCTACACGTGTGATACTACTTATCCATGCATACAGAAGAGTCCAACTGTTGCTGCATATGTAAATATAGAGGAATGTCAAGCGTATGGTGAAAAACATTCACTATACTACAGTAACTGTGGTAGTCATTATTGTGCCTTTGGGTGTACAGTAATTTCAGGCAATATATATTATCGATCAGCAGATCCTTATGATATTGATAAAGCCTATGACTGTAGCGTTCATAATGGGGTATGCATCCAAAAGCAACCTTACCAAGAGGATAACTACAAAACATACATGCTCGGCTCCATCCAGTACGATGTCGGTGCCGATACCTGTGGTAGTTGTTTCCCGGGACACTACACATCAGAAGATAGTGTTTGCTTACCTTGTCAAATAGGGCGTTACGTGTCTAAAGAGCGCATTAGCACTCAGGGATACATACCAAGTTGTTTATTTTGTGAACCGGGACGATTTCAAAACGAGGAGGGCCAAGCATCCTGCAAAGCTTGTGAAAGACGCACATATCAAGATGAACGCGGACAAACAAGTTGTAAGCCAGTTGATGATGGTCAATTTGCGGTTGGTACTGGGACATGGACTGGTACTAGTGGTCCAGATCAATCTAATACACGAAGTGATGAAGCTACTGCTTTTGAAGGTGCACTTACACAAGCCAATGGTTGTGACACCAATGATGGTTATTTTTTTGTATGTGTAAATGAAGATGGTACCGAGTTTACGCCGATATTGACGGAGGGACAAAACATTGAGACAGCGTGTGTTGGAGGTAATTTTAGATGCTCTGCTTGTGGTCCGGGAAATAAAATTGTCGATAATGCATGTGTTCCGTGTCCTCAAGGTACCTATCAAAACGCACTTCGAGCTAGAGGAAGCAGTTGTAAAAGTTGTGTAGTTGGTCAATATCAATTCGACATTGGAGAAAAAAGTTGCAAGGAAACGGATCCGGGATATTTCCAAAATAGTATAATGCAATTTTTACAACTACCGTGTCCAAGTGGGTCTTTTACTAGCGTATCTGGTTCAGAGAATTGTATTCCATGTCCGGTAGGTAGAAGTTCTACAGAAGGTCAAACACTAACTGATTCTGGAGAAGTTAGAGACACAATTTCAGTGTTAAATTGTTATGGATGTTCTGCTGGATTATTTCAAGATGAAATTGGTAAAATAAAATGCAAAAACTGTGATCAAGGGCAATTTTCAGGTGTAGACGCTACTGAATGTGTAGATTGTGTTGCTGGCAAATTTAGAGAATTTTCAACAGATGGAGATTGCCGATTTACAGACAAGGGATACTTTCAACATCAAGAGGGTCAAGACGGACAATTACCATGCAGTGAAGGAAGCATAGCACCAGTAGAAGGAGAAACTAATCCAAGTTGTCAAGCATGTTCTGCTGGAAAATTTCAAGATGAACCGGGTAGATCTGAGTGTAAATTATGTGCCGCAGGAAGGTACAATAGTGCATCTGGTTTTCATATAAATTGTAAGGCATGTAATCCCGGTACTAGTTCAGAAGATGTTATCTCTAGAGTCATATGCAATCCTTGTGCCGCTGGTAAATATGCGGATGGTTCGACAAATAACTTGTGTGTACCATGTTTACAAGGAGAATGGTCTGGAGGAGGTGCATCAGTTTGTAACAAATGTCCATCAGGATATGAAGCTACTGCATTAGATGAAGATGGTCATGTCTCACAAGATCTTGCTTGTAATCGTTGTGCCAAGGGAACCTACCAATCAGACGAAGGTAACTATCAATGTAAAATATGTCCAAGAGGAAGATATCTACCTACTGAAGGTGGTATAGCCATAGAAGATTGTATAGGTTGTCCTGCTGGTACCTTTTTATCGGATGGTAGTGCTACGGCTGGAACGGACAAAACGTTACATGATAACAAAGAAGAAGATTGCAAAAGTTGTCAAGATACGGATTATACAGGTGCTATACCGGGTGGTTATTCATTAGAAGGTGCTCACGAATGTATTTTATGTGCAGCTGGATCTTTTACATCGAAAAGCAACCCTTCATTGGCATACGAAGATCAATGCACAGAGTGCGACCCTGGGTCTTATAATCCTTCTGAAAATTCACAATGTATTCCATGTGGTTCAGGTCAGTATCAGAATCAGAATGGTGCTACATCATGCAAAGTGTGTCTTCAAGGTACTGAACCTACAGCGGATAGAACCGATTGTCAAGATTGTACAGCTGGTAAATATCAAGAAAGTAATTCTGGTGGTACATGCAAAGATTGTCCTGTAGGAAAATATACCCCTGCGCAGGGTATGTCAGTTTGTTCTTCTTGTGGAGAAAGGCAATGTGCAAATGCAGGGGCAACATCTTGTACCAATACACATACAAACACTGGTGGCGCTCCAAGTTCTAGTGCAACGTGTTATTGTGATACTAATAGTCCTCGTGCTGGTGCATGTGTTACTTGTGGAACGTCTCAATGTAGAGGAAGCGACACAATAACAGATCAAGTTGTTTCTACGGCAGAAGTAAGTATTGATTGTGTATTACGTTATTCAAATAATTACGGAATGATGGTAGTGTGTTTAGCTGAAGCATGGACCGAAACCATCACAACCGTCGTAACACAAAAAGAAGTTGCATGGTGGATAAAATGTGGTGGAGATTGTGGTGGAAGTTGTAATTCGAATGCCGGTACTTGCAACTAGTTAAAAATTCAAAGAATGATCAGAACTATATAGGTACAACATCGCTACAATAAAATGTCTTATTTACAATGGAAACGTTTGTGTAAAACCTGTGGTGTTCGATATGCTGAAATTGACAATATTGGTGTTCATGGATGTCAATACCACCCCGGAGCATTAAATAGAGACGGACATGGAAAATGGCATAAAGAAGGGTGTTGGGAGTGTTGTGGAAAAAGTCCCTATGTCACGTTGCCAAGCGGAAGGCGCAATCCAGATTTTGATGCAGAATTTTTAGATGGGTGCACTGGAATGGATCACTCTGCATTACAAACCAGTTTTACAACGCATGATAATATTTTGGAGAAGGATTGGCCGGTAAAACTATGTGATGAGTTTAGTAGTGATATTTTTAAATTAAAAGATGGTAAAATAGACATTAAACATAAAGGATTAAAAATAGATAATTTAGGTCAATTTTACGTGGAACGTTTTGACGCGGTAATGGCAATGAAACGATTTAAACATAAATACAATGGTAGTACATGTCTAACAAAAGAAATATTTTATCAAGTTAACGGATCAGAAGTAAAAAGTATTGTCATGGAAAAAAACAAAACATTGAATGATTTAGAAACAAAATTTAAGGCTACAAATACTTCTCCTAACAAAACCATTGACGCCTTAGATGAAACGGAAGTACTTCAACTTAATGCCTCGTAAAAAAAATTAGTATTGTAGTCTTTGTTATTATTATTAATCCTATATTCCGATGAACATCGTAAACTATTTTCTGTATCCATATATTTTTTCAACACTACTTCAAAAAATCCATTCCAATATTTATGTATTTGTTTTTCTGTCTTTGCCCCAGTCACCACCAGTCTTCCTGATCGAAACAACAAAAATACTATCTTTGGTTTTCGTAATCGAAAAATGAGACCCGGAAACAACTCTGGTTCATACGAAACATACGGACCAAAATCTTTTTGTAATTTGATTAAATCTATGGGTTCTGATAAAGCCGTACTCCCTACAATATTTTGTATCTTAAAATTAGAAAATCCAACTTTTAAACCAGACCGTTGTAAAATATTTACACATTGTCTGCATGCAAAACGTGAGTCTGATTCACATTTGCCACCAGTGCAAACCATGTTACCTGAACCAAAAATCAATGCAGTGCACCTTGGTCGCTTTAATCGTACAGTAGCTGCAGCAAATTTGTGAGGATTAAATTCAAGATACCTTGCACGGCTGCAAATCTGTTTTAAATTTAATTTTTTCCTACCCAAGAAAAACGTTGATACTACATTTTGAATGGTTAAAACAGGTTTTACACTTTGAACACCAATTTGCTTTTCACGTTGTGTATTTTTTTGTTTTTCACGACTTGTCGTATCTTTCGTTTGACTGGATCCTTCCATTTCTTCCGTTCTAATTCAAAGCTTTCTTCTATAAAACAAAACATATATACAAAATTTAATACATAGTACATCAAGAACAATATTAGTAACACATCTCTTGCTTTGTAATATCCTTCTAAAGTAAGTTCTAAAAAAAGAACCCAATACAATAATATACATATCGAAAGTATTGGATTGTAACATTTTCTATCGTAAATAGGTGTTATAAAATTCAGCCCGAGGGGGACCAATAGTAAAATTATCAAAATATGCCATGTATAATAATAGCATCTATTTTTTGTATATAAGTTTGCAAGCATCTGTATTAAAATGGCAAAGGAAACTTACAATGCTGATTATGAACTTATTCAGCTTAAGAATATAATGAAATATCAAATTGGTATTTTTGACAAACAACAACTTGAAAAGTTGTTACATTTACAGTCACAAAACTCTGTGAAACTAGAAGAAGATGAAGGAGGTGATACTTTGATTGAAAAAGTGTGTAATGTTTATGATAATATAATAGAAAAGCAAGAAGGATGGCTAATAAAAGGTGTGTACGGTAATCCTGTATATTATTCGTATGAAATGATAGAACCATACATAAAAGATGGTAAAAAATTGACGTTCAATAAAATACGAATACTTCGGCATATGATAGTTACCATTTTCATCTTATCAGATTATAAAATCACACCTGAAATGTGTAAAGCAGAAGAAGAAAACTTACCATTAGACATAATAGAAGAACAAATGATGCAAAGATTACAAGAAATCACACAAAACGAATTACAAGACGTGAAAAGTGTTATACGTAGAAATGGGTTAACCATAAAAGAATCTATCGACTCACTAAGTTCAGCGGTATGTGGTATCAAAGAAAAAATAGATAGTACCAACGGTATAGAATTACAAATGTTAGAGCAACTAGAAAAACTAAACATAAACATACAAAAACAGAATGAGCACAAACACAAAACACACAGTAAATCTCATATACATTCAAATAAAAATCAAAACAACAAAGAACCAGAAAAAGAAACAGTAAAATTTATAAGAAACGAAAATCAGGGATATGTACTAGTAAAAGATAAAAATGGTACTAAAAAAAAAATTCCAAAAAATGACCCGGGGTACATCATTAATAACTTAATGCCAGCGCTACATCTTCAGGACGAATTGTATAGTTCTGACTCACAATGGTCCAATGAGTTTGATGCAGCAGGAGATAGCATGAGTGGGAGTGAAGTAGAAACAACTGTTAACAAAAAACCATTTATACAACATTTAGACACTGTAATGGGATCAAACGGAACAGACAGGTTGAGACGCGCATGTGTACAATATTTGTATAATGGTTTATTAATAAATAGAGAAGCATACAAACAAAGTTACAAAACTTTTTTTAAAACATATGATTCTGGTGAAGCAGATGCATTTCAGACAGATAAGGAACTCATGCAATCTGTCTTTGGTAATTTTGATATAATTGATTTTGATCATGATCTGTATGCTATTGTAGGAAAAGAAATTGAGTTGAAATGGTTATCTTTTTTACGCTTAGCATTGTATGAAAAATATATATTTTTTAATTTTTTACAAAACGAACTCAATATAGAAAAACGATGTTTTGAAGAGGTGTTGCAACACTTTGTTTATGATTATTGTTTAGCGGCAACTCTTATACAAAAAATTTAATAGGTCACCACACACCAGCGTCGGCATTCAAGCGTGGCAAATACCACTTTTCTCTAAGTGCAATAATGGTGTAAAGCAAACGGTGAAACGATAAGTAAATAAAGGATTGATAGTGTAGTGTAGATGCAATCCGATACAGCCCATCAAACTCTTCGGTGGTATAATAGCCTTTTGGGCATAAGTCTTTGTCATAATCGACTAAAATATCAATTGCAGAAACTTTATCTAAGCCATGGTAGTCACAAAATGGATCATCTAACATTTGATCCCATACAAAAATGGTTTTATCACGGTCTTCTCTTGTTTCTACTTTGCTTTCGTATTTTTGATCACCGTCGTACTCGTCCGATGACATGTTTTATGTTGTGTTGTCTTTATAAATATACTAAATATGCTAGTAAGATTCTTTTTAATCAAAATTACCATCCCAAACTTCTTCTTTTTTATTGTTTCCTGTTGCTAGATTCTTTAATTCTTTTAGTATATTCTTTGTTAAGTCAAAAACTTTTCTAATTCTTTCTCTTCTATCTTTATCAAAAATTGCCTCTTTCATTTCAGTGAAAAATCCAGTGAACGAATTATCATATGTTTTATTTGTTATAAAAATAACAAAGAAGATGCGTCTCCAAATTTTTAAAAAATCAATTGATTCAAATTCACCAATACATGGATTCTCTTCATCTGCATCATAATCGTCTAACTCTTTTTTTAATTTTTTTTCAGTTTTATTAGTAAAAAACGTTTTGTTTTTTATTGGCAATATGTTAGGAATTAATCCATAACCGTTACTATCACCTTTATTAATTTCATTCTTAAGTTCTTCAAATAATTCACCAAATTTTATAGCATTTTCATTTATTTTTAACAGTTTTCTTTCATGATAGTTATCCTTGTATACAAAAAATTTAAACCACAAGTTGATATATTGAAAGTCAAATCCTTTAGATTCAGGCTGCTTATTTATATCTCCATCATCATGGGGAATGTTTATATAAAAACTAAATGGGTCTTGTCCTGTTTCACCATATATAATTGTGGGACCGTACTTTTCTTCTATTATTGTCTCTATTGGTCTCCATTTAGTAGGATTTTCACTCTCTCTGTCTTCTTCTTTTCTTTCTTTTTTCGCCATTTTATTCATTTTTTCTTGTTCTTGTTTATCCGGTGGTGCATTTAGATAATCTATCCAAAAGTCTGTCTTTGCAAAGTAACCTGCCATGTTTGATATTAACATGTATTATAAATATACTTCAAAAATATTTTCATCTTCCTCTGTTGGTTGAGTCTCTGGTGGAAGTATACGATTGATGGTATTGCTCATATTTATATTTTTAAAGATTGTACTATTGCATTTTTCTTTTAGAATTGTCAACCATAACACCATGGCTCTTTGAAATCGTTTACATTTGTATAATTTTGTGTCAAAAAAAACATAAAAGTGTCCCCATATTTTTAGTATCATCGGGTGCTCTACCGTCAATAGATTTTTGTAAACTTTGCATATATCGTCTTCCATACACATGCAATATTTTGTCCATAAAATATTATAATGTGTTTTAAAATGTGCTTCAAACAGAGCTACTAATACCGCGTCTTGAATGTAGTGATTGCTATGATTAATAAGTTCTGGTGCTTTGTTATAGAGCAGTTCGTGTTGTATACTACTTATCCATGTACTGGGATAAGAAGCAGTAACATGAGCTAGAATGGTTGGTGTTTCACCTGTTCTCGTATACGTGTAGTAACAACGGCTCGGCTCATCATTAAAGAATGTCCATAGAATATGTATCATTCGCATCCTGAATTTGCGAATGGAAAAGTAGGTTTGTTGTTCAATGGCCCATTTTGTTATGTTTTCAATGTCTATATCAGGTATGATTGGCGTTGGTGCTAAGTGTGGTTTCATGTATTTTCCGACTAACAAGTATCTTAGATGATATGCTATACGACAACTGCAATACATTAATCCATTGGTGGAGAAGGTAAAATAATTGTCTTTTAAATATTTAATCAAATTCCATCGATTGTATATTTTTAAATTATCTGTAGAGGAAAAGAGTACAGCAATGTTTGAATGTACACATTTAATGTAATTTTGCCATTTATCGTATTGATCTAGTTCAATGTCTTTCCATTTTTTATCGATATGATGTAGGAGTAATATTAAATCTGCTAATGTTTTTTTAATTGGTAAAATGTAATATTGTTTTATAAATTCTTCATCAATATCAAACTGCATTTGTTGTAAGTAGGAACAGTATACTAACGTACAACATATGGCATGATTCCACTCAAAAAAATCTTCATTAACAATTTCTTTAATCTGTCTAAAATTCAATGCATAATGTGTAGATATTTCTTCTGCTTGTTCTTTTTGTTCTGTTGTTAATGGTAGTTTTTGTTTGATGGAATTGACATTTTCCAAATAAATAGATTTTAAGTAAGAAATGTATTCTTTATGTGAGTTAATGTTAGGTATGGTCATTCTAAATCAATTTTATAAATGCCTATATATGTATAGACTGAATATTTAAAAATGGAATACACTGACGAGTTAGAAGAACTTAATTTTAATGCAGACAGAAACATACAGTTGAATGAAAATATATTTGAAGAACCATTTGAAACATCGCATTGTGTGTTGTGTACAAAATCTAATTTAGGTGAAAATGGTTCTTCATTGATTGATGAACTGAAAAAAATAGATAATGATTTAATTGGTAAAGTCAGTGATAATGCTATCTTTCAAGTAATGGCAAGGTACTATGAAGAGACAATACGTGCTCCGAGTCAACGGCATAATCCTAATTTAGAAATGCCACATTTAATAGCTTCAGATTTTAAAACACATTTTATGTTTCACGATATGAATCCAAAACGCATGTTAAATCAAGATATTAAGTTTTTACACGATGCACAAGAATTTTTGAAAAAAAATGGAATTGTAACAGAAAACACTACTAATGGTGCAAAAAAAATAAATATGGGCTATATGAAGCAATGGAATATTCTATCTAAAACTAAGCTGGAACTTATACGATACTACAAAAATCAATTTTTGTCAGAAGACACAAATGGAGGGTCGGTCACAAAACCACAAGAGTTTTCAAGTTTCTAAAAGTGACTATAATAGTAGAGTGTATATAAAAACAAGACAATCATGACATCTATATCAGAACTTACAAGACCACGCCCATCTAACGGGTTCAAAGACTTTCCAACTTTGAGAAATCATAGTTCTCACACCGAAGGTAATAACATAGGACCACCTTACAATGCGAGCAACCACACGTCTGTTTTTCACCCAGCTGTAAACTCTACTGCAAACTATCCTATGTTTTGCGGTGCTTTCGCACAAAATTGGCAAACTCAATATACAGAAGGAATGCCCTTGTTTGTGTGCAAAGAAAAACGCACGAGTAATGATCAAAGAAATACGTTGACTGGGCGCCACGCCTCACACAATATTCTTGCATCGATTCCAGTGTTAAATTTTTACTTGACGCTTGGCTCATGTGATCAAGCATTTGTAGACAGTTTTGTAAAAAAATACAACTTGAACAATGCATTGATTCCATATGCAACAAAGACAGTTGCTGATGGTTACTCACAGTTCGAGGTGGATCAGTCCTTTATTAAAGATTTCAATATGAAATGGTCGTTTATGGGAATTATTATGACGGATATGGATTTACAAAGTCGTTATCAAAAATTGTTTAACCTTACGGTTCGTGGGCGATGTCGTGTATTCAATTTATGGACTACTCGTGTTAGTTCCACTTACAATCGTTCAGAAGCAAGAGACAGAGTAGGAAAAGGAGATGAATTGTATTTAACTTTGGCAAAAGTCAGGTTGGATTCATCAGAAGGTCATTTTACTCAACCAGATGGGACGGTTATGCCTATCTTTCCACAATGTGATAATACCAATACGATATGGCAAATTAAGGCATCACGACGCAGTGTAACTGCAATTGCAAGACCACAAAACACAGATTCAAATGGTGATCCAGTTCAACACATTCCTGTCGCAAAAGTCTTGTCAGCAATTTCGAAAAAACCAGATGGACATTATCAAAGAAGAGCGTTTAGAGAACATACACAAATGGCATGCTTACCAATGTTGGAAGTTGCCGTGCATACTGGAGTGTAAAAATTAACAATACAAAAAATTTAAGTATATAACCTTTATGTAACTTATTTAATAAATATATCAATATGGCTAATCGACCTACATTCTCACAAACTCAACCCCCACGTAAACGCAGAAAACGCGTAAAAATGATCGCAAGAATAACTTCTTATGATTATAACGTGCAATTCGACATGCGGCACAAACAAACGTGTCAACGTTCACGTAATGCATTGGATGGTATTTATGAAGCTCCGATTCATGAACAAAGTTACAATGTATGTGAAGGAGAGATCTTAATGTCAAAAGAGCAATCCAAACATTATCGTGATGGTCAATTGCACTGTTTTTCGTTTGCAAACTCTGCTGGTGACAAAGTTCCAGCAGTAATTCGTACAGCATGTCTTAATGGTGCTACACCAGCCGCAAAAGCTGGTGCACAAAAATTAGCAAAATTCATGATTATGGATGACTTAACTTATGTTGGTGTTGCTGTTACTGGTTTTGATTCCACTAGCAACAAATACCAAGATATGACACAAGGGTTTGTAGCAACCTTTGGTGGCTTAAACACTATTATTAATACTGGTAAAAAAGAAATCCGCCCGGGTGATTGGATCACCATTGCTCCTCCAGAAGATTTGAAATGGGAAAATGACCCCTTTAATAAATTTAAAAAACAAGAAGGTATACCGCTAGACAAATTACAATTCGCAACCGTGCCATACAAACCAAGTTCAGCGTTTGAAAAAGCACAAGACATCATCCAAGCATATGTAGGTTTTGGTACTGCTGGTGGTGCATACAATGCAGCTACTGTAACAGCGGCTCTTGCTGGCCAAAACTGTCCAAGTGCATTATTAGGACTTCAAGCGGCAGGTTTTCCAAATAGTATTGCTGCTGCTGCAGCTGCTGGTGAACAAGGAGTAAGAGCAATTATGGCAATTGACCAACAAGCAAAACGTTTAATTATTGGTAAAGCTTTATCGTTTGCTAGACAAGGAGAACCATTTGATATTGTATTAGGAGGAAACCCAGCATTTTAAAGTAAAATATATTTATATTAATCTACAATAATTATTTTTTCTATCGCTTTTTTTATATCACTATCTGTAATTGCTTTCTTTTTATCACATGGTATACTCAACACATTTACTAACTTGTCTCTTATGATTTTAGGATTATCAAAATGCGTTTTCACAATTTGTTTAATTTTTTTTTCTTTATTTTTACATACTGATATGCAATTTTCAAGTTCTTCAATACGTGCATACAATACTTCTGTTTCAAATTCTACAAACTCCGCCCCACCATACTCCTCTTCTTCTGGCATTGTTTTCAATTGTGCTTTAGGTTCAACCACCACTGTCGGCATCGGGTCAACTACAAGACTAGTCATATGCTTCACACCCAATTAAAACACTAAATATACTAATTATTCTTCTTTTACTTCTTTAATAATATAAAAATCTGCCATGACAAACGTGTAGGCAAATAGCACTAATAGTAACTGGATAATATCTAACGTAAAAAATCGCCAGTTCATTCGGTATGCTTCTGGGCTACACACCCTGCTACAACCCCAGTAAAAACACCAGCTAAGGTCTTGACCCAAGGTTTGACTTTCGTTTCGTTGGCATAGAGCAGCAGCTGTGTAGTAGGCTGGGACATCCCATCTTGAAAATTTTTGATTGTAATCGATCAAGTCGTTGGAGTTTTGACAACCAACAAATAAATCATTGTTTTTGTTGTATAATGTAAGTTCTGATGCTGAGAAATGACACATTTCTCTATCGGTGATGGTGTTGACCAACATGTTAAAGTTTGTTGTTGGGCAAGATCCAGTCGTTTTACTTGGATTGGTACAAGATAAAAACCACACGGAAACTCTAGCACTAATACAGACAAAGACAACCAGTTGAATCATAAAGATAAAGATGGAGCTGAGCCAAAGGGTAGCAGCAGGCCATGCGACCCCTTCTCCTCTTGGTGCCAAGTTGTAAACCAGCATAAACATCATGGAAGAAATACAAGTAATACCGGTGACATATGCCAGTTGCAGTGACATGTTAGAGTTACTAGTTAGATTACAGCTTCCTGTGACAGGAAGTGGTATTTTGTAGTTTGTAACAGTATTAATATCATAGAGTTCACCTTGCCAAGGGTATGAGATTAAGTAGGACGCGGTAGTAGCCGTTAATAACGTTAAACTTATTGCCCTTGTAATAAATGGCATAATATATTAAAATAGTTTTATAGACTTATTATACAGTATCCTGACTATTCAATGCAACCTCTTCTTCATCGTATCTGTTATCTTGATATTTTCTTTTTCTTTTGTTTGGTGGATCAAGTGATACATTTTTTCCTACCGCACCTAACTCTTGATATGGTACGCGATAATTCAAAATGGGTTTGGAGATAATAGATAAAATCATACTAAGTGTAAACCAAGCAATGAATATAGAAACTGCTGTGGTGCATAGGTATCGAGATAAGCCAGAATAACAAGTAAAAAAACTTGTTGGTAATATTAGTAGTACACCAAACAAAGTCAATCCGGTTTGAAGTTGTTTTAATACGGCTAATAGTACCAAACTCAAAAACCATTGGCAACTAGTAGATTGATGTACGGCTTGCTCAAATATCAACCATTGTCTACAGACAAATCGTGTCAAACTCCATAAAACAGAAATACAAAACACTGCAATGAATATTTGAGTAATTTCGTAAATATTGTTACATACTTCTTCTAATCGCAACACTTGGCTTGCAATTTCATCGGAAACGCTAATTTCCCATGATCCGTTGTAATTCTTTCCACCACGTTGTAATTTTTCCCAATTTTGCCATTCAATCGAAAAATTATATATTAAATAGCTAATAAAGGTTAACATATTGATTATGTTAAATGAATTTTGAAAGTTGGATTCTTTTTCATCTGGTTTGACTGGCACCGTTAAATGGATATCGTTTTCTGACATTGTTATATATAAGGTTTACATAAGTATTTATAAAATATTTTAAAAGTGTCAAAAATGGATACACGAAGACTGTTGTTTAAATTATGGGCTGATGAAAATGAACCATTCACACTAGGAAATAATAAAGAAATATTTGAAAATAGTTTTAATTTATTGTACAAAAGTATGAGCAACGAATGGAAGAAAAATAAATCATTTAAAATGGATGTATTTACAAACTATAAATCACAAAACGATGATGATGTTTTAAAAATAGCACATTTAGGATACAAGGTGTGTGAAATGTTTCCACAACAGTATTTTTTTAACGAGTATACCTATTTTGTAATAAGTATGCCAACGAATAATATTTATATTGAATATTTGGATGATGATCTTATTGTTGACATACTCCTAACCAAAGAAAAACACATCCAAAATATCATGCAAATGATTGACAATGAAAAGATTTCATACAGTTTAGTTTGCATCGATTATTTAAAACATCAAAATGGCATTGGTACTAATTATGACAAATGGGAAAAGGTTTTTGTTGGTTTTGATGATGGTGTGGTTAGTGGTATTGATATGATTAGATCCAACTTGATGTTTGAAGCTGCTGGCGCTGGAAATAAAGGTGATGATGAAGAATACAAACCTTCTGGTAACGGTGATGATGATGATAGTAGTAGCGATTCAGATAGTAGTAGCGATTCAGATAGTAGTAGTAGTAGCGGTTCAGATAGTAGTAGTAGTAGCGATTCAGATAGTAGTAGTAGTAGCGATTCAGATAGTAGTATCAGTAGTAATCCGAATAGTAGTAAAGCTGATGAGAAACAAAAAGCAGTGCTTCTTGACTCTTCCACGAATGATGATGGTTCCGTACCAGCAAATGTAGTGAAGTCAAGAAAAAAAAGTGAAAGGATAGCAGCAAAAAGGGCATTAGAAAAAAGCGAAAAAGAAAAAAAAATGATAGAAGAATATAAAAATCAAATAAGCAAGTATGTATCAAAAAACGATTTAGATAATATCAAAATTGTAACTACTGACGACTGGGGGAATTCTCCGAAAATTGGTGATTTATATATATTTATTGGAGAAGAAAAATATTCTCAAGGAATATATGCATACATCGATCGGTTTAAAAAAATAACTTATCATATGCTCGAGAAGGAAGAAGATTATAAATATTATCAGGATTTTATGAAGAAAGAAAAAGAAAAGAACAAAAAGACAAACAACACAAACAAGAGAAAGAACGCAAAGAAAACAAAACCTGATGTCAGTAGTAAAGATGACGACGATGATGATGATAATAGCGATGATGACAATAATAAAGGAAGAAGAAGAAGAAGAACAAATGATGATGTTCGTAGAGAAGATGATGACGATGAAGAAGAGGCATATAAACCTAGTCAATATGATTCAAGTAAAAAAAATATATGCCAGTTTTTAACAACTCAAGAAAAAGATAATACAAAAGAAAACGCTTACTTTTTTACAAATAAGCAACGTCCCATCATTCCATGCTACACCAGTAGTGCAACAGAGGAGCAAAAAGATGAATATAAAGAAGTATTAAGCAATGAAAGTATTAATTTTAGAGACCTTGAAAAAAAACCAGATATCGAAGTATTTTACGCTGGTGAATGGCGAGACTGTCAAGTGGTTCTGGCTATTTTTAATGAAGGTTCTGACAATTTTTTTAAAAAAGAAAATGTTCAGAAAGATACATTTTGGGAGAATCCAGACAAATTGTTTTACTATGTGTACATTCAAGAAAATACAATGTTAATTGAGAGAAATCAAAGTCACATACGATGGAAATATGGTTCTTATTATCGACCTTTGGAAGAACCAATAAGTAGAGACAAAATATATCATGAGTACATGAGCGACAATCATTTTTACAAATGTGTTAGCAGTGTTCTAAAAAGGATGTTGGATTATGCAAATAAATCACAACCACTGTTGTATAAAGAATATAAACATCCAATTGAAGTATGGAAAGACATTTTAGAGATAAATTTAGATAAAGCAAGAAGAAAACACCCAAAAGATACAGAATTACAGTTAATTATTAGAACAATACTTCAACATGCGTTGAATGTGTATGTGCAGGGTCAGGATAATAGAAAAGACAGCACAAAAAAAACATTACCAACAAAAAAAATCAAATATTACGATTTGTCTTATTTAAATAATATTTTAAATACGTCATAAAATAGAACAGTAACTATCTCGTTGTTGCATGCGTACTTTAATTGATTCTATATTTGTTATTAAATCTTCTAATGTAGGGTTTGTTGTGTTTTCTGTTATATTATTAGTTCCTAGTATATGCTTTTCAAAACAACCAATGTAGTGATGTATATTATACAGTACAGAACCATCTTTTTTACTTTCTATTTTTATATGAAGACTTTTTACTAATTCTTGTAATAGTTGGCAAGATAACAGCATAAAATTATCATTATTTACTTCCGTCTCCGCTTCCTGTTTGACTCGATAGCATAGATTTTTAAGTTCTAATACATGTTCATATAAAATTTGTGGTTTACTGGTAATAATATCACTCATGTTACTTTTTTTTCTTGTCTTTTATATAAATATTGTTTTAACGAACGAATTAAGCTTACAACAAATGCAATTATTAAAAAAATTTCTATATAATCTGTTTTTGAATTTTCTTGTTGACTATTTTGTGTAAAATCTTCAAATAAATTGTCCGTTTCTATGCGTATGCTAGACATTAGCTGAATGTGCGACTTAGTATTTTATTAGAGTCGAATTTCAATATATAATCTTTTGTCACTTTCGGTATTTTGATTTCCCCAATAATTTCTTGTGGTAGTATTTTTGATGTTTCTTTTGATATGAAAGTTCTATATTGCGCAGTATCCCACGCACCATCCTCGGTGCACTCTGGTGTAAACCCTGCTTGTATCCATTGATTTGCTTCTGGTTGAAATTCTAATACCATGTTTTTGATACTCCAGTTGGTCATGTTTCTAAATTCTTTTTCGTGTCCTCCAATTTCTAAAATTTGTTCAAAGTTAAACCCTGCTTCTTTTGCAATGGCTGGTGACCATCCTGTTTTTCTTAGCTTGACAATGTTATCCAAAAAATCATGTAACTCTTTTTCTGTTGCGTTCATTTTTTGAATGATGTTGTATCCTTCGTCTCCGCCAAAGTGTTCTGGTGCTAAACCTATTTTGACAGCAATATCAAATGTCATACCAAATTTTAAGATAGACTCTACTGAAAAACTTCGTCGTAGTGTGGCCCATGTAATATTTTCTGCAAGGCAGTCTAATGGTGAAAAGCCATAATTAATTGCGCTTTCCAAGGTATTTTTCTTGATAAAATTGCTTAATGTTGTACCTCGTATTTTAGGAGCATTATGCATTTGTTGTGTTTCGCGTAAGTACTCAATCATATTTGAAATGCCTACTTGTTTGTCGTAACCTATATCCATTTTGTTGTATATATAAATCTTACAGTTCTTTATATAGAGAGTATGACTTTTCATGAATGTGGTTTTTCTTCTTTGTTTGAATTAATAACATTAATTATTTTTATAGGCGTTGTTAGTATAGGAATAGCTTATATGTGGATTTTATTATTAGATGATATGTACGATCCGGGTGACCTAGATTTAACAGCATTGCACTCCTTGGATTTAATTATTGGATTTTTATACATTAATTTGGTTCGTCAAAACAGAGAAAGGTGGATAACATTAATGTCCAGAGCAAATAATTTTATGTTGATTACACACGAAATCATATTTGTTGCAAAACAAAAAACGGAATATCGTTTTTTAGCAAATGCAATCACTAGTTTACGTCAACAGCTGCGACAATTCTTTTTTGATGCAGATGACTCAAAAACAATGCATATTTTAAACTTATTATGTTGTTTACATAACAAAATTAACACAAAAAGGCGCGTCAACTTGTGTATTGGAAATCGCGATGCAACTAGTGCGGTACATTTAAAAATAATGGGTTTAGATAACAAAGAATCTGTTGAATATCGTAAATTACAAATTCTTGGCAGTCGATTGGTGTCTGCATCAGAAGCATTGGATGAAGAATATTTTAGAAAGGAACCAGCTTGCTTTAAATATCATTTACGATTATTATTATTGTTGTACTTTGCAGCAGTGCCAATCAAATTTTTTAACGCTTATGGAGCAACAATGACATTGGTTTTGTATCCAATTATTGTCTATTTGTTATTTTCGGTTGTAATTCTTAGTGCAGCATTTTCAAATCCAATACAACATCCTGAATTAAATGCATGTTTTGAGGAATTGAACAAAAAGATTATTCAAACGGATTATAGAAACGGTAGAGAGTTAAAATATATTAAACGTAATACTAAATCATTATTTTAAATTCCTCTTTAATACGTTCTTTAGGATAAATGTATCTGCATACTATCGGATGATAAAATGGCTCTTTGCTTTTTAACAATTTGTAAAAATCACATAGCATTCCTGGATGTTTTTTATCTTCTAATTGGTAACGAACAGCTGGTTTGTATTTCTTACGCAACATGTAGTCAATGCATTTCAAATCGTGTAGTCGCATACGAATGTAATTTACTTTATATCCTCTGGTAATGTAATAATAATGAGCTTGTAGATCTCTTAATGACCAATGTTGATGATGTTTTGGTAAATATAAACCTTTTCCCCAATTACTGGAATCATGATTAAATTTTTTTAAAATATGTGTTGGGGGAATTAACATTTCAGTGCTAAATGAATATTCCATAATTATGTTTTCTTCCACCCATTTATAAAATAAAGTAAGACACATGTTTTGTTTATGTTTGTTTATGTTTGTTTATGTTTGTTTATGTTTGTTT
>TARA_B110000008_G_scaffold6516_1_pt1 | contig 18191 bp, 10 predicted proteins | sample TARA_B110000008 | Tara Oceans TARA_B110000008 (sample SAMEA4396496) | marine metagenome | biome: Westerlies Biome; feature: [DCM] deep chlorophyll maximum layer (ENVO:01000326); material: water (ENVO:00002006), including particulate matter (ENVO:01000060) such as... | depth 40 m
TTCTTCTATTTCTAGCCCGCGATCGTTCGTTTGCGATCCCCGCGTGGCACGTCTCTCTTGTGCGCTTCGACTTCTTCGATTTCCCTCGACGCGATATCAACGGCGCGAGAGACAACGGATTTCGGGCGCTCGCCGACGGCGGATTCGGCCGAACGCACGAGTACTGGACGCCTACTTTCTGATTGCTCTAAGTTCGTCATGCATTTCACCCAGTCGTTCGGCCTCAGCCGTCAGCTGCTTCACGTCGCCGATCGACAGCGCATCCGCTTCAATTTTAGGAAGCATGACGACGCGTCGCGCCTTGTGAAGCGCCTCGATGGCGTGCTTGAACTCGCCTTCGGGCTTCGGAGGAATCCAGGCGCCACCGGTACGGGTACGTACGGCGAGCGACGCAACATCCTCGGCGAGCGACGCGACGGCACGCCGGACGTCGGATACAAGCGTCTGGTCGGGTGTGTTCAACGCTGTAGGCATCGGCGGCATCACGTACGGCATCGCCGCGGGCGGCTGGTTGTACATCCACCATTGCGGCGGCGGCGGCGTTCCGACGAACTGCGCGGCGTTCGGAGTCCTCGGTGGTTCCGGTGGTTGAGGTGGTTCCGGCGCTTGCTGCGTCAGTGCCTCGGCACTCGAATGCGCGACTCGCGCCGTTCGTTCGCTCATCGCGGTTGCGTCCGTGAGGTGTTCGTCAACGCTCTTCGCACCTGAAACAGCTGCCTCTTTTCCATCTTTAGCCGAAGGCTTCTTCATTCGCAAAACCGTGACGTCGTAGAGCACAAAGTCTGTTTCAGTCTCGGGCGCGAGGATCAGTCGTCGACAGTCCTTTCGACAACCGATGATACCGCGTGCGAGCGCTTCGGGTAAGCCCGAATCGTCGTCGCCGATTCGTTTCACTTTCAAACCCGCGACGCGCTTCGACGTTTCGTCGAACAACTGCAACGCCAAAAAGTCATACGGCTCGCTCGCCGGCGGTAAACCACCTCGGACGGCTTCATAGTTCAGCTGCACGCTATCACCCTTTTCCAAAGTCGCACCACCGCTTGAAGAAGATTTCTCTGTGCTAATATCTAAGACGATTGCCTCGAGGCTCTCGCGACGCGCGACAAACTGCGCGATGGTGATTTGCGCCGCCACCGCCAGCCAATCGCTCTCGTCACGCGTTAAAGCGCTGAATAAAATCGCGTCGTCGTGATGAATCGTCACGTAATTATCTCTCTGCAGCTCGCACGTCAGACGCGCGTCGATGACTCGTCGTACGAGCGGTCGTTTTTCGACGTCGTAAACGAGCAAACTTCGCTTGCTCGCCGACGCGCAGTCTAAAATAGCCAATCCGGCCGCGCCCACGGCGACGTACTCGCCATCTTTGAATCGGTAGACCTGCGACAACGACGTTCCGAATCGCAAGCGCTCGGCTTCGGTTCCGCTCGCCGACGCCGAGACGGACGAACACTCTCGCGCCGAGTCTGAACGGGCGTCGTCATCCAAGACGACCGCGGAGGACGATGAAGCCTCGTGAACGTCGTCATCCGTATCAATCGCGTCGTGCATGACGTTCGCTTCACCCTCTGCGACAGCATCATCGACGACTCCGCCGATTTCGTCATCATCGAGAACACCATCATCGTGTGCAGCTTCGCCGGCCGTCGTCTCCTCGTGCGCAGCGTCGCTAGCCGTCGTCTCCTCGATCGGGACGGCATCGACGTCGACATCCTCGTCGCCGAATAATCGCGATCGACGCTTCGAACGCTCTCGCCCACCAGGGTCGTTCGCGGGCATCTTCGTCTCGGACGCGCCCGTCTGTGACGTGAGCGGCCGCAAAACTTGACGCGGGTTCGCCCGTCGACGGCGGCGGGCGACGGTGATCGCGTACACCGGCACCACGGCACCGCGGCACACTCGGCGCCAACGTCGCCGCGCGCGACGCGTTCGCGTCGGCTCGTCAATTACGCCAGTCGAACGATTGGAGTAGTGTCGTCGATTCAAAAGCTTCGTCCAGCGGCATGGCTGGCGATGACGTGGTGGGGACGAGTGACAACGTCGACGTCGACGTCGACGTCGACGTCGAAGCGTTCCAGTTGCGCGATCGCGTGAATTGGGCCGACGACGGTGACGCGGCGAGCTCGTCGGACTCGGACTGGCTCGAACACGACAAAGCCGACGAAAGCTCCCTTGGAATCGATGTGATTCGACGATTGATGACGGCGAACGAACATGACGAAAACGTGGAATGGGCGCGCGTGAATCAGTCGGCTTCACGGCTCGGCACAATGCGACAACAAGAGATCCTTGCATTGGAACGTGCGACCGCGAAGAAACTGCGTAAACACAGGCGGAGGACGAAAGTCACAAGCAAAAGCAAAGCACGAATCTTATCCGCCGAAACGTCAAGAATGGAGCTTCCTGAATCCACGGTTTTGACGTTGACGTCGGCCAAAGAGTCAGCGAAGAGGATCGTATCAATCAGGGACGATATCGAGGTGGTGATTCACGACGTCCAGACCAGCGGCGGCGTGTACAAATCATCGCATAAAAAAACGTTTGTGCAAATAGCGTGGAAGGAAAAACGAAATGCAACTCGCAAGGTCAAGACACGGAGAATAGAGGGCACAGAGAATCCATCTTGGGACGCGCAAGGGAAGTTCATCTTTCAGAATTGTCGGGCGAATGCGGCTGGCAGCAAATTCGTCATCAAACTAAAGGAAGTGCGCTGGTTTAAAAGAGAAACAGTCGTTGGTTACGCAAAGATTCCGAGTACTTTGGTTCCATTGGATGGGACGAAGTTGAAGCTTCGCATCGCGCTCGTGACGAAAAGGCACAGAGCCAAGGCTGTGCTGAGCATGACAATCGGAAAAGCGACGTTTGAGGAGCCAGCGCTGGGGGAGGGTGGACACTTTCCCGTCGTCACCGGCGCCGAACAAGAACTCGTCTCATTCGAAGGAAACTTTCCCTCCAGGCGCGAAAAATTAGACTTGATGGTTGTTAACGTGATGAGCGCTCGCGGCGTATTCGACGCCGATGGGTTCGGTACGAGCGACGTGTTCATCAGACTCGGTTTCGACACTACGCCCATCGAAGAACGCTACCAAACTACGATTAAGTACCGCACTCGCAATCCTGAGTGGAACGAGCGTTTCTTGTTGCGTGTACCAAGCGTCGATGCAGCTAGGGGCGAACCCAAAGCAATCGTGTTCACGGTGTGGGACAAGGACAGATTCTCGCCGAGCGACTTCCTTGGGGCCGCCGCTATTCCACTCGACCGTGTTTCGACTACTGGCAGCGTCGCGGATTTGGACATGGATTTGAAGGCTAGAATTGCGCCGGACCTCGCGGGTGAGGTGTGCTTCATCCATCCACGCGCACCCGCAGATTTGGGTAAACTTCGAGTCAAGGTTTCGGCGCTCATCAGTGACGCCGCCGAAACAATCGCAAAGACAGTCAATTTAGGAAGGATAGATCCCACTGAAGGCACAAGTCTGGCTACGAGCGTACACGTCGCCGTCATCGCGGCGAGAAAGTTGTTACATGTTGACACCAAAGGGTCCTGCGATGCTTTCGCGTACGTGCGAATGGACAATGCGCCCAAGAATGAATTCTGCAGGACAGATACAATCGCAAACACGCTCCATCCCGTGTGGAACAACGGCATGGGAAAGACCTGTTCTCTCATCGCTCGTCCGGGCTCTGGAGATGTCTTGTTTCAATTGTACGATCGCAACCTGCTTAGCAAAACGCTCATGGGAACTGCGTCGGTGTCGTTGGCGTCTCTGCCTCCAGATGGTTCATGGACACAAATCGCAACTCCAGTTTATGGCCAGGACAAGAATCGAAACACTCTCGTCGGCGGTTCGGACAGTTCCATGGCATGGAACGCTCCAGAGAGAGTGAAGGGTGAACTCATCGTTCGCCTTAGCGCAACAAGAGAACCTTTCGCGAATGCTCCCAAACCGCCGCCCATATCCGAAATTGATAGATACGTCGTACATCACGAAACCAACAAATACTTGTACGTTCAGGGCATGACATACGAAGGGTTACCGATTCGTCACGGCGCCAAGAGCACAAATATGCAGATCCGCATGTCGCTCAACACGCATAAGGATATAGTCTACGGAAGCGTGCAAAGGGGTGTGATGTCTAACTTTCACTTTGATCCCGAAGTCGCGGTGTTGCCGAAGACGACTCTAAGTCGGACATTGACGATTCAGGTTGTCTCAGAACTGAAGAGTGTGTACGGCTCGCACACGTTTAGAAAGGCCTCGCGGAAAGTATTGAACTTGATGGGACTTGAGAAAAAGAAAGAGGATGATTTGTTCACGTTAAACGAGACGAATGGAGACGTAAACGTCAATCAAAGCGATGACGATGAAGACGCAGACATTCAGTACGCGCAGAGTGATGAGATTTTTGTGAAAGGGAGTGCCATCGGTTACGTGCAGATTCCCGTCGAAGACTTGCTCGTCGGAGACTTGGTGCGAAAAAAGTTGAAACTCAAGCCGATGATGATGACAAAGTCCTGGCTCAAGATGAAGGAAGACCAATTGGGCGAAATAGAAGTCATGATTGGCTGCGGTTACTCGAAATTGGCACCGAAGGACTTGGAATTGATCAGCCAAGTCGCAAGACCGACGATCGGGAAGTTCTCATTCAACATCGCCTCCGTCGTTGGCGATCGAACGCCGTATCAACATGTCGCACCGATCATCGACAGCGTGCTCTCCATGACTGATGAAAACGAGAAGTTTGGACGACATGTATACGCGACGGTGATGTGGGATGGTCGCGAAGAGAACATTAAATCTTCGCAAGAACGTTTCAACTTTTCCATAACGGAAATTTCTGGCGAAATCAGGGTACTTTTCAAGTGCCCGGATGCGATCAGTGGTGGCGAGCAGATTCTAGGCGCGATTTCGATTCCAATCTCCAGCGTTCTCAAAGCGCAGGGTAACTCCATCGATGCTTGGTTTAACATCACGCCTCCAAATCCAGCATTTCTGACGGAAAATGAAATGGCTGACCCGAGTCACGCCATGTGCGTGTACGCGCGTTCGAGTAATAATCCAAACGACTGGCAAGGTTTCGCTCGCATCAGGCTTTCTTTCGTACCAAAGGGTGGTAGCGCGCCGTGGGAGTGGTATCTCAAACAATCACCGATGGGGGTGAAGACGGCGCACATACCGGATACCATCGATGGTGTGCTCTTGAGTCTGCGGCATTTCGTCGAGTCTGTGCTCCTTCCCGCCAAGACGTTTGCAAGGGCGGCGATTTTCTACTCAAAGCCAGAGAGTCGATTGCTCAAGCTTTTATGGTTTGCGTATCATACCACGTGTTGCGCAGTGTTTCAATGTAAAATGGTGAGTACATTCATACTTTTATGGATAGTTCCTGGCTTGTTTTACACTGGTTTCTGCTCAAGCATCGTCGTCAGCGAGATTTGGTCAAACGTGTCTGCGTTTAAAGATGATGACGATGAGCTTGAAGCGTTGCGCGTTGAAGTCAATAAGATGGCTAAGATGCGAAACAAAAAGATTCGCGAATTTAGAGATAAAACTTTGGAAAAGTGGAGATTGAAGAAGTTGCTTAGCCAAGGTCGCGACGTGACCATCTCGAGCGACGCCGTGAACGAAGGTGTAAGACGTCGCAAAGCAAAGCGCGCTCGCTTGGGTGTCGACGACGAACTTCCAGCGGTGGCGACCGTGTTTTTGCCGCGAAATATGATGAACTACGTCATTGCTGTGGTCACGTCGTCGAATCCCGCAGAAATCGTGTTGAGGGCTATCAAAAAAATTGTTTGGAAATTACTCAATGTGATAAAAGGCGCAAGCGTCAAGTTGGTGCGAATTGACAAGGTACTCGCGTCTGGTGGCCCTCGAGTCATGCCAGGTCTGTGTCGGCGCGTGGGTGTAGAGTTGGAAACACTCGCAGATAAGTTTGGCCGACCCACACAGTTGGTTTCGTGGGGAAATACCACTTTGACCATGTATTTCTCGCTACTCACGTGCGCGCTGACGTTAGCGTTCTGTTGCGCTCTCTTTGCGTTGCAGCAATTCTTTGCATTTATCGACCATTACTCTCCTCTGCGCATCTGGCACGTCATCTGGTTCATCGGAATCGCGCCTACTTTACCGTTTTTGAGTGAACAAATGTTGCAAGCAGCGGTAGCGCTCGACACGGGCATGCAGCTCTTCGTCGGTCTGTACGTGCCTGTGCGGCCAATTTCTCTCTTCACCATAAAAGCGATCAAACAGTCGCTCGACATCCAACTCACAGATAACTGTAAAGTTTTGTACGAAACGGTGAAAAAGGAAGTGAATGCGGAAATCACGAACCGAGAGCTTTTGAGACGAAAGCAAGAGGCGGAAAAACTGGGCGCTTCGCAGAGAAATTTCTGCAAGAACAGATCGAATCCGATCGCCTGGCTAGCTTCGGCAATTCAACGCGCGCCGACGGAACGGGACATGATGCACGAAGCACGTATGCGCGCGCTCATGGTTCCTGGGCACGCACACCCACCCGATGTATCGATTTTCCGAGAAAATGTCGACGTGAGACGCGCCTCCGCCTACGCGCTCGGAAAGCTGCTCGCGTTCGCCATCGCCATTCCCATCAGAGCGCTCAACGCGCCCATGGGCGTGATGAAAATGTCTAGCGAGAAACGGTTGGATGCATATGATGCGTGCACGCAACTGTGCGCTCTCAATTGGCTGCGTTACGAGTCCCGAGGCAATCTCCCCTTCGGACACCGCAAAACCGTCGTCACACCGATGGCCGCCGACGGCATTGAACGCTCGCCCGCGGGCGCTCGCATCGTCGACGTCGTCGACGAAGACATGACGAAATCAAGCATCGAATCGACATAATATACTTCTACGATTACAATTCTTGATACATTTCTAGTAATGCGGCAAATAGTACAAACTTGTAACACCACGCACGCACGCACGCACACGCGCGCCGCGAACCACTCATTGCACCTCGTGGTTCCAAGAATACGAGTCGTCTTCGGACGGTGGAAACGGTTCCTCCCACGCGCGCACTGTCGGCTTCATGACGCTCCGTCTTCGTCGTCCCTGCGTGCGCAAGCCCGCAATTTGAGCTTCGATTTGCGCCCGCATCTCCGGCGTTCCCACCGCGTTGTTTTCCTCATAATCGTTCGCGCGCGACGCCTTTGCCTGTTCCCGCTCTCTTCGCAACGCTCGCAACTGTTCGCGCCACTTTGATTTCCACGCCTCAGTCTTGACGTCGTTCAAATTCCCGATAGTGCTCGACGTCAGCATTTCGTACGCCTTTTTCGCCCGCAAAAACGTCATGATGCGTTCATCCTTCTCCTCCTCGCTCGCGTCCACGCACGCGTTGACGACGTCTGGGTGATTCAACTTGGCGCAGCGCTTGTACGCCCGCTTACACGCGTCGCGCGACGCTCCGCGCGCGACGCCCAGTGCGTCGTACGGGGACGACGACGAAATCGACGCGAAGAACGCGTCGGCATCGAACGACGCCCGCGCGTGCGCGGAAACTTGGCGTCGACGACGACGCAGACACGCTCGACGACGCGCGCCCGTCGTCGTCGTCGTCGCCGTCGTCGTCGTCGTCGAGCGCGCGTTGGACATCGCGATCGCGCGAACGACGCGCGCGTCCGTTTCCACGCCGCTCGGGACGCGCGCGTCGGCGCGCACCGACGCGCGATGTGCGGACGCTCGCGCGAGCGTGACGAGCGGACGCTCGCCGCGCCATTCGCCGTCGCATGCGCGTGCGAGCGACTGACGTTGCGCGCACGCGACGGATCGCCGCGCTGAATTTGTCGGCGACATTGCGAGCGCGAGCACCGACGCGCGCGCGCATGGGCGCCCACGCGTCGTCGGCATCGGCGTCGGCATCATCGGCGCTCGTCAGCGCGGACTGGCTGGACGCGCACCGCGATGACGTGCAGATCGTCGATGCGTCGTGGCACATGCCGGATTTGAAGCGAAACGGTGCGCGTGAACACGCGCGCACGCGGTTGACGCCGCAGACGGTGTTCTTCGACGTGGACAAGGTGAGCGACGGGCGAAACCCAGCGCCGCACATGCTGCCGAGCGCGAAGGCGTTCGAGGCGGCGTGCGAGACGTTGAAGCTGACGAAAACGAAGCCGATCGTGGTGTACGACACGAATGGAATGTTCTCAGCCGCGCGTGCGTGGTGGATGTTTCGCGCGCACGGATGGGAAAACGTGAAAGTTTTGGACGGAGGGAAACCTGCGTGGGACGCGCGCGGGTACGCGAGCGACGACGCCGAGCGCGCGGGGGAAGACATCGCGGCGCACGTCGATGCGTGCGCGCGCGCGATGCGCGCGCTCGGTGACGATGTGCCGGGTGATTTCAAAGGTACGCGCGCGGAGTTGGTGAAAACGAAAAGAGAAGTCGTCGAAAACATCCAAACTAAATCGTTTCAAGTCGTCGACGCGAGAGGCGCGGCGCGCTTTCGCGGCGAGACGAAGGAGCCGCGCGAGGGCGTGCGTTCGGGGCACATTCCTGGAAGTAAAAATGTGTTCTTCGGCGAACTTTTGAACGAAGACAAAACGTTCAAGCCCGTTGAAGCGCTTCGCCAGGTGTTCGAGACGAGCGGGTTAGATTTGAGCGCCTCGGCGAAACCCATCGTGGCTTCGTGCGGCACCGGCGTCACGGCGGCCATCGTAGCTCTCGGATTACATGAATGCGGCGTCGAGGCCGCGGTGTACGATGGATCTTGGACTGAGTACGGTGCGGACGCGCAGTGTCCACTCGCCACGGGACCGGCGGCGTGAGAACGCGCTCGTTCTCACGTTCTGTGACTCGTTTGCACGTTCGACTCGCTCGGCTTCCAGTCCGCCTTGCGCGGCGGAAAGTTCTTTACGCTGGGTTTATACCTCGACTCCTTCCCACTCGATCGCGCCGCCGGGTGTATGCACCCTACAGTGGTGTGATCGATGTCCCCCTCGCGATCGGTCGACACCGACTGAGCGAAGAAATCGTACCACGCGTGTTCTTGGCCCTGCTTTTTCGCCTCGTCGGGTCCAAACTCGCACTCGTACAAGGAACCGCGTCGTTCGGGTTCGCTCTCGCGCGCGCCGCCGGCGTGAATGCTGTATCCCATCGTTCGATCGATGTATTCGAATCTCTCGCGCCGTGTTGTGTTGTAACGCCTCCAGAAACGCCCGCCTCGATTTCCGCGCCGGCGGTAGTCTCGCCGCCGACGCGACATGTGGATCAGATTTCGAGACGCCGCCGCCACCCACGCGGCACTTTACGACACGACATGGCGACCGAACGCACGTACATCATGATCAAGTGCGTGTGCGAACGCGACGCGCGCGAGGCGCGATCGTGAACGATCGACGCGCGCGAGACGTCGTGCTTCTCGCGCGGCGACGCGACGCGACGAGACGCGACGCGACGGCGCGATCGAACGACGACGGATGATTGGACGGATGGATGGATCCATCGGACCGCGCGAAACCCATTCGGCATCGAATCGATGACGAAAGTGCTTCACACGACTGAACCGCGCGCGCGCACGCGGTACAAAGACTGACGGATCACGCGCGTGCGCTCGCGGTGCAGGCCGGATGGCGTCCAACGCGGGTTGGTCGCGGAAATCATCGCGCGCTTCGCTCGCAAAGGGTTCACCTTGCGGGCGTTGAAGATGCAAAACGTGAGCAAGGAACACGCGGAGAAGCACTACGCGGATTTGAGCTCTAAACCGTTCTTCGGTGGGTTGGTTTCTTACATGTGCTCCGGTCCGGTCGTCGCCATGGTGTGGGAAGGCAAGGACGTCGTGAAGACGGGCCGAAAGATTATCGGCGCCACCAACCCGGCGGCGAGCGAACCGGGTACGATTCGCGGCGATTTCTGCATCGAAGTCGGTCGTAACGTCATCCACGGCTCCGATGCCGTTGAAAGCGCGAACCACGAAATCGCTCTTTGGTTCCCGGAGGGCGTGTGCGAGTACGAATCTTGCGCCAAGGCGTGGATCTACGAATAAATGTAGACGCTCGACTCGCGCGTCGTCGAGGCGAACGTCGGGTCCGACCGCCGCGTGAAGACGACGCCATGCGATTAATACTAAATCATCCAAATAACAAATCGTGGTCGTACCGTCGTCCTCGTCCTCGTCACAACTTTGTTTGTGTCTCGCTCGTCACGCTCGTCTCTGCGCGCTCCGCGCGCGTCCGCACTTCGCGCCGCCGCGGGCGCGTCGTCCGTCGATGGACGCCCCTAAACCGATCGCCGCGACGACGCACACCGTCGACGATGAGACCGTCACGCTCGCGCAGCGTCGCCAGGCGCAGAGTTCGTTCCTCGCGCGCGTCGCCGGCGGTGTGTTAGTCCTCACCGTGTTGGTTGGGTGGCGGTTGATGATTGGCCTCAACACGCTCGCCATCGATCCTCGGACGATGAAGATGCGGCAGGACTTTGCGGGGTTGGTGAACGCGCGAGACCTCGCGCGCGAGCGCGCGTCATCGTCGTCTACGCAGGCGATGCGCGCGACGAAACGTCTCGCCGAGAACGCGAGCGCGGCGACCGCGCCGACGAAGAACGCACCGACGAAGAACGCCGCCGAGCCCGGCGACTTCTCGTCGTCGTTGCGTCGACTGCAAGGCATGGAGGAGGACTTGGACTTCATCGGGCGCGCCGGCGTGCCAGACGCAGGACGAAAAAATCCGTGTTGGACGACTGGCGACTCGACGCCGCCGATGTGTTTGCCGTACTTTTACATCCTCGGCGCGTGGCAGAGCGGGACTGAGGAATTAGGCTCAAGACTTCTCGCGGGCGCGCCCACGGTCGGCGTCGTGCGCGCGCCGCATTTTTGGAACGAACACACGAAGACGCTCGAAAATTACGCAAATACTTTCGCGAGCGTCGCGACGATGGAGAGAAACGTCGTCGCGGGCGACGCCTCGCCCGGATACCTCGCGACGTCGTGGAGCGAATCCATACGGTTTCATCGAGCGTATTTGGATCACATGCGAGATTGTTGGGCGGAGTGTCAAACTAAGAGCTCAAAGTTTGAAGACGACGAGAGCGCGAAGGACACGGCGGATGAAGACGCGGCGCGACGAGGGACGTCGCGCGCGTCGCCGCGTAGAAGATGCATCGACGGCGTGGAAGGGGATCCCAAAGCGCCGGGATGCGTAGGAGAGGCGAACGCAAAGGATCCTTACGACGAGAGCGGCGGGCACGGGCTATCGCTTCCGCATCTGATGTCAACGGTGTACGGTTCGTCACCGCCGCGTTTCGTCGTTATCGTACGCGAACCGGGCGCGCGCCTGCATTCGGCGTTTTGGCATTACGAACATTACAAGAAACAATATGGTGCCAACGAAGACGGTTTCGCGGCGTACGCGGAACAGATGATGACGATGTTTCAAAAGTGTCTCGACCGAGGCAATCCGTTGAGAGGATGCGCGAATCGTTTTGAGACGTATTCACCCGAGTTCGAAGCCGTGTTTTACCACGCCGACGCGCTGATCAAATCCATGTACGACGTCTTCCTCGAAACGTGGCTCGATGTTTTCCCGCGCGAGTCCTTCCTCGTCGTCAAGGGCGAAGATTTATGGAGCGACGACGTCAACACGTCAACAGCGGCGATGCGTCGCGTGCTGAAGCACTTGGACCTCGACGCGAGCGACGAAACCGCGCGACGTCTCGCGACGATGAACGCGACGTCGAACGACTGGCGATTCGCGCGAGACGATCCCGAACGCGTCATGCGCGACGACATTCGCACGAAACTGGACGCGTTTTTCGCCCCACGGCTCCAGCGATTGGCGACTCTCGTCGGCGAAGACCTCTATTGAGAATTGAGTATTGTACAACACCCGCGCGCGCTTCGCTCGCCTCGCCTCGCCTCGCCTCACCGCGTCGGCGTCACCACACCGATCGCTCGCTTCACCCGTCGTCCTCTCGCCGTCGTCGTTCGCTCGCTCCAAAACGCGCCGTCGCGCTCCGGCGCCCCCACGTTCGCCGCGCTCGTCTCGCCGTCGCTCGTCGCCGCTCGCGCGCCCGCCCACGCGCTCGCGCTCGCCCCGATCACCAGCGCGCACACCGCCAAAACGCTCGCGCACCGCGCGAACCTTTCCATCGCGCGTCTTCCCGCGCGTTCGCGCGTCTTCTCGATCCCCATCGCGTCGTCGTCGTCGCCGACGTCCCACGCCGCGTCGTGCGTCCATCGCGTCGTCGTCGTCGTCGTCGTCGTCGTCGTCGTCGTCGTCGCGCGCTCGCGGTCGCGCGTCGTCGCGGGCTTCGATCGCGTCAGCATCGTCGCGCGCCGCGCGATGCCGCGTCTCGGACGACGACCGACGACGCGTCGTTCGCCCGCTCGACGCGCGCGCGACGACCCGACGACGGACGACGGCGAAAAAGACGAACGGCGGCACGGCGGCACGGACGGATGGAAACACGAACGTCTGAACGCGAAACACGGACCGACTGAACTGGGGTTTAGTGTGGTGATTCGGGTGGTGATTCGACGACGTCGCCCCCGCCGGCGCGTCACTCCGCGCGTCCGATCGACGACGACGATGCGGCGATGGCGCGAGGCGACGACGACGCTCGAACGCGTCGCGTCCGCGTCGGCGCGATGCGCGGCGACGGCGTCGACCTCGCGGGCGACGATCGCGGCGACGACGCGGGCGGCGAGCGCGGCGACGACGCGGGCGACGGCGACGCGGGCGGCGAGGAGCGTCGAGACGACGACGGTGGCGACGCGAGCGATGCGGGACGCGCGACGAGGGACGCTGCGCGCGGCGGCGGCGACGCGCGGACGACGAGGTCGAAGGCGCTGGGCGGCGGCGGCGGCGGCGGCGCTGGGCGGCGCGGCGTGTTCCACGGGCTGGGCGCGGTGTTTAGAACGAATGCGCGCGAACGACGGCGTCGTCGCGGACGCGGACGCGGCGAACGAACTCGCCGTCGTGGACGCGGCGAGCGAACGCAAGTCGTGGGCGCACGCGGCGAAGACGTGGGCGCGCGCGGCGCAGTTGTGCGTCGTCTTCTCGCCGCTCGCGCTCTTGGCGCCGATTTTACTTCGCGACGGATGGACGTGGGGGAATGAGCTCTGGTACGGGCTCTTGCGTCGAATTCTCGAAGCGTCGGGACCGGCTTTCATCAAGTGGGGTCAGTGGGCGAGCACGAGATACGACGTCTTCCCGGCGGCTTTGTGCCGCGAGCTCGAGCGCTTGCAGGCGGGCGCGCCCGAGCATAGCTGGAAAGAGACGAAGGCAATTTTAGAACGCTCGTACGGCGTCGGAGCCGACGGTAAGCTGAACAAGTTTGAGGAGATCTTCGAGTGGTTCGATGAGAAAGTGCTCGCGAGCGGGTCGGTGGCGCAAATTCACCGCGCTCGGCTCAAGCCGGGCGTCGCAGAGGAGCATCTCACCGCCACCGAATTCGCGTTGCGACTGACGCGTTCGGTCGGAGCCGGGATTGAACTCGTGATGAGTGGACAGATTTCTCGAGCAGCGATGGGTATGCTCGAGGAATGGCGAGACGGCGCCGCGGGCATGGGTCGAGAAGTCGAGCGGCTCGTCAACGGGCGCATTCGTCGCGGCGGGCAAAAACGCGAAGTCGCCGTCAAGGTTCGACACCCGGGCGTGGTTGACGCGCTGACGCGTGATTTCGAAATACTGGTGTGGATGGCCGGTCTTTCAAAAAGCATCAAATGGCTCGAGCCTTTGCAACTCGAAAATACGATTCAACAGTTCGGCGTGCACATGCTTCAGCAAGTCGATTTCAGGCACGAGGCGGACAACTTGGACAAGTTTCGAAAGAGCTTTTTACTCATGCCGGCGATTAGTTTCCCTACGCCGATCCCAGGGTTAGCGACGGAGGAGATTTTGGTGGAGACGTACGAGGAGGGCGTGAGCATTGCCTCTTATTTGCTCTCCCCCGAAGCAGACAAGGAGATGCTCGGAAGCGAGCAAAACAAAACGCTCGCAGGTTTGGGAGTGAAAACGTTGTTCAAGATGCTCATCGATGACAACTTTTTGCACGCAGACTTACACCCGGGTAATATTCTCGTTCGGTTACCTAACGGCGTCGCGCACACGCTTTCGAGCATCGTGCGCGGAAACGCGTCGACGTCCTTGAAGGATCTCGCCGACGTCGACGGCGAGTCGACGTCGACGCTCTCCGACGCGTCGCCAGAAATCATCATTTTAGACACTGGTTTGGCGACGCGGCTGACGCCGTTTCATCAAGCATCGCTCGCGAAGATGTTTCACGCCATCGTTACGTGGGATGGGTCCACGGTCGCCGACTCCATCTTGTCTTTTGCCGACAACGTCAAGGCGAATGTCGATTACACGGATTTCCGAGCCGACATCGCGAAAGCGGTGGACCAATTTTCGTCTACCACGCCGCGTGCTGGCGAGTGTATGGGGGCGATATTTGAAACCGTGCAAAAGTACCATTTGTGTTTAGATCCCAACGTGATGATCGCGGTCGTGACCGTGATGGTGCTGGAGGGCTGGCAGTGGCGGTTGGACCCGACGGTGAACATTCTCGACTACCTCGACGACGTGCTGAAGGCGAGCGCGCGCAAGTACGCGAGACTGGCAATCGCGGATTATGCGCTCAGAGATATGTGGTCACCTTTTAGCGAACCGAACGCGTTCTCCGCGACGGCAGCGGACCCGATGGCGGCTTTAAAAGCTCAAGGCGACGACTACGTCGGCGCCGCGGTGTACGGAATGTAGTTTTGTAGCATCAATTTCTATTCTTCGAATCTAGGACTATAGTCACCGGCCCATCGTTAACGATGTGCACGTCCATCATCGCCCCGAACTCGCCGTCTTCAATCTTGCCAACCTTGTCCTTGTACTCTGAACGCGCTCGAGTCAAAAATCTTTCATACAGCTCCCGCGCCGCCGTTGGCCCCATAGCGCGGTGATAACTAGGCTTGTTCCCTTTCAACTCCGCGTGTAAGGTGAACTGCGATATGAACAAAACATCTCCCTCGATCGCCACGATAGAGCGCGCCCAGGACTTGTCGCCGTCGACATCATCAAAAAGTTTTGTGTTGAAGACTTTTCGCACGATGAACTCCACGTCGTCATCGTCGTCATCGGCCGCGATTCCCACCAGCACGACGGCCCCGCGCGCTATGTCTCGTGTAACTCCGCTCGCGCGCACTCTCACCGATCCGCTCGCGCAGCGTTGGATCACCGCACGCATACTCGTCGCGAAGTAGTGCACTGTGAAGTGTTCTTATGCGCGCTGGAGCGTGCGAAACGTGCGACGATACGGCGAGCGTGCGGAACGCGACGATACGGCGAGCGTGTGGCGTGATCACCATCACCGCGCGCCGTCGCCGAGTGCGCGGCGATGCGCGTCGTCCCGGAGACGCCCGACGCGGACACTTGAGACTAGGCGCACACACGGATCATTTCGGAATCTTGGTCCGTGTGTCGTAGGACTCGCCGCGCGTCTCGACCCTCTCCAGACGCGACCGCACCGTCTTTTCCCGACGCAAAGGTACGCGAGCGACGACGACGACGACGCGCGCGCGCGACGACGACGTCCAAGACTTTGCTGGCGATCGGTATAGACGTCGTCAGAGCGCTCGACGGGCGCGCATCGCGCGCTCGAGGGCGCGCGATCGCGCGAGATCGCGCACAAACCCTCCAGCGCGACCGCGCGCGCGCGTCGATGGAGTCTCGCGAACGCGACACTGACCTCGAGCGGGTTCGTTTGACGCGCGCAGGGTTAGAACACCTTAATTAGACATGGCGAAGCGCACTAAGAAAGTTGGTGCGTCCTCGCGCGAGACGTGACGCGGCGAACGCGGATGCCGCGTGTTTAGGGCTTGCGACGATGACGCTCGCGCGAGCGTCGCCCGCGCGCGACTCGATCGCGATCGTCGTTCGCGGTGCGCGTGTGACGCAAATCACTGACCGAAATGTTTTCTTTCGTCAATCGCAGGCATCGTGGGCAAGTACGGCACGCGTTACGGCGCCTCCCTCCGTAAGGTCGTGAAGAAGCAAGAGGTTTCTCAACACTCGAAGTTCTTCTGCGACTTCTGCGGTAAGTACGGCATGAAGCGTAAGGCTGTCGGCATCTGGTGCTGCAAGGGGTGCAACAAGACCAAGGCGGGTGGTGCTTACAGCCTCAACACCGGCGGTTCGGTGACTGTGCGCTCCACCATTCGTCGTTTGAGAGAGGCGACTGAAAAGTAAAGGGCGTTTGGGGCGTCGCGCGCGGCGATGCGGGGGCGTGTGAACACGCGCCTCGCGCGTCTCGCGCGCACGTTTCGCGCTCTCGAAACGCGCGCGTTTGACTACGCGGGTTTCTCATAGCTAGTTCGGTTTGTAATGCGAGCGGCGGTTCGTTTTCAACGCGGCGTTCCTCGCGCGCGGCGCGACCTCCCCGCGCCAACCGCGGGCTGGGATTGAACGGACGTTGACCCGGTCGAATAGGGGTTCCTAAGCTTCACTATTACTAAGCGCTATGCATTCTAGTAGGTTCTGCGCATCTCACCGTCGCTCGCGTGGTGTGGACACGTGCGCGAGCGAGATTTTCGCAAACGCCGCGCTCGTAGCGACGTCTTCCATCTCGACCCGGCGCGCCTCGGCGAGCTTATACGCGCCCTGCAGGATTCTTTTGATACCCAGACGCCACGTGATGGCGAGCTTCAAGTTTTCGCTTCCGTCTTTCCACCCAAGGAGTGTTTCCTCGTCACTTTTTGCCGTCGTCGGAAAGCTCAACAGCCGCGCGGCGGCGGCGTCTCGAATCGCGGCGAACGCTTCGCGCTCGGCATCGCGACCGAGCGCACCACCTCTGCGCGCGACGTCTCGCATTTCTTTTTCGTTCATTCTCACGGACGAACGCTTTTTCGCGAACGCGATGCGCGCGTCGGCTAAATCGTCCCAATCGAAGCCGCCGACGAAGACTTTCAGGGACGTCGTGGTCTCGGCGCCGTCCACGGGGACGTCCAGGGCGTAGTAATCTTGAGGGTTCTCGTTCGGTCCGAGCGTGAATCCGTAAAACTCGAGAAGTTCCAGGTTGGTGTACTCGCCGTAGCACACGAAAATTTCCTCATCCGCGGCTATCGACCGACGGCCGTCGGGCTGGCGCGCGGCGCGAAACGCAAACGTTTTCGATTCTTCGTCCCACGCCCCGTCTCCCGGTATCGGGTCCGTCGCGACCTCTCTTGACGACGCCGACGTCGTGTTTCCTTCGTTCACGCCGAACGCCGGCGCGCCGAGGACGTCGATCAAGATGGGCGGATCGTGCGGCGCGTAGTTGAACATGTCGCCCATCGGACACAACGCGCCCGCCTCGTGAAACGGCACGGAGACCGCGCGCGAACTCACGGTCGCGCGCGCCCACTCGTATAACGCGAACGCCTCTCGCTCGTCTTCGCCGACGATGTCCACGACCTCTTTCTTCACGTCCTCGAACGCCTTCCGCAACGCCTCGCTCGCGCGCTTCGCCGTCGTCTCGGCGCGCGCGTCCTGCAGCGCCGCTCGCTCCTCCTCCGACCACGTTTGCAGCAGATTATACCGCGCGGGCATCGACGCGACGTACGGCGCGAACGCATCGCTCGCTCCCGCGCATCGGTGTCGCAGCAATTTCAACGCCAGCTCGTCCGTCGGCTTCATCTTTACCCTCGCGTCCTCGCTCGCGTCTCGCGCGTCGCACGCGATCATCGCGTCGCGCGGCGCGACGATCAAGTTTTTCGTCTCCCGCGTCGCGCCGTCGATCGTTTCGCGCGCGAACACGCCTCTCCGCGTCGTCGTCCCCGTCGTCCCGCGCGCCGTCGTCTCGCGCACGCGCAGCGCGTCGTCGTTCCACGACACCCCTCGCGCGCGCGCCCATCGCGCGAGCGCCGCCGTCGCGTCGTCCGTCGTCGTCGTCGTCGTCGGTCGCGCCGTCGCGTCGGTCGCGTCGCCGAGTCGGCCGGTCGCTCGGTCGTCGGCGTCGACGTCTGGTTCGCCGACGGCGCGCGCGATTCGAACTTTTTCGCGACGCGTCAATCCATCCGACGCGGCGCCGTCCAGGGCGCGATTGGATTTGAAATCGTCGCCGTCGACGCGACGCACGTCGACGCGAGTCCGCGGTGACGCGCGATTCGGTGCGCGCGCGCGTCCCGGACCGCCATGGCGCGCGCGTCCGTCGCGCCGGCGCGAGGCGACGTCGCCGCGCGTCGCCGAAGCGCGCGACGCGCGGCTCGAGGACGCG
>TARA_B110000008_G_scaffold279752_1_pt1 | contig 18167 bp, 14 predicted proteins | sample TARA_B110000008 | Tara Oceans TARA_B110000008 (sample SAMEA4396496) | marine metagenome | biome: Westerlies Biome; feature: [DCM] deep chlorophyll maximum layer (ENVO:01000326); material: water (ENVO:00002006), including particulate matter (ENVO:01000060) such as... | depth 40 m
GGCTCTGGCTCTGGCTCTGGCTCTGGTTCTGGTTCTGGTTCTGGTTCAATGACCGGAGCCACCTCTTCCGCGACAGGCTCATCGTCGGCCTCAATCTCTCCCACAAACGGAACCGCTTGAAGTCGATCTTCAGGAAGAGCACTAATAATAGTGACGCTCAAAGCGTCTTTCATTTGCTTGTCTGTTGCGGCACCGAAGAGAAGATGAGCATTCTCCGGGATATATTTTGTCAACCCCTGCATCAAGAGTTCCACTTCATAAAGAGTCATATCATCTCCACCACAAATATGAACTAGAACTGTTGTGGCATCTTCCAATAAAGAACCTCGATCAAGCAATGGACTATTAAGAGCAGCCTTGAGAGCGGATTGAGCGCGGTTTTCGCCCCGTCCAAGCCCCGAGCCAAAGAGACAGCGCGAGCGTGTCGTTTTTAGAGCCGATATTAACTCGTCAAGACCGACATTAATCAAACCCGGACGAAGAACGAGACGAGCAACCGCCGTAATACTATCTGAGATCATTCGGTCAGCAGCTGAAAACGCCTCGTGCACCCCTTGCTTGGGTAACACTAGCTCACCCATCCGTCCGTTATCAAAGGTCACGAGCGCGTTCGCAAGAACCGCAAGCTGGTTTAAAGACTCTTCGGCTTGCGTCCGACGACGACACCCCTCAAACGCAAATGGCATCGTCGCGAAAACCACCACAAAAGCCCCCGCTTCGCGAGCTAGCCTTACTAGAACAGGAGCCGCTCCTGAACCAGATCCTCCTCCCAAACCCACACACACAAAAACAATTTGACGATCTCTCAGTGAATCACGAATTTCATTTTCAGCCTCCAGAATTGCCTTTTCGCCGAGCTCTGGATCGCCCCCAGTCCCCAACCCCTTGGTGAGATTGCGCCCAAGTTGGATTTTCTCACCAGCCACGGTGCCATTGAGGGTTCTAACGTCGGTATTTAAAGAAAGAAGTTCAGCACCCTCAACGCCATCCAGCGCCACTCGATCGAGCATATTTGAGCCTGCGCCACCCAGGCCAACGATTTTTACAGAACTTTCAGGAATGGTTTGCTGGCTGTTTCGGGGGTAATCAATCATTGTTCCTAGATACTTAAGAGACATTTACCAATATCAAGAATCGGTCACCAGCTAAAAACCCAACAAAAATGCAGGCCTGTGCGTCGTTTTAGAGAATAGAAAATCGGAATTTCCCGCTGGCAGGACCACCATTTGTCTGCGAGTCTTACGAAACCTTTAGTCAGAGTGTTTATCGCTCAATCCTAGATGCCTGAATCATCCTCTCGCCCGTCATCCAACCAACCCACTCCCATCCCGGCGGAGCTCAGCAAGCAACTCGCTGATTTCCAACGTTCTCTGTGGCGTATCAAGGTTACGGAGGCGGTCCTCGCTGGTATCTTCGGACTAATCATTTCATTCCTGATCGTCTTCGCGCTTGAGCGACTTTTTCCGATCCCTGCACTTGCGCGCCTCGCTATTTTGATCGCGGGAACTTCCCTTGCGGCAATTTTCGCCCCCTACTGGGTCCGTCGCTGGGTTTATGGACACCGACGCGAGGAGCAGCTTGCCCGCCTCATTTCGCGTAAATTCCCGAAATTAGGTGATCGACTGCTCGGAATTGTTGAACTTCAAGACCAACAAGAATCGAAGGAGGCCATGTCCCCTGAACTCCGCGCTGCCGCCATGATTCACGTCGCGAATCAGGCCTCGAAGCGGAATATGAACGAGGCCCTCCCTTACTCGCGGCACAAAAAGCTAGCGCTAGGAGTTCTCATGGGAGCCGCAGCGATTACCTTTGGTTTTTCTATCGCACCAAAAGCTGGAGGAAACGCCCTAAAACGCTGGTTGATGCCGCTTTCAGATACCGATCACTACACCTTTACGCAGTTTGACACTGACAAAATGCCTGACCCGCTAGTTGTTCCTCTCGGTGAGGCATTTAGCTTCAGTGCCCCTCTCAAAGAAGACAGTGATAATAGGCCTGCCACTGCCCGTGCCCGCTACGGCCAGCAAGAGTGGATCCAAGCGGACCTTGGCGAAAATGGCTCCTACCAATTTGAATTCACCGGCCAAGAGACCCAAGATCGCATCACCATCGAAGCTGGGGACGCCAACCACCGCCTTTGGGTGGAACCAGAGGTCCGTCCTGAGGTTTCTGGCTTTGAAGCTTTAGTAACTCTTCCAGATTACCTCCAACTCGAACCGCGCGATGTCGACATTCGCACTGGAGTTTTGACCGCTCTCGAAGGAAGTAAGGTCGTCCTAAAAGGATCGTTCTCCCGCGAAATCTTGGAAGCCAGCGCTCACCTCGACCCCCAGCCTCTCGAAGAAACTGCCATCAGCGAGAGCCGCGCTCCAATCGAAGCGGAAAACCCAACCGAACTTGAATCATCCCGGACCAAGACTGAAGAGGAAGGCAAAAGAGCGGCAATTGAAAGTGTCGTGAAATTACCAGAGCCGCGCGATCTTAAACTTTCCATGGACGGTGCTACCGTTTCCACCGAACCCATCGATTTGGGACGCTTCCACGCCTCGGTCCCCTTTACCTGGACCGATGTAAAGGGCCTAGACGGAGCAGGATCCTTCAAAGTCGAAATCAAGACTTCGGAAGACCAAATTCCCACCTCCTATATCCAAGGGATCGAGCGCAACATCGTGATCCTTGCCGAGGAAACTCTCGAATTTGATATTATTAGCGAAGATGACTTCGGCCTCAGGGAAATTGGACTCTCATGGGTTGGATCATTCAACAAACCGTCTGACGATGAACCCGCCACTGGATCGATCACCTTGAAAAAAGGCTCCCCATCCTCAAATCGCCTCAGCGACCGGGCCATCTTCTCACCCCAAACCTACGGAATTGCGCCGCAGACCCTCATTCTTTCTGCCTACACTGAAGACTACAAACCCGAGCGCGGCCGAATTTTTTCCGAGCCCCTCACGATTTATATTCTCACTCGTGACGAGCACGCTCAGGTCATTAAAAAACGTTTTGACCGGGTCATTAGCGAATTGGAAGACGCCGCCCGGAAGGAGCTAAATAATCTCGACGAGAACGAACGCCTCGATAAGAACAACACTGCAGAAGAACTTCAAAGCGACGAAGCCAAAGAACAGCTTGCGGAAAGCGAGCAAAAGGAGGCAGAGAACGCTGAAAAAATGAAGGAAGTCGCCAAGAAAATGGAAGAGATCTTCAAGGATGCCGCTCGTAACGGCGAGCTCGACCAAAAGACTATGAAGGAGATGGCCGACGCCCTCCAAAACATGAAAGAGCTAGGTGAGAAAGACATGCCAGAGGTTGAGAAAAAACTGGGAGAAGCTCAGGACCAAAAATCCACTCCGGAAAAGACGGAGAGAGATCTTAAAGAAGCGATTGAGAAGCAAAAAGAGGCGCTCGAAAAGATGCAAGAAACCATCGAGAAAGCCAATCAAGCTAATGAGAATTTTGAAGCTTCTACTTTTGTAAATCGTCTCAAGAAATCTTCAGCCGACGAAGGTTCGATCGGCAACTCCCTGAACTCAGCTCTCACCGGCAAGTTAGCAATCGTCGGCGCCACTCCAAACAGCGATGATATTGATCCCGCGAATCAGCGACTCTTAGGGGAACTTTCCGGCCAGCAACGTTCCGTTACAAATGACGTGCGATGGATTCAAGAAGACCTCGAGCGGTTCTATGCGCGAACCCAAAAACCAATCCACAAGGAAGTCTATGAGGACATGGCTAAGTCTCTTATCGACGAGAAACTCGAGAGGCTCCGGGAGAAGATCCAAATGAACCATACCTTCACGTCCCGCAAACTCTCTAAAAATTGGTCCGACCGCCTCATGTCGTGGGCGGAAAAACTCGAAGGCCCTAAGCCTGATGGCAATGGTGGGGGTGGAGATGGTGGCTCCGGTGGCGGCGAAGAAAAAGATTTCGAATTTATGCTCAAAGTCATGCGCATGGTCCAAGCGGAGCAAGACATCCGTGGCCGCACTCGCTCCCTTGAGCAGATGCTCCGCTCTCTTAAACTTTCCGAAAGATAAACCCAATTTATAAACCAGAAAAACGATCTATGAAAGCAACCCTAATCACCGCACTCGCTTCGGCGGGCCTTCTAGCGACCGGCTTTGCCGATACCGCCAAAGAGGACGGCGCGAAGAAACCAACCGAGGCCGCTAAAGCCAAGGCGCTGGTCGAACACCAAGACGGATCTGAAAAGGTCTCGATTGATCAGGACAAACAGACCGCCAACGCCCAGGAGCTTCTCCTTGAGCAAACCAACCAAAAGGTGATCAAGCTTCTTACCGAAGTCGAGACCCTCATGGCTAAAACCACCGACAAGCTAGAAGACGGCGACACGAGTGGTGATACCATCGCCATGCAAACCGAGATCATTGAGAAGATCTACGAGGCCGCTAAAGAAAAATCTCAATGACCATCAGCCGGCGGATGACCAAGCCGGCAAAAGAGCATGGGTGCCATGCTCGAGATGATGGGCCAAATGATGGGCAAGAAGCCTGGTGAAGATCAGGATTCAAAATCAACCAAGGGCGGTGAGGGATCTACCGGTGAATCCGATTCCGCGAATACCGAAAACAAGGGTGTCGCCAAAGGAGAACAGGGCCCAGAGCGGCGCGTTCCTCGAGCTGCCGGGAAATCAGGGACAACCCTTCCACCAGAGTTCCAAAAAGCACTCGACGGCTACAACAAGGCCGCCAAAGCCAAAAAATAGAAAAATTATCCCCCAGAGCATCAACGGTCTTCAGGGCGCTTCAGCTCGGGAGACCGTTTCCCCTTCTTTATTTTCTACTCCTGCTTAAACACCCTTCCCATGCGAACTTTGCTTCCAATTTTAACGATGATCTTGGCACTCCCGATTGCTGGTCAAAATCCCCTTCAGCGGGATGAGGATCCCATCCCGGCCGCCGTTGAAAACATCTATACACGGGGGCTTCGGTATCTTTCAAAAACTCAAAAAGAGGACGGTTCCTGGGCTGATGGAGTGGGCAGCGAGCCAGGCGTCGTCGGTCTTGCTGTCATGGCCTTCCTTGCACACGGCGAAGACCCAAATCACGGTGAATACACCGAAAATATAAAGCGTGGGATCGCTTTTATCCTGAGTGCGCAAGACGCCGGAAACGGATATATCGGAAGCTCAATGTATACCCATGGTTTCGCCACCCTTGCTCTGGCCGAGTGCTACGGAATGTATCGCAACGAAAAGATTGCAACTGGTTTAAAAAAGGCTGTTGAACTCATTCTCAGCGCACAAAAGCGAAACCCGAGAGGTGGTTGGCGTTACAGCCCAGACGCCACTACTTCCGACTCATCGATCGCTGGATGCCAAATCGTCGCGCTTTATGCCGCAAGAAATGCTGGCATCCCCGTTCCAGATACGGCCCTCGAAAAGGGAATGAAATTTATGCGCAAATGCCGTGGAAGCGATGGCGGATACGGCTATCAAAATTCCATGGGCGATCGTCCCACCCTGACCGCCATAGGAGTCCTTTGTGAGTCACTCGCAAAACAACACAAAACAAAGCTTTATGAAGCCAGCGCCAAATATCTGGCGAAAAAGCTGAACCATCGTGAGAGCCACTATGCCTATTACTTTGAATATTACATGGCTCAGGCTCTTTTCCACTCAAATGAAGAAACTTGGCAGCAATGGAACGCCAAAAACACTAGATACCTCGGAACTCTTCAAGGACCCGACGGATCATTCCCAGGAAGCCGCGGGAAATCATTCAATACTTCAGGGGCCCTTCTGTCCCTCGCTTTGAACTATCGTTTCCTTCCCATCTACGAAAAATGAAGCCTGTCTCTTACCTGGTCCTTTTAGCCTCTTTTCCGTCTCTTTCATTTTGCGAAATTGTCGTCAAGGGCGACGGAATCCTTTTAGACAAAGACCTCTCCAAAAATGAGAAAACTTCCACCGGACTTGAAGCTTCGAAACCAGACCCGGCCGGCGACGACCTCATCCTCTTTGATAACGGAGATGTCATGCATGGGATTTTCGGCGGCATTCAAGATGGCTTACTTTGGGAAAGAAAGGATATCGATCGCCCTATTAAGTTCAGTATTCCAGCGATTCGTCAGGTCGTCTTTAAAGGCAGTAGCGGCGTGGTCATGGAGAAGGAAACATCCTTCATCACCTTGGCCAGTGGCGACAGGATTCCAGGTGAAATCGTTTCACTCGATGAGAATTCACTCGTAATTAAAAGTTCGATAGTAGGCGATGTCAAAATCCCCCGGAAACATATCAAATCACTCTCCCCTAACCCCTTCGATGGAGAACTTTTTTACAGTGGACCATACAACAGCAACGGCTGGATAATTCTCGATTACCGCAAAGCTGAAAAAAAAGACCAGACTGAGGCTGAAGCAACCAAAGCCGACAAGCCCAAGACCGAAGTCACAGAGGAGAAGAATAAGTCATCGGCCTGGATTCATTCTGGTGCTTCATTTTACAGCCTCGATAATCGCGCTCTGGTTTATCCGGACGCGAATATGCCTGACATTGGCCGCCTCAAATTCAAGGCAGAATGGAAGGGACGTTTAAATCTAACCCTTGCCCTTCATTCCGACTTCACTCGAGTCCTCCCACCAGAGAAAAAGGAAGAGCCGAAAGCTGAGGAGGCCGAGGATGCTGTTAAACCGAAAGGCAAGGACGAAAAGAAGCCCGAGGCAAATGAAGAATCTGAGGAACTCATTCCAGCTCAACTTCAAAAAGAAAAATTAATCGATCTCCGCGAGAACAATCGGTTTCAAAGCATTACCTGGATTGATCCTTCCAAACGCACCCACGCGGACATGTTTGGAACAGGATATACAATGACACTCTATTCAAGCTACCCGAATCTCTCCCGAAACTACTTCAGCGAGGCCGGTGTTGCTCGGACCCAAAGAATGGCCAGTGTCCGCAGTAACATTTCACTTTCCGAAGGAGGAGATGCCGAGATTGAAATTCGATACAATCGCAAGGAATCCATCATGATTCTTTTTATAAATGGAAACTATGCCGCCCAGTGGAATGACCTTGGCGGGTTTCCTGGTGATGGCACCGGATTTGGAATTGTTAATAATACCAGTAACGCCCGCGTTCGCATCTCCGAAGTTATGATCACCTCTTGGAACGGCATGACCGATAGCGCCAACAGCATGGTTCACCCAGATCGGGATCTTGTTCTTCTCGGAAATGGAACCGACCGTTTTTCAGGGCAGATCATCGGGATCAAGGGTGGGCTCGCACATCTCAAGTCCCCTTACATGGATGCTAAGATTCCCGTCAAAGAACTTTCTAAAATTGTTCTTAAGGAATCATCCTCGACAAACCTAGAAAGCGACGACCTCTCAGAAGAGCTAACTTGGGAACAAGAACCAGTTACGATAGTTTATAAGCCATTTGGGAAAATCAAACTCAACCCAATATCTGCCAAAAATAACCTGCTAATCGGTAACTCTCCTTTTTTGGGAAAGGTCACCGTAGATCTATCTGCCGCCGCCATGCTTCGTTTTATCGAAGGATCACCCGACTTGTCCGATTGGTTTGACGATCTGTAACGCTCATCTTTTAAATCTATGCGCAATTCACTCATCGCCGGTCTCACCATGGCCTTCCTCAGCATTAGCCACGCAAATGATCAGATTAGCCTAAAGAACGGAGACCTCTTTTTCGGAAAAGTTATCGCACTCAAAGGAGGGCTCATTGAGCTCCAAACCCCCCACAGCGAATTACCACTAAAAATCCTTAATAAAGGCTTAATCAAACTCAACTTCTCAGCAGATTCTTCAGAGAAAGAGGCCCCAGATGATCTCCCAAAGAACTCCCAAGAACTTTACCTAAGGAACGGCGATAGCATTCCTGGTGAAGTGATTGGTCTAACTCCAACCCACCTTTCGTTCCAAACATGGTTCACCGGACTTCTCGAGATTCCAAGGGAGCAAATTGATTCTGTCTTTTTTGGAGTCACTCCCCAGCGGAATATCTTCAGAGGCCCTGTTGGAATCGAGGGATGGTCTCAGGGAAATAACGGCCGCTGGCGCTATGAGGAAGGAGCCCTAACCTCTCGTGACAAAGGGTTTATCGGACGAGATCTCAAGCTTCCTGAAAACTTTATCTTTGGCGCTGAAATTAGCTGGGAGTCATCTCCAAATATCCGCATTCATCTTTGCACTGATGAAGCAGAACCTCAAAGTGACGGAACAAGTAATTCGTATCTGCTGAACCTAAATTCTGGAGGAGTTCAAGTCAGGCGCGTTATGCCTGCCGGTGCCAACGGACCAAAGTTTAAAACGCTTATCACTTCCACCCAAGCTCCCGGAAACAAGAACTCCAACACCTGTCAACTCGAACTTCGAGTGGACAGGGTCACAAAAATCCTCCAACTCTATCTTAATGGCGAAAAATTGGGACAAGGAATTGACCCAACAGATTCTCCAAAAGGATCCGCTATTCTTTTCGAAAGCATGAGTTCGGGAAGTTCTGATAATAGCATTAGCAACATCATCGTTAACGAGTGGGATACCACCACTCAATTGCTTCGCCGCGAACCACGTGCCGAAGATAAAATCGACACTTTATCCGTAGACGATGGTGATCGCTTCAGTGGAAAAATCCTCTCTTATAGCCCGGCAAATCCAACCAAGCCATTCACCGTTCAAACACCTCTGAGCCCGAACCCAATCTCAATCCCACTCGAAAATTGCGCCGTAATGTATTTCACTAAAGGTACGAATATTCCAAAATCGAAAGGACAATATCATCTCGCTCTGCGAACTGGCGGTAAACTCAGCCTCTCTGGAATTCAGTTGGGTCCTGACAAGCTCAAAGCAAACCACCCATGGCTCGGAGAACTCGAAATCGACCGTGTCGTCATGTTGTCGATCAGCAAAAGTGAATAAACACCGAAGAACGTAACCTCTTAGCACCGTGAAAAAACTTCTCCTTGCTCTCACCCTTTCTCTAGTTAGCGCAATTCTCTCTTTCGGCGAAAATGAAAAGACTCCAAAAGAGCGTTCTTCCGTCCTCACGTTTTCGGATAAGAGCAAGATCAGTGGAACTCCAAAATCTGTCGAAGCGGAAAAAAAACAGCTCATCTTTGACTCCTCTTCTCTAGAAGGCCTGAGCGTCCTTAACACGAAAAGCCTCCTTGAAATGACACTCAACGGAATACCCCAAAAGATTGAAGCTGATCATTACGCCCTCGCAACCATCAAAGGTCACTTCCGCGATTCTCATCGAGACACCATCCGAGGGCGTCTGACTAACTTAGACGATAAGACCATTACGCTCGAGACCTGGTATGCCGGCAACCTGACTCTTCGGCGCTCTCTCGTTCACTCGCTTGACATCTTCAATCAATCCCCATCCTTTTACAACGGGCCTGACGGGCCTGAGGGGTGGGTTTCAGCAGGAGGAAATATCGAAAAATACTGGACCTTCAAAAATCGGACAATGATTTCCAAGGCCCGCAGCGGCATTGCTCGTGAAGTCACAATTCCCGATAAGGCTAAGATCAGCTTTACCGCCAATTGGAAATCGTCACCCTACTTCCGAATCCTATTCTTCTCGGATGATGGCAGCGATGACTACCCCGGAACTGGATACTCCCTCAATGTCCAGCGGACCTACCTGAGTGTTTACCGAAACGCTCCAAATGACCGTAATAACGACATCATAAGTGAGTCCATCCGAAACATGCTCGAAGCCGAGACTGCCGAATTTACGATCTACCTTGATCGCAGCAAAGATGGGACTAACGCCGTCCACATTGATGACAAAGAGATCGGAACTTGGACCGGAGTTGACGACACCAAATTCAAGGGTAATTGGATCCACTTCGTCCCACAAAACACCAGCCCCATCAAATTCAGTAACGTCTCGGTCTCACAGTGGGACGGAATTCTTCCCGCAAAACCAGACGATGACGAGAAGGAAGACAATGAAGAAAAATTAGAGGGCCAAGAAATCCGCCTCGCAAATGGTGATGTCATTATTGGTAGCGTCAAATCAATCGACGAAGGCCAAGTCTCTCTCTCGACCTCATTTGGAGACGTCGGAGTCCCAATCAAACTCATGAGGAGCGTTGCCCTTTCTGAAGAGATTGACGAAGTCAGAATGGAAAAAAATGACGTTCGTTGTTGGTTTCATGAGGGGGGATATATCACTGTGAAACTCAAGTCACTCGACGAGAAAACAGTAAGGGGCTATTCTCAAGTTTGGGGAGATGCGGAGTTTGACATCAACGCTTTTTCTCGGATTGAATTCAATATCTGGCGCCCTGAACTTGATACCGCTCGCTACGGATCTTCTACTGACTGGTAGTAACAAAGCTGGTTCGGCTCAGTTTGCCCCTCGTTTCCTTGCCTCTGCAAGTATCTCAAGATAAACGACCTCCCACCCTTCGGCGAGCGCATGATCGAGCGATTTACCAATCTCTTTTTCGTGGCAGACTTTTGCCAAATCTGACGCTTGTCCTGAGCGACAATTAAAGCCCCAGTAATCATGATCCTCCGGTAGGGACTTATTGCGCTCACGCTTGAGGTATTTCTTTACCTCACTCTTGATCTGCTCAACTAACCTCGCTGGTTTGTGCCGCTCAGACACCAATGGGAATACCTTTTTCACGAGAGAGCTTGTGATGGTTCGCCTCCAGAATGTCTAGCACTCAGACACAAGATTCTGCCGTCTTTATTGCATCAAGCCATACGCAATCTATAATTCTCACATGCGAAAAACCGTTTTCCTATCCATAATCATCAACACCCTAACGGCCAGAGGAGACACACTCTCTTACCCTGACTCCAAGCCAGGAAAAACAATTGATATCCTCCACGACATTAAGGTTCCTGATCCCTATCGCTGGCTTGAAGATTTAAATTCAGACCAAACCTCCACATGGGTGAAGGCCCAAAGCAGCCTTACCGATTCTTACCTAGATGCCATTCCCGGCCGCAAAGCTCTAGAAAACCACCTTACAAAACTCTGGAATGTTGAGCGCCTTGGTGTCCCGTCTTTCGAGGGAGGTTACTACTTCTTCAGCAAAAATAACGGTCTTCAAAATCAATCTGTTTTGTATTCAACCAAGTCGCTCGACTTGGAACCAACAGTATTACTAGATCCGAATAAGCTCTCCAAGGATGGCACAGTCGCCCTCAATTCCTACGAGGTTTCTCCGAATGGCAAATATCTCGCTTATTCGACCTCGGCCTCGGGTTCAGATTGGGTTGAGTGGAAGGTTCGGGAAATCTCGTCCGGGAAAGACCTCTCCGATCACCTCAAATGGTCCAAATTTTCCGGTGCATCTTGGGCCAAGAATAGCAAAGGATTCTATTACGGTCGCTTCCCCACACCAAAGAACGGTGAGGAAATGATGGCCCAAAATATTCATAAAAAGATCTATTTCCATGAGATCGGCAAACCGCAGAGCGAAGACCTCCTCGTCTACGAAAGACCCAATCAACCCAAACAAGGCCTCTACGCTTGGGTCACTGAAGACGGTAAATATCTCTTAATTCAAGTAAGCCAAGGCACTGACACCAAAAACGGCCTCTTTTACAAGGATCTTAGGAATCCCACCTCAAAGGTCATCAAACTTCTTTCTGATTTCGATGCATCCTACGATTTTGTTACAAACCTCGGTTCAAAATTCATTATTCGGACTGATCTAAACGCCCCGAAACAAAAAGTCATTTCTATCGATATCAACGAACCTCTCTCAGATCGATGGGAAACGATCATCCCGGAGAGCACTGAAACCCTCCGATCTGTTTCCCACATAGGGGGGCTTTTTATCGCAAACTACCTCAAGGATGCACGAACCGAAATTCGACGCTTCAAAACAAATGGCAATCCTCTCCCGCCTGTAAAACTACCAGGTCTAGGAACCGCGGCAGGGTTTGGAGGGAAATCGGATCAAACCGAAACCTTTTATTACTTCACTTCCTTCACTAGTCCCGGAGCGGTCTACCGCTACGACCTCACAAGGAACGCTTCTACTCTTTTTAAAGCACCTGAAACTCAATTTAATCGAGATCATTATGAATCGCGTCAAATCTTCGCGACATCCAGAGACGGCACCAAAATCCCCATGTTTATTGTTTCTAAGAAAAATCTAAAGCTCAACGGGAAAAACCCGACTCTACTCTATGCCTACGGTGGCTTCAATATCTCACTTCGACCGTCCTATTCTCCCGCCACGATCGCTTGGTTAGATCTTGGTGGTATCTATGTCATGGCAAATCTTCGTGGTGGTGGTGAATACGGCGAGGAATGGCATCAAGCCGGAATGAAACTTAAAAAACAGAACGTCTTTGACGATTTCATTGCCTGTGCGGAACACCTCATTTCAAAAAAATTCACCTCTTCAAAAAAACTATCAATCGCGGGAGGTTCCAATGGAGGCTTGCTAGTCGGGGCCTGCATGGTGCAAAGGCCCGAACTCTATGGAGCCTGCCTACCGGCAGTGGGAGTAATGGATATGTTACGCTTTCACAAATTCACGATCGGCTGGGCGTGGCAAGCCGAGTATGGCAATCCGGACGACCCGGACGATTTTAAAAACCTCCTTAAATATTCCCCCTATCACAATCTGAAGCCTAACAATTACCCAGCGACCATGGTGATTACATCCGACCACGACGACCGAGTAGTCCCGTCTCATTCCTACAAATTTGCGGCAGCGCTTCAATCCTCGCAAAACGGTTCCGCCCCCACTTTAATCCGCATTGAAAGCAAAGCCGGCCACGGGGCGGGAACTCCAACTTCCAAGCGAATCGAAGCCATCGTTGATAAATACGCGTTCCTTGCCAAAGCTCTAGGGTTTGAGATCAAACTCTAGCAAAGAGTTTTAAGTTTAGAAACCTTCGAGATCCTATTACATTTTTCTATCCATCCTCCTTGAAAAGAATCTCTTCAAAGATGTCAATTTTCCCTTTCGCATATCGGCGGAGTTTTTCTAGGCGAAATTTCTTCCAAGCTCTGTCTCGTTTTTCAATGAGAAGCGCATCCATAATTGCGATCCTATGATCTTCAAAAACACCAAGGAAAGAGCTCCGATTTCCTTCAAACCAATTTTTGGCTTCTTCCTCACTCACCTTAGCATCCACCATCCTAGCCAGATGTTCAGATCTCTGGATGCGTGCCGCTAAGCGCATCCGACGTTCTCTCAAGCCCGACCAAACAGCGCGCTCTGCTAGGGCATTAAAGACATCTTGGCTAGAATAACGTTTCATTTCACGCGCGAGCGCCTGGTCAATCTGGTTTCCAGGAACATTCACCTCTTCGCTCATCGAAACCTTAATCTGCAGCTTCACCAGTTCATCGTCGATGAGCTCGTTCACAATAACCTGACGCAGTAGCTTTCGCTCTCCTGCAGTTGTTTCATCGATTGTTCGCCCCCTCCGCCAAAGATATTCCACCATCTTTTCTTCGACTTGCGCCCGAAAAATCGGCCGATAATAGACCCGTGCCACCACGCCTGACGCTCTAGCCTCCGCAATCTCGGTTTTCTTGTCTAGCTGTGGCTCGTTGAGCGACTTATGGACCGGCCCTTGAAACACAAAAAGGTCACACGCAAGGTAAATCACGAGGACGCCATAAACGCCAAAGCGGATTGCCATGGCCTTGGCGAGGTCCCTCATCGCACAATCACCTTAGCACCCGGACGAACATACTGAGGGAAACGTGCGGCATCCCAATTTGAGAGCCTATAACACCCGGCACTCTGTGAACGCCCGATCGTGCTAGGACTTGAGGTTCCATGAATTCCAATCCCAGACTTCGATAAGCCACACCAAAGAACACCCACAGGACTATTCGGCCCATGAGCGACATCAACCACATCAGTGCCCCGCTTACCAGTCTCTAGGAACTGCTTATCATATCGCCACGAAGGAAATTCCACACAATTTATGAGTTTCCAGACTCCATGGTGAATAAACTGCTTGCCACCTGTGGTCGTAGGAAACATCGCGATCATCTTGCCCAGTGGCTCCTGATCCTCATCGGAGACAACCATTGCCATCCCAGGAATCACAATTGTTGGTTGAGAGGGATCGTAAATAAAAATCTGCTTATTTTTAGTGTCAATAACGATGTTGTGCTTACTGAGCTGCTCATCTTCCTTATGCATTCGGCCAACCGAAATGTCCTCGATGCGGAATGGTGCAATGTTTGGAACCTTAAGAGTATCGCCTGTCCTGAGGCCATATGCCTTTGACTTTCCATTCAATTTTATGAGGAAGGCCTCGGAAGTATGGTAGCGCTCAGCCATAAACTCCAAATAACTTCGGTAGGCTATCAGTTTTACTCCACCGAGCTGCCCATACTGTCTCGGAAGATTAGGATTGATGTAATCCTTCGCAAGAGCAGGGACGGTTGCGAGGGCAAAAAGCTCTTTAACCTCTTCCTGAGCCTCTTTCAGCAAGGCATCCCATGCTCCTGGGGGACGTCCTCGAAACCGATTATAGGAGTAGACCGCCCGCAGGGTGAAATTACCAGGTCTTCCATCAAGATAACCGGGGCCAAAGCACTTTTGATCGAGATAAATCTGAATACGCAAGCCATCTTCACCCATCTTGGGAGAATCAATTTCAGCCAACAAAGCTGTAGGAAGGGAAAGAATAAAAAGGCAGAGAAGTCGCATACGTGAATAACTACGCGTAGAAGCTAACATACTTAAATTATTGCGCCAGCTTTCCAAAAACGACTTTTTCTGCCCCGCTTAAGAACTCTCAGGCAATAGTAAACCTTGATTTCCCTGCAACTTTCATTAAGCCCCAACCATGCGTTTTGACGAACTTGGTCTCAAGGAGACCGTCCTCGAAGCTGTGACTGAGTCCGGCTACGAGAATCCCACCCCAATTCAAGCTCAAGCGATCCCCCTTATTTTGGATGGAAAGGACGTCATTGGAGCTTCCCAGACTGGCACTGGGAAAACCGCAGCCTTCGCCCTTCCATCGCTCTCGAAAATCGAGCCAATCGGCAAACCACAAATCTTAGTTCTTGAGCCCACACGCGAGCTTGCCGATCAGGTCGCCGAGCAATTCCTGCACTACGGAAATAAAACAGGCTGTAAGGTTGCGCTCCTATATGGTGGCGTAGGTCATGGAAAACAAGACGAGCAGCTCAAGGAGGGTGCTGATATCGTCGTAGCAACCCCCGGCCGCCTCGTTGATCACTTCTACCGTGGCACGATGAAGTTCAAAGAGATCAAGATTCTCATCCTTGATGAAGTTGATCGCATGCTTGATATGGGATTCCTTCCCCAAGTTCGTAAGATCATCAACATATGTCCCTGGAACAACGAAGAGCAAACTCGCCAGACTCTTTTCTTCTCGGCTACCATGCCCCCAGTCATCGCAGGTTTTGCCGAGTGGTGCCTCACTGATCCTGAAAAAGTTGAAATCGCACGACGCGAAGTAGCCGCCACCGTTTCACACGCATTTTTTCCTGTGGCCATGACTCAGCGTGACGAACTTCTTCTTGGCCTGCTTGAAAAGACAGATTACGACTCGCTTATGATTTTCACTCGGACGCGAAAGGAAGCTGACGTCATAGCAAACCTCCTTCAACAACAGGAGTCGATTGGAAACTCTGTCACCGTGATGCATTCCGACATCCGACAAAATGACCGGATGAAGGCTTTAAAAGGATTTAAAGACGGCACTTTTAAAATCCTTGTTGCCACTGATGTTGCCGCCCGTGGAATTGATATTTCCGATGTTACACATGTTATCAACTACCGGGTACCCGAGAACGCAGAAGACTATGTCCACCGGATTGGTCGGACTGGTCGGGCCGAAAAAGAAGGTGATGCTTTTACATTGCTAACTGCGGACGAACTAGAATATGCCGACTCAGTTGAGGGCTTTATTAACAAAAAGATCGAGCGTAAAAAATTAGAAGGCTTCGAATACCAGTACACCGCTCTTCTTGATACCGAAAAACGGAAGCCCATCAAGAAGCCCCGCCGCGGAGGGGGGAAACGTCGACGCCGCTAAACCAATGTTCTGGGCGCAGAACGCCAATAATTAAATCGTGCGCATCCTTGGAATTGACCCCGCCGTCCGGAATACCGGCTATGCCATACTTGAAGGTGATCAAACCTCGGCAAAGGCGCTCGACTACGGTGTAATTTCCATCCCGCAACGCATCAAACAATCAGGCGCTCTCGAGGCCGTCTGCAACGGCGTTCGTAATCTAATCGAAAAGTGGAAACCCGATGAAGTTGCCATTGAGGGCGTCATTTATGTGCAGTCCCATCGCACCGCCATCTCCATGGGCGCAGCCCGAGCCGCTCCTCTAATTGCTGCTGCCAGCTTTGGCCTTAAAGTTTATGAGTATTCCCCCAAGAAGGTTAAAAAAGCGATCGTTGGCAAAGGAACCGCTGACAAAAACCAGGTCGCTTTTATGATCCGAGCGCTTCTTGGTCTCGACGAAACCCCGCCATCTGATGCCGCTGACGCCATGGCCATCGCCCTTGCCCATTTGCAAGCTTCCGATCCCCGACGGGCAATCCTCCTAGATCGCAGAGAAGTATAGCTCACTGCACGGAACCGCCTCACCTCATCCAAGCATGAAAGCACTCATCTCCCATCGCTAACTCCGATCAAGGAATAGCCATTATGGCTTCAGCGGTCGATTTCCCAGAACTAATCGCACCCTCAATCGAAGCACTCATGGCATGGTCCCCGCAGACGAACACGCCACCGATTTCCCGAAACCCGATTAAGTTTGTTTCTTCCTGAGTCGGCAAAGCCTCTCTGATCAGATCAGTTCTGAGATGTTTCCAAGCTACGACCTTTTCTCCAAACCATTCCTTAAGTTCTTCCTGGACTACGCAAGGGAGATTTCTTTCCTCGTTCTCGCCAAGAACTGAAACTGAAATCAAAGCTTTCCCATTCGGAGCATAATCTGGCGCAAGATCACTCATCACCGCAACATTGTTTACCCTCCCACTCTGAGTGCCATTGAGCGCAATAATCCTCTCATCTAGTGGAGAAGTTTCAGCTTCAAAATAGAGATTGGTCACCGCGCGCCAATTCGGCTCGAAAACACCGAAGCCGTCTACCAGACGACCCGCCGCAGCAGCATTGGTGGCAACGACTACCTGACTTGCTTCGATCTCCTCACCATTCTCTAAAACAACCCGCTCGGCACTGACCGCTGACACCAGCGATTTTAAGCAAATCGCAGACTCAGGCAACCGAGCCGCCAGTTGCCTCGGAATCTCCCCCATTCCTTTGGCAGGTACAGTTGCACTTCCTTCACTAAACATTTTGAAGGTGAACTCGAACATCCGGCTAGAAGTCCTAAGTTCCCGCTCCAGAAAAATACCCCCGTAAAAACTACGGAAAAAGGTATCAATCATCTTCGCCGAAAAACCAAAATCTTGGAGGTAAGATTCCGTCGATTGGTCCCCCCGTTTAAAAATTTCACTTTTCTCAAGATCCAAAACCTTTTGGCGTAATACCGCCACTCTGAGCTTATCGAAAATTGTTCCGACCGGAGCCAACGCAGAAGATATAAGTTCCTTAGGGCGGCGAAACACATCCATCACCCGGCACAAGTTTGAACCATTAAAAACAAGCGCGCCAGGCTCAAACGCTCTCAGGTCCAAAGCCGCCACATCAAGCATCTCTCCAGCTTCTGGATAAGCATCTAAATAAACTTGGAAACCTCGATCGAGAAGGAATCCTTCAACCACATCGGTTTGCACCCGGCCCCCAACACTCGCGGAAGCTTCAAGAAGTATCACTTCTCGTCCATGCCCATGTAAAGTCACAGCACATGCGAGCCCTGAAAGGCCAGCCCCCACAATCACAATTGGCTTCATTTCCACTTCATCGCCCAACAATTGGCAAGTAACAAGCCCAGACAAAAAAAGAACCCGGTTGCAACGATTCACAACCGGACTCTGGGGAGATTCATGAAATGATCTAGGATTCAGTCACTACCGAATCACTTGCCTCCATCACTCCACGGGCATGGTTAGCAAGGGCCTTCAACTGAGAGTTGATATCAGTGTAAAGCATTTCGACTTGGATATCCCCTTCAGACATCCGCTTGATCGCCTCTTTATTAAAAGATTTACGCATCTTTTCAGACTTCTTCTCGAGCGACTCAGGCGTTGGGCAAGAAAACCAATGGACATACGAGTGGGCTC
>TARA_B110000008_G_scaffold279793_1_pt1 | contig 18140 bp, 12 predicted proteins | sample TARA_B110000008 | Tara Oceans TARA_B110000008 (sample SAMEA4396496) | marine metagenome | biome: Westerlies Biome; feature: [DCM] deep chlorophyll maximum layer (ENVO:01000326); material: water (ENVO:00002006), including particulate matter (ENVO:01000060) such as... | depth 40 m
TGGGCCGCGATCTGGTTGACAATATCGTCCCGAGATAAGTCCCATTCACCAAGCTTGGGACCTGTGTTTGGGTTTCCTTCCCTAAGGAAACCATGCATTGAGTCTCCATAATGATCTGATGGTTTAAAATTCGGTTTTCCAAAAAGAAGAACTTTCGTCAAAATACCATCCTTACCGGCTGTATAGCTGAACCAATTTTTTTTGGAAACAAAACTAAAACTGGTTTCATGCTGTTCTTTATAAAATTCTTGAGATTGGTCAAGTTCCTCAATGTATACATCTGGAAAATCCAGAGAAGAAGTCTTTATCGCTTGTTCCGCTTTCGTTTCCGACTGCGTCTTTGGCTGGGTGGCGTTTTTGGGGGCATCAAGTTTTTCCTCTGAACAGCAGTTCAGAAAAAGCAAAAGCAAGATGCAGATGGAATGATAAGGGAAATTTTTCAAGACTAAGGGCAAATAGGGAATCTGTATGCAAACAATAGAAACGCGTTCATGCAAGACATTAGTAAAAATTCTCTCGTCTTTCCAAGAAACTTTCACAAAGTGAGTCAAATTATGGAGTCGCTGGCATTTTGGTTACCACTTTTATTTTTGTTTTTATCTGCTCTGTTCGGGACTGCATTAAAAAGGCGTGCACGAGATCATTGCCTGAAAAAATTGGATAGAAATAAAGTTTTATTACCCTATGGAACGGATGATTGGCAAAGTGGCGAAGTTCGAATTTTCGCTCAAGGGATTGAGTTAGTTTACCACGAGCCTAAAAAACAACCTTTCGGTGAGGTGAAATCCTTGGTTATTCACCCGCATGAGGTAGATAAAATCCCCTTTATAATTCGACCCGCACCGCAAGAAGATACTCGTGCCGGTTTTGAATGGGCAAAGGAATTGGTTCGTATTCGAAATCCATCGTTTAAAGATAAAGTTTTTAGAGTAGTGCTTAATTTTTACAATATGTTAAGAGATGCTTTTGGACAAGCGGCCCAGACGATAATTGGTGCAATGAGTAAAGATTCCTCTGTCTCTAAAGTTAAAAATGCTGATAAGCGAATGAATGAAATTGGAAGTGGTTTAACCGAACTAGTTCCAAATGCATGGGAGCCGATCTTAGAAAAATATCGAGGCCAAGCTATTGTAGTGGAAAGAAAGGCATCGGAAGGAATAGTTAAAGAAGCTGGTGTTCTCGAAGATTATTCATCCAAATATTTATTGGTGCGTCAAGTTGCGGTCAAGGATAGTAAATTAAAAATTTTTACTGATGGGCAGCGGGAATTACCAAAACTTTATGATGTTCTTTACTCACGAACTTCTACCATTATTAGAAACACTTTAAACGATTAATAACAGAAGTTTATTGGTTTCAAGTACATCTTGACCTCGTTGGTTCTAGAATGTAAATTGGATATGACTTCTGTTTCGTGCGAGAAGTTTTCTTGGTTCTTTTCCTTACTCCTATTAATTCGGGAATCTATCGAATGTCGTTTGCAGTCAAGCCGTAAATCGGAAGACTAAGGGCGGTACGAGGGTACCCACTTGGACCTAAAAAAGGTCATGTTACTGAGTTTACGATGCACGGCGAATACGGAAGTCACCATTTTAGTTATAGCTAACATGACTATTTTGGTATTTTAGATTCTCAAAGGTGGGGGCTGAATATTTTATATCCCCACTATTCCTAGACCCCATTTTTTTGCTGAGGATAATAGGGTGGTTTTGTCGAGAATAAGTACGGTTCCTGATTCAAGTGCTGTATTCTTAATTCCAAGTTCTTTCATTGCGATTAGGGTTTGTAGGCCAAAGACAGGAACATCAAAACGTGTATCCTGATTAGGTTTTCCTAATTTTACAAATAAGCAATTTTTAGCCCCAAATTTACCGGCTCGCTCGAGCATCGCGTTAGTTCCTTCAAAGGCTTCGACTGCAAGAACGGTCCCTCGACTCACCACAACTCCCTGTCCAACATCGAGACGAGCATTTTCACGGGCGATCTCGATTCCATGTGTGAGGTGGTGGGGCTCGATTTTTTCTTTACCTTTTACCATAACACCATCCTCGGCTAGGTCTTGATCCATAAAGACTCTTGCATCGAGCAAGTGAACTCCTACATTTTCAATCTCCTTTCCGATCGCACCAAAAATCGTTTCGGCATTTTTACGATCAAGCCCAGCAAGCATACGAATCGCTTTTAGATCGGGTTGGAGTCCACGAAAAAGTTTACCGGGTGTAACTTGTCCAGCCATAACCGCATAACCGGCATTAAATTTTTTTAATTCCTTGAGTAATTTTCCCACCTGTCCGACCTTAACTACCGATCGTTCATTTGCTGGGAATGATTGGACCAGTTCCTCCGATGTTTCACCTCCCAATTCGATCAGTCGGAGATTAATCCCCAAAGACTTGGCTCGTTGAGCGAGAAGGGTGGGGTAGAATCCCTGTCCTGCAATGAGTACGAGTGTTTTAGAAGCGTCAAAGTTTTGAGGTAGAAATTTGCTCACAATTATTTCGTTAAGACATGATTTTTTCTAAACCTATCCTTCGGGTGATTTTTCTGAAACCCCAAATGAATAGTAAGAAAATCATCCATTGAGCGTTACCCTTTCACTGCAAGGTTTACAAGTTTACCGGGAACATAGATTTCCTTTACAATTTCTTTACCCGAGGTAAAGGCTAATACTTTTTCATGTTCTTTTGCAGTGGCAATAATTTGTTCCTTCGTTGTTTCTTTAGAAAACTTGGCTTCTCCACGAAGTTTCCCGTTTACTTGAAATACAATGGTTATTTCATCGCTTACTAAAAGTTCTTTTCGAGCTTGGGGCCAGGGCTGGTTCACAATGGATGGGGTGCCCCCGACTTTTTCCCATAATTCTTCGGATAAGTGTGGGGCAAGAGGGGCGAGGAGTTGTAGCAGAACTTTGATCGTCTCAACGGAGAAGTTTTCAACTTTTTGCAGGTGATTTGCGAGGATCATCATTTGTGAAATCGCAACATTGAACCGCAGGTCTTCTATGGATTCAGTTACTTTAAGAATAGTCTCGTGCAAAAGGCGAAGAGTCTCTGGGTTATGTTCTTCGCCTACTAGATGTTTTTCGGGAGAGTTTGCTTCACGGAAAACTTTTTTTAGAAAACGATGAACCCCTTCAATTCCTTTCTCACTCCAAGGTTTTACTGCTTCCAACGGACCAAGGAACATTTCAAAGAGTCGAAGAGAATCGGCTCCATAAGCATTAATGACCACATCCGGACTGACCACATTACCAACACTTTTGGACATTTTATTTCCGTCTTCACCAAGAATTAATCCCTGGTGAAAGAGTTTTTTATATGGCTCTGGCTGAGCCAGTATCCCTTCGTCGTGAAGGAACCGGTGCCAAAATCGAGCGTATAGTAAGTGAAGGACAGCATGTTCCGCACCTCCAATATAAAAGTCTGGAGCTCCCCAATAGGCTTGCTTTTCCGGATCAACAAGATGCTCGCTGTTATTCGGATCGAGATAGCGTAAATGATACCAGCATGATCCCGCCCATTGAGGCATTGTATTAGTCTCGCGAGTTGCAGGTACCCAGTTTTCACCTTCGGGTTTAGGTTGGTTTTGGGAGAGCGAACGACCTGTATTCAGATCGTACCATATATTGAGCCACTCTGGAATTGTAGCCAACGGGCTTTCTCCCGTTCCAGATGGATGGTATTTTTCAACCTCTGGTAATCGTAAAGGCAGTTCAGAAGCAGGGATAGGGAGGGCATAAAAGGTTTCACCCTCTTTTTCTGAAGTTACTGGTTCTTTGGGTAATAGTTCACGAATAATCCCATCGGTGTCCCTGGCCTTTTCAAAATTCTCGAGGGATACCCACACTAAGGGAATGGGTTCCCCCCAGTAGCGTTGACGAGAAAAGATCCAATCGCGTAGCTTATAATTAACCGTACCTTTACCAATTTTTTTTGATTCGAGGTCGGTAATAATTTTAGCTTTGCATTTATCGGCATCCATCCCGTCGTATTCTGCCGAGTGAACCATGACTCCTGGTCCGGAGTAGGGTAGTTTTGATTTTTCTTCATCCCCATCTGTTCGAGTGATGACTCGTTTGATTGGAATGCCAAATTTTTCTGCAAATTCAAAGTCTCTTTCATCATGAGCTGGCACTGCCATGATTGCGCCCGTCCCGTAAGTAATAAGTACATAATCAGCAACCCAGACAGGTATTTTTTCTCCACTCACAGGATTGATACAATAACTCCCAGTGAAAACCCCTGATTTATCCTTGGCTAGATCAGTCCGGTCGAGGTCACTTTTTTTTGCGGCTAATTCAATGTAAGCTTTTACTTCCTCTTTCTTTTCGTGAATAACGAGTTTTTCCAGAAGTTGGTGTTCTGGAGCAACCACCATATAGGTCGCTCCGTAAAGTGTGTCAGGCCGGGTCGTATAGACCTCGAGTTTATCATCCATTCCTTCGATTCTGAATTGAACTTCGGCTCCTTCAGATCTCCCAATCCAAGCTTTCTGTTGGCGTTTAGTCGAGTTAGGCCAATCCAAATCGTCAAGCCCGGAAATAAGTTTTTCTGCATATGCAGTGATTCGTAGGACAACTTGCCTAAGGTTTCGTCGCTCTACAGGATGCCCTCCTACCTCAGATTTTCCATCCACAACTTCCTCATTGGCAAGAACGGCGAGTAAATTGGGGCACCACCAAACAGGTTTTTCAGCCACATAGGCAAGTCCTCTTTGGAAGAGTTTAAGAAAGATCCATTGGGTCCATTGGTAATATTTTGGATCGGTGGTGTTAATCTCCCTGTCCCAGTCGATCGCAAATCCAATACTTTTTATTTGGCGTCTAAAGTTATCAACATTTGCCTGGGTTGTAACAGATGGGTGGGTTCCTGTTTTGATCGCATATTGTTCAGCAGGCAGACCGAACGCATCCCATCCCATAGGGTGAAGTACATTGAATCCGCAGGCCTTTTTGTATCTGGCTAGAATATCGGATGCGACATAACCTTCGGGATGTCCAATGTGCAGACCAGCCCCCGAAGGGTAGGGAAACATATCCAAGGCATAGAACTTCGGTTTTTCTGATTTATCCTCAGCTCGGAAAGTCTTTTCTTCTTCCCAAAATTCTTGCCATTTTTTCTCGATTTCGAGAAATGCGTATTGTTTTTCTTCGTCTGCCATTTTTAAAAGTGAAGTTTATGATGAAGACTTTGTCTGGATTTGGCAAAAGTAAACCCCGCACCATGAATGTAAGACACAGAACATGGGGTTCATCAAAACAAAGTAATCGAGTTTATTAGAAATTGAATCAATCTGAGGTTAAACCTGTTTTATTTGCAGGTTTTTTTTCCAGTAATTTCTTTATGATATGCATTTCTTCGGTAATTTTTGCCATTTGTACTTGTAAGTCATGTAAAGCATCCCGTACAGGTTCGGGGTTTGTTTTCCGGCGGATTAATTCTTGTTTAATTTTCATTTCAGCATTTGATTCGTCCATGCTGTTCATAATTACTCCGATCACCAAATTCAGCACAATCATAGTTCCGATGAGTACAAAACTCACAAAAAATAAAGAGGCTCCAAGTGGAGAGGCAGATGATGTGGGAGTCCATTTGGCTATCTCTTCAGTTCCATAACCGTAATTCCCTGAGCCATACATATTGATATACATTACATCCGTCCAATCCTCTAATGTGACAACGCGAAATAGAGATAGGATAGAGGTCTGAAGATTCCTAAAGTGAATAGGATCATTTTCCGCATAAAGAAAAACTGCCATGGTTCCGTAAATATAAAAAAGTAGGAAAAGAAGAATACTAACATAAAACATCGAAGGCAGACTTCTCAGCAGACAAGTGACCAGTAGTTGTAGTTTTGGAATTGCTGATACTAAACGAAGCACACGTAAAATGCGGGCTAAGCGAAGAACGGGAAGGAAGTCGGCACCTACATGAATAATCGGTTCAAGTAAGCAGGCGACTACAATAACAAAGTCAAAGATGTTCCATGGGTTTTTAAAATAATTCTGAGGTCGCTTTCCCTCTGCCAGAATTTTAATCGCTGCCTCAATTACAAAAATTCCTAAAATTATTGTATCCAAAGTGTTTAGGATAAAGGCATTTTTAGCCGAAAATTCTTTGTAGGTTTGCACGCCTACCACAATCCCGGCAAGCAGGATTGTAGTTATGATAAGCCTCTGAAAGAATTTACTGTTTACAATCGATTTACAAGTCGAGCTCATTTTAAAACTTAAGTTGTATAAAAGGTAATAAATAATGGTTCTCAGCCAGAATTAAAATTTTTGTTAATATCCGATACGAAAATTGCCGATGAATAATAAGGAAGTTTGATTAAGAATCAGCCTGCTTTATGATTCCAATTTAATGTCTGTTTCTTGAACGATTCCTAGGTCTACTTTTCGAGGGAGATGAATTATTCGAATTCTGTTTTCGGGAAAATCTTCTTTGGGGTGTTCTGTTTTTATTCGAAAAATCATTTTGCCGGATGTTATTTTCGATTTTGGGAAGTTCGGGAGTATCCTGAACAGGAATTGGTTTTTTAAGCAATTTCTCAATACTTTTTAAAAGTTCATTTTCTTCTTTACCGCAGAAAGAGATGGCTTCTCCGTCCGCACCGGCACGTGCAGTTCGACCAATTCGGTGAACATAAGTTTCGGCTTCCATGGGTAAATCAAAATTAATTACATGAGTGACTTTATTAATATCCAGTCCTCTTGCTGCCACATCAGTGGCAATAAGCGCTCTGGATGAACCATTCTTAAAATCATGGAGTGCTTTAGTACGGGCAGATTGGCTTTTATTTCCATGAATTGCGGCACACGGAAATCCATTTCCCTGGAGTTTTTTAGCCACGCGGTTGGCCATATGTTTCATTTGTGTAAAAACTACCACCTTTTCCAAATCGGAATTTTCCAATAATTTGAGCAGAAGATTAATTTTGCTATTTTTGGGGACATGAAAAAGGGACTGATTGATACGATCAACTGTTGGTTCTTTAGGTGCGATTGCAACTCGAACAGGGTCTTTTCGAACCATGGAAAGAGCGAGTTTTTCCATGGATGGGGGCATTGTGGCAGAAAAAAACAGGGTTTGTCTATCCTTAGGTACAACTTTAAGAATTCGTCGAATTGCATGTATAAAACCCATATCGAGCATTCGATCAACTTCGTCCAAAATAAAACAAGCTAAATCCTCTAAGTGTACATAGCCCTGATCCATCAGATCAATTAGCCTACCAGGTGTGGCAACCAATATATTAACGCCTCTTCGTAATGCATTAACTTGAGGTTTTTGTCCGACACCACCAAAGATAACTGTGTGTCGAAAGGGAAGATTCTTTCCATATTTTTCTATGCTTTCTCCAATTTGGGATGCCAATTCCCTCGTGGGTGCAAGAATTAGTACTTTTGGATTCCTTGTTTTAAATTGTTTGTCATTGGCGACCATTCTTTCCAAGAGCGGGAGAGAAAATGCAGCCGTTTTTCCCGTGCCCGTTTGAGCGATTCCGATCACATCTTTACCCTCGGAAATAGGGTGCATACATTGTTCCTGAATTGGAGTCGGTTTAGTGTAAGACTGTTCTATTAATGCTTTTTTTATTCCATCGCTGTACTCCTTAAATACTCCACACAAAGAGTCATTGTCATTTTGTCCCGCATTGTTTTCTGTGATGTTCATGTTCATAATAAGATCCGGTATATTAAACCCCCGAACGCCGGACACGAACAAAAGCTGAATCTCGAGTCCTAAAAAGGATAGGAGACTAGACAAATCCAGGCATCAAAAAATAGTACGCTCTGAATTATTCCACCAATTCCTAAAATAGATAAAATTAACTAGGAAGCAATGCCTAAAGGAAAATTGGGTATTATCTAAATTTATCTTAAAGTTTCAACAAACCTAGAAGGAGATTAAACTAGGTAATTGAGCAAATAATTTCGAACACCCAAATTCTATAGAGGTAACAATTTCATCATAATGATCATCTACGTCTTCATCATCGCCTCTTTCGTAAGGATCTTGGACATAAGGAAAGCTGCCCTGTGAAAAGTAAATCCCAATAGGTTGATAGATGCCCCGTACATAAGAATTGTGAACCCGTACAAATTCTTCACTTTCATGGTCAAGGGTAACGATTATATCAGCACTTGCTAAATCAGGAATAGTTACAAACCTAGAAAACCCTTGTAAAAAATAACCAAATTTAGATGAGAATTTGCTCATTCTTGCATCTATAGGGCATTGATCATAAGCTTGTGAAACACCTCGGGATGCACACCGAACACGCCCAAATAATTGAGTGCCTTCGAGTAGGGACCGCATCATCTCTCTTGCTAACGGAGAGCGAGACATTCCTCTCTTGCTCAGGAATAAAATTTTGGTCAAGTCATCATTGACATAGGATTCTTGATCCCAGTTTGGATTTGAATTGCCTGGATTGTTAACCCCGCTAGATGAAAAGTCATTCGATTTAATACCTTTAATCGCTTTTCTTCTTTTCCAAGGTTTGTTTGTGTTATTCATTATTTGTTTCCGCCAAGTTACAGTTAGTTGATAACCAGAATTATAGTATAATAGTATAAAGTATCAAATTTGAGACTTTTTTGTGTTGATTAGGTAAAAAGGAAATACTCATTTATTAAATTCTTCCATCATAACATTTTGCATATATTATGCCAAGAATAGAAAAGGTTAAATTTTGTATTCATTTTCTGAAAAAAAGTCCTTATACAAAAGTATGCTTACAGAACTTTTTAATAATTAAACTATTTGGATTCAGTGATTTAGACTAATTAATCTTTTGCTGAATTACCGCACTTTTAAAACTAAGCTTACTTTAAAATAAAATTTGAAAAGATTTCCGTAGGTAATTGTCAGGTAATCTTTTTTGGATTATCACTTCTGCCTATTTGTTTATATTTTCTTTTTAAGGTTTGTGGTGAGCGGTCCCACAATTTCAACAAAATTTCCATCAGGATCCTTTAGCATCAACAGGCAAATATCTTGGGGCAATCCTTTGGGGAGAATTTGCGGGCTTTTAGCATAAGGTTTATAACCGTTTTTCTTTGCATTATTTAGAACTTTATCCACATCGTTTACGAAAATGGTAAGATAAGAAATGCCGGCGACTGAATGTATGTATGACTGTTTGACCACTCGGGTAGCTTTTTTGCCATCAACCTGCATGAGTTTTAACTTTGATGCAGTTTCTTCATCACCTAATCTTAACACATGGATTTTTAAATCAGTCCCATCGGTTAGACCAACCAGTTTTGGGAAATTCCCCCCCACTTGGAATCCTTCTTTTTCTTCAAATCCAACAACTTTTTTATAAAATTGGAGTGATTTGTTAATGTCCTTAACCACTATGCCAATATCAATAGTTTGATTGGCGAAATTTGATTTTTCAGCCCAGAGCCAAGTATGAGAAAGTAAAAAGATAAATAGAAATGAAAATTTTTTCATAAATTCAAAATTAGATTAAATGGAAGCAGGTTAAATTCGATCTTAAATCATATCTACAAGTATCAATATTTTTCAAGTTCATAAGAATAAATTTAATCAGCTTTATTTTATCCCTTGATTAAATGAAATACGCATGTAAAGCCTTTAAAACTATGAATAAAATTTTTCATTTATTATTTCTTTTTACTCTTGTTTTAAATATTTCTTTATTTGCGAATAAAAACCGACCTAACTTGGTTATTATTTTTGCCGACGATCAGGGGTATGGCGATTTAAGCTGTTTCGGTTCAACTGAAATAAAAACCCCTAATATCGATCGTATTGCAAAAGAGGGAAGGAAATTTACAAGTTTTATGGTTGCTTCTCCAGTTTGTACTCCTTCTCGCGCAGCATTATTGACTGGTTGCTATCCGAAAAGAGTCGGAATGCATCAACATGTTTTATTTCCCAGTTCAAACAAAGGATTAAACCCTGAAGAGTATACCATTGCTGATCATTTTAAATCAATTGGTTATGCAACTGCGTGCTTTGGTAAATGGCACCTTGGGCATCATAAGGAAGTTCTTCCAACTTCAAATGGTTTTGATACCTATTTTGGGATTCCTTACTCAAATGATATGAATCATCCCGATAACAAAGGAAAACCTAAAGGTGGTGCGGACGGAATGGATATTTTATGGAATGATCCTGAATCCACACTTACGAAATGGAAAACACCTTTATTTGAAGACGAGAAGATTGTTGAATTGCCCGTTGATCAACGTACGGTTACCAGAAGGTACACTCAAAAATCAATTGATTTTATAAAAACAAATAAGGATAAACCTTTTTTTATTTATCTCCCTCATTCAATGCCACATATCCCGCTTTATGTGCCGGATGAGATTCGGGATCCCAATCCCCAAAATGCTTACATAAACACGATTGAGCACATCGATTCGGAAGTTGGCAGATTGCTGGATGCCCTTGATGAGCTAAATCTCACCGAGAGTACCTATATCATTTACACTACAGACAACGGTCCATGGTTGTCTTTCCGTCATCATGGTGGATCTGCGGGTGCATTACGGGATGGGAAGGGCACCACCTTTGAAGGAGGTCAGCGAGTACCTTGTGTTATGCGAGGACCAGGCATTCCAGCTGATACCGTTTGTGATGAATTAATGGGGACCATTGATTTGTTACCCACTTTTGCTTCCATTACAGGAAAACCCTTACCCAAAGGAAACAAGATCGATGGAATTGATGCGAGTTCTTTACTGACAGGAAAGGGAAAATCGAAGAGGAATGAATTTATCCACTACACATCTCGAGGTGAAGTCGAGGGAATCCGGCAGGGGAGATGGAAATTATTAATAAAGAAAAAAAGAGGTAAAGGGCAGGGCAGAAGGGAAATTTTGCTTTTTGACCTGTCAGAAGATTTGGGGGAGACTAATAATTTAGCCACCAAAAACCCTGAAATGGTAGGAAAGCTTGAACAGCGGATGCTATTACTTGATTCAGAAATTCAAAAAAATGCCCGTTCACCTTGGTTTAAAAAATAGCGATAAATTTAATCCATTTAAAATTCAGTGAATTAACAAAGTATTGAAGCCGATTTTTGAACTGCCTCCACGAGGCGTTCGGCTTCCTCCATCGTATTATAAAAGGCAAAAGAAGCTCTCGCTGTTGACGAAACCCCTAATGATTCCATTAATGGTTGGCAGCAATGGTGCCCCGTTCGAATAGCAATTCCCTCTGAATCTAAAAGTGTAGCAAGATCGTGTGGGTGTACACCCTCGATAGAAAAAGAGATAACCGCAACTTTTTCGGCCGCATTTCCATGTATTTTTAAACCATTAATTTTTTGTAGTTCAGACTGGGCGAATTGCAGTAGGGAGTCTTCATGACGAGCGAGTTCTGTCATGTCATAGTTCGATAGGTAATCAATCGCGGAAGCCAACCCGATGGCTCCAGCCACATTGGGTGTGCCGGCCTCAAATCTTTGGGGAGAAGGAGCAAAGGTTGTCCCTTGAAAGCTTACCTGATCTATCATATCTCCACCACCTTGATAAGGAGGCATTGATTGAAGCAGTTCTTTTTTTCCGTAAAGAACACCTATACCCATAGGACCAAATACTTTATGACCAGAAAAAGCGAAAAAATCACAACCCATCTTTTTTAAATCAACCCGTGTATGTGGAATACTTTGGGCACCATCGACCACAACAGTAATATTATTAGCATGAGCCTCTTTTATTATTTGCTCAACCGGATTAATCGTGCCAAGAGAATTCGAAATATGACAGAGCGATAAAAGCTTGGTTTCGTCTTCGCGAATGAGCGTACTTAAATGTTCCAAGTCGAGGCTCCCGTCTTTCAGTATAGGGACAACTTTTATTTTAAGATTTTTTTCTTTCGCAATCATTTGCCAAGGCACAATATTGGCATGATGTTCCATTTGGGTCAGAATAATCGAATCCCCAGGTTTTAAATTGGATCGAGAAAAAGAATGAGCAGTAAGATTAAGGGCTTCTGTTGCCCCTCGAACGAAAATGATTTCTTCGATACTTACATTTAACCAATCTGCAATAGTTTGCCGTGCTTGCTGGTATTCAATTTCCGCTTCTTCCGCCAATGCATAAACTCCACGATGAACATTAGAGTTCTGTTCTGTGTAGTATTTTGCTAGGCAATTAATTACACAATTTGGCTTTTGTGAAGAAGCCGCATTATCCAAATATGCTAGAGGTTTACCTCGATTTGTCTTTGATAAAATAGGAAAGTCTGTCCTTATTCTGTCTACATTAAAAGTCATCAAGAAAAAATTTCAACGATAGGTGTGCAAACAAGAATATGTAATATCATGATAAGCGTAGTAATCAATATGGTATGCAATAAAAAGGTCAAATCACTATATATTGCATTCTACCGGATTCCGCAACAGCAGAAGAAAGTACTGCGACTAAGATGGCAGAAATTGCCAAGTCGCTAAAAATCTTTCGCCTTCAGATTTTTGAAAGGAAATTCTAGTTTCAACATATTCTCCATCCGGTTTTTTAAATTGAAAATGATGTTCCCAACAATCCTCATTCGGTTTTATTTGAATGATATCTTCTGTGTTATGATCAGGATGAATGCGTGAGATAAAAAAAGCAGGATCAAGCAAGTCATACTTATCATACCCGGTAATGGCAGTAGCGTTATCAGAAAAATAGGAAAATACCAATTGATCGTTATGAATTTTTGCTTCGAGTAATATGGTTTTAAGTGCAAACAGAATATCCGCATTTTTGGCCAATTGTGTTCCCAATTTGAGAAAAATTTGTTCTACCGAATCTTCTTCAATAGGTTTCATGTAGGAATTTTCAACCCCATCAAGGTATTTTTTAATCGCAAACCGCATAATTTGAGAAACCGAACGGTTTTGGCGGAAGGACTGTTTTGTTAATACGGTTTTTTCCTGTTCGTCAAGGGATACAGATACCTGTGATCTTTTTTTGGTATTAGTTGACATGCTTTATTATAATGTATCCAAAATTAATAAATTATCTAACTTATTCTGTATGAAATACGAGAATAAGTGATTAATTAAAATAAATTCAGAAAAGAATCTTTGCGTCAGGAAGAGCAGATCGTAAACGCTTTATCCCCTTTTCGGTCACATCCGAGTTCCAAAGATACACCTCTTGAAGGGTTTTAATTGATGCAAGGGAATCTATACTATTATCGGAGATTTTGGAACTTACTAAATTTAAGTAGGTAAGATATGGCATTTTACTAATATTCTGAATACCCCTATCTGTGACGGAGGTGTCTTTCAAGTTAAGCCAGGTTAAATTATTGAATTTCTTTACCTCTCCGAGAACTCCATCCGTTACTGAAGTGCGAGAGAGATCAAGATGGGATACATTGTTCTTAATTCCAGATAGGGCACCGATGGCATCATCTTTAATCAAGTTTGGTCCGGAAGAGAATTCTGCCCTAACCATGGAATGCCTATTTGAAAGCAAGGTAACCAAGGCTCCGGATTTTTGAGCTGCTTCCATTTGGGGTCTGGAAGGGGCTTTTAGACGTTTAGCGAGAGTATCTACTAATGATTCTTTCCCATTCGCACCATCTGTAACAACATCCGCCTCATCCTCTTTCGGTTTTGCAAAGGTGTCAGTCGGGTTTTCTTTTGCACCTTCTGTGATCCATTGCTTGAACATGTTTATTTCATCTTCGGTGAGTGGGGCACCTTTCGGGGGCATGATTTCGGGATCGTCAGAATCAAGTGTAATGACGGCGTATAAAGTGCTTTCTTCTGCATTACCTTTTTCGATAATCGTTCCATCCAGGTTCCCTTCAATAATTGATTCATAAGTATCTAGGCGAAGACCTGCTTTAGGGTGAATGGTTCGACCATTTTTTACATACGGTTCACTGTGGCAGTCTAAGCATCGTTCCTCGATTAACGGGAAAATATGGTTATGAAAACTAATGCCATTACTCATATCGCTTGTAGTTCCTGATCCACCTGCTGAAGGTTTAGCTCCTTCTTCAATCCAACGTTTGATTATGTCAATTTGTTCAGAGGTCAGCGCACCTCCTTTGGGTGGCATAAACATATCATCATCTTCAGTCAGAGTAATCACTTCGTAAAGATAACTATCCTCAAGATTACCTGCTTCAACAACCGTATTATCTAAATTCCCTTTCATAACCCATTCATGAGTATCAAGACGAAGCCCTGCCTTAGGATGAATGGTTCGACCATTTTTTTCAAACGGTGCATTGTGACAACTAAAGCAACGGTCTTCTAAAATAGGTAACACATGGTTAGTGAAATCTATGGGTTCGTCTGGTCCAGGCATTGCGGATACTTCTTTTGCCGCAAGGGCCAAACTTGGATCTTGTCCTAAATTGACCGGTTTGTATGCAAAAAATGAACCAGGACGTAATTTTGGCTTAGGTTTAGGGGTTGGTCGGGATACAACTTCATCATTTGATGAGTCTGATGTCTTTGTGGGTTCATTAACAGATGGATTGGGCGTTGAGCCTTCCTTGGGGAGTGAACGGGGGTCACCCTTTGGAACTTTGCCCAACTGGGCAACTTGGATTAAGTATTTCTGGTCGTCGGCAGAAAGCTGTTTAAAGGGAACCGGATAAAACTTATTGTCTTTTCCTTGAATGTAGAAAGTTTGACCTTCATAACTTACGAGTCTCCCTTGAAAGGCTTGTCCCGTAGCTGTTTTGAAGGTTCTTAAGGGTTCCAGTGCCCATGATAAAGGTACTAGTACAGAAAGAACAGCAACGATAGCCAACCAACGTGCCGCCATATTATGTTATATTTCTATTATGCCAATACATCCATTAAAGGAGTGCCGTCGTGAGCAACCGTAAAGGGTCTTCCTGAAGGCGAGTATTGTACATCATTCAAGGGTAATCCCATTGCATGTGCAATGGTGGCGTTTAAAGATGCAGGATCTATAAATTTACCTTCGGCAGGATTTCTTCCAACTTTATCCATCTTGCCATAAACCGTTCCTCCTTTAACTCCACCGCCTGCGAGAAAGGCAGTGAAACCATAAGGCCAATGATCTCGACCATCTCGAGGATTGATTTTAGGGGTTCTACCAAATTCCGAGGTGAGCACGACCATTGTTTCCTTAAGTAAACCTCTCATTTCGAGGTCTAGAAGAAGGGCACTTAAAGCTTTGTCTATATCTGCGCAATTATTAGCGACAGCTTCAAAGTTGTTATCGTGAGTATCCCAACCACCACGGCTAATTTCGACATAACGGACTTGATTTTCAACTAACCTACGAGCTAATAGGCAACCCTGGCCAAAATTTGATTTGCCGTAAAGTTCATGCATTTGCTCAGGCTCCTGTGTAATATCAAAGGCTTTTAAGTCCTCACTACGCATCAGTTTGATAGCGTCTTTGTAAAGATCAGAGTATGCCCGAACCTGCTTTTGGTCATATTGACTTAAGTAAGAAGCATTCATTTTTTGGGCCATAGCTAATCTTCCACCAAAGCGAGTTTCGTCAAGGTAGTCAGCAATTTTACTATTAGCAAGACCTGCTGATGGATTTCCAATTGGCAGGGGGCCATATTTGGACTCGAGGAAACCTACACCTGCTGGATTGGCACCAATTTGAACATTGGATGGAATCGTGGTGTTGATATTACCGGAGAGTTTAGAAACCCAGCTTCCAAAGGTAGGGTGAGCAATGGTACCGCGTTTGAGGTAACTGGTATGCATTAAATAGCTGGCCTGTTCATGTGCACCCTGACTGGTAACCATTGTCTTGATAATGGCTGAGTTATGCATGTGCTTTGCAGTCTCCGGTAAATTTTCGGATAAAAATACACCGTCAGCTGAAGTAGCAATTGATTTAGTGGGGCCTTGTATATCAGGTGCCTCGGGATTCGTTCCGAATGTATCAAGGTGAGACATCGCTCCAGACATGTTCAAATATATTACATAACGAGCAGTCGCAGGCCGTGCACCTGGTTCGAGAGCATTTACATTATTGTGAATATAAGAACCAGCCATTGGTAAAAGTCCAACACCCAAGCATGCTTTTGCGGCACTAGTTATAAACTCTCTTCTGTTTAATTCGTCTAGTTTTGTAATGTCTGATTTCATAATTATTTCCCTGTTATATTTATACTGTTAATTGTTATTGGACAAACATGAATTCATGGCTGTTAAGAAGAGCCCAAACGATATCTTTGTGGTAATCTTCAACATCTAATTTTTTGATCATGTCTTTAAAATCTGTAAGTTCTCTTGTGTTTGGCTTTCTTTGGAGGATGGCAAGAAAGGATAGATTTATTTTATCTTCCATGGAAGAACCCTTAGCAATATCGTTTAAGGTGACCGACTTCTTATTGTTGACCAGATATTTTTCCACATAGCCATTAATCATGGCAAGTACCTGGTTAACAGCAGCTTCTTTGTGCGAAACTTGTATCTGATCCCTTGGAGAACCTCCAAATTGTAGAATCAGGTGTCCCCTTGGCGCTGGGTCTCCAACTTCAGCTGCACGCAAAGATTTCGAATCCCGAGTGGGTGTGCCTTTTCTTTGATAACCCTCGGAAACACTTGGTTTATTTGAGTTCATGCCCATTCCTGCCATCATCATATTTTCATTCATAGCCGGTTGAGCAGCAGAAAATTTATTTTTGCAACCCCTGCAACAGAAAGCCACCGTTACTCCCTTTGCATTTTTGGCAGTGATATCAGGATCTGCTCTGCGATCAGGCTTAATGGGGCACATTTCGTTTAACGGAGCAGCCTTCATCGAAGCCATTTCAGTCTTTTTCGCTGATGGTGGGAGAGCGGCCATAAATTTATTTTTGCAACCATTACAGCAGAAAGCCACGGTTTCCCCTTTTTCATTCTTTGCTGTTATGTTCGGATTGGCATCCCGGGTAGTCTTGATCGGACATTTCTTATTAGTGGGAGCCATCGGTTTGGCAGCCATGTCCATATTTTGATTAGTCTTATTTGAATTATATCTAACCATGACTTCCTTGAAAATATCTTCCGCATCCATTTGAGAAAATTTAACAAATCGGTCATATCCATCTTCGGGCGTTCTGGAATTAATCCTAGTATCTAAATCAGGATAATTTAAACCGACGAGGGAATCCCAAAGTTGTTCGCCTGACATTCTTTCCATCACTGGTCCTTGGTAAAAGTAAGGTGCTGCCCCTCTTTTGGGGAAATCCGGATTAGGACCAGCAATTACCCATTTAACCTCGGGTGGCATGGTTTCATCTTTGGAATCTTTAGAGTTAATCTCGCGTGAAGGTGCTTGTCGCTGAAAAGCCTGCGTGTTGTAAATGATGCGTAAGAATTCCTTCATGTCGTAATCTAGGGCGACCATTAGTTTTTCTAAATGCAGCATCAATTTGGGGTGAGTAGGAAGGGTATCATCATACATATTGTCCACGGGTTCAATGAGCCCGTATCCAAAAGCAGTCTTCCAGAGACGATTGGCAATAACAGTTGAAAATCGAGGATTATCAGGAGATGCGAGCCAACTGGCATACGAAGCACGTGATCCTTTTTCTTCAAGATTTTCATCCAATTCCACAACCAATCCAAATATGGTTTTCGCTTCAAGTTTTTCGCCGGGTTTTGCATTATCGTACTGATAATCATTGGGCAATTTGATTTCTCCTTTACCTAAATCATCCAATCCGGGTTTGAGAATATCATTCACATAGTCAAAGGCATTTCGAAGACGATTTCTGTCCTCTTCATTCTCTTTCATTGCTGCTCTAGCCAATTTATTTAGTTCACTGAGCTTATCATTCCTTCGGCTTACGCTGCCAATCCCATGAGTAAAAGCAGCCATTTCATAAAATTGTTTTTGGGTCCAACGATCAAAAGGATGATCGTGACACTGTGCACATTCCAGACTGGTTCCAAGAAAGACACGAACAGTATTAGCCATGTTATCTAATCCCATTCCCTGATCCCGGTAGAAGTAACCGACTGCTCCATTGCCTCTTTCCCACATCGGTCCGGTTGAAGCTAGCATCTCTTTTACCCAAACATCATAAGGTTTGTTCTCAGCAATGGAATCCTTTAAGTAACGAACAAATGGGTAGCCATCAGAGCCTTGGTTACCAACACGAGTCTTTGCTCTGAGGATGTCTGCCCAATAGATGTACCAATTTTTATCATACCCGTCT
>TARA_B110000008_G_scaffold67650_3_pt1 | contig 18074 bp, 21 predicted proteins | sample TARA_B110000008 | Tara Oceans TARA_B110000008 (sample SAMEA4396496) | marine metagenome | biome: Westerlies Biome; feature: [DCM] deep chlorophyll maximum layer (ENVO:01000326); material: water (ENVO:00002006), including particulate matter (ENVO:01000060) such as... | depth 40 m
GTTCATATTATTATCCCAAGTGAACGTGTTGCTAATGAAATAAAAGACTATTCAGATGACTTGCAGTATTCAGTTGCATCGGACGCACGAGTTCAAGCAATATTAAATGTATTAAAAAAACATAAAAGTCAAAAAATAACATGACTGAAAAAAATCATATTGATCTCCCATCAGAAAAAAAAGGAGTTTGGCTAACCCTTGTAATACTTAGTTTTTTTACTTTGTTATCAATAATTATCTTATATTTCATATTTATAAATAACTATAAAAATATTAGTGTTTCCGAAAAAAAAATAAACTCAATCTATAAGGTAGTTCAAGATATTGAAAGAAAAAATAATATAATTCAAAGTGAATATGAAAAAATTACAGATCAACAACAAATAAATTCTCTCTCAATAAAGAGTTTAATAGAAAGATTTGAATATGAAATAAAAAATAATAATTTAACTCCAGAATTACAAAATAAAGACTGGTTGTTAGCTGAGCTAGAGTACTTGATAAATCTAGCAAATACCTTGTACATGCTCAATGAAAATACCCAGTTAACCATAATTGCTTATGAGCAAGCTCTTTATAAACTTCAAAATACTAGAATATCTGGGTTTGAAAATATTAAAGCTTCCATTGAAAATGAATTAAATGCCTTAAATTTATCGATAATTTCCTCTCAGGAGGATAAATTAAACATCATTGAAAAAATTATTGATCAGATAAACTTACTTCCAATTATGGAAAATAGTAAATCTAACAATAACAATATATCTCTCAATCTCTCCTGGTCTCAAAATTTCGCGAATGAAATCAAAAAAAGATTCCAAAATATTATAATCGTCAAAGATTATAGCTCAAAGAATGACCTCACATCCCCAAAACCAGCAGATATAGTAATCACCGCTGAATTGAGAAAAATGCTCTATGCATCGAAGATAGCAATTTTAAACAATAGAGCTGAAATTTATCATGAATTATTAATCAATATTATAGAATGGATAAAGGCTTACTATGATTTAGATGCGGATAAAATTATTGAAATTTTAGATTTACTCGAAGAGGCTTTAGGAAATAATTCTCAATACAAAAAACCCGATATAAGTAAGTCCCTAAAAATGATCAAAGAATATAAATTAAATATGACTGCTATTACAAATAATTAAATAATGAAATTAGGTTTTTATATAATTATAACGATCTTACTCAGTGCTGTTATATCGGGTATATTAGCTGAAGAATCAGGCTATATCTCCATCTATTACTCGACCTATGTTATAGAAATGTCACTTGTTATTTTTTTTATAATAAATGCTTCTTTTTTTTTATTTTTATACTTTCTGTCAAAAATCATAAATACGCCATCACTGCTTATTATCAAAGCTCAAAAATATAAACAAGAAAATGCTAATTCATTTATTGAGAAAAGCTATATAAAACTATTACAAGGAGATTATAAGCGAGCTGAAAAATATGCAATAAAAGCATTTAGTCATTGTGATACCCCTCTCCTAGCATATTCACAAGCAGCTTTAGCTGCTGACCATATAGATTCAAAAAATAATAGAGATAAATGGATTAATATTGCTTATGATCGTTTACCTTATGCAAAAGAGGCAATATTACTACTCCAAGCAAAATTTCAATTTATAGATGGTAATCATAAAGCCGCACTTGAATATACAGAAAAAATTATCGCTGTAAATTCTGAAAATCCTTTGGCAATAAACTTACTCAAAGATATATATTTTGAACAAAAAGATTGGGACAAGTTAAAAGAAATACTCCCACTGCTAAAAAAATTAAAGAAATCAGAAATTTCTGAGCTAAATCGACTAGAAACTGAAATTTTCACAGGTGCAGTTAACTCAATAAATGATATCGAATCTTTGCAAAACATATGGAAAACAGCAAATAAAATAACAAAGCAAGATGAAAATTTTATTACTTTATATTGTCAGAAATTAATTGAAAATAATCATGATGAAACTGCTTCAAAAATCATTACTACTTACTTAAAGAAATCCTATTCATATCGATTAATAAGTATTTATACGACATTAAATCATGATGAGACAGAAACAAGCGTCAAAAAAATTCATCTTTGGATGAAATCTTTTGGTCATCAAGCAGAACTGCTTCTGGCGGCTGCAAATATATGTATAAAAGCGAATCTATGGGGTCAGAGTCATCGTTATTTAGAGGAGTCATTAGCAATAGAGTTAAATCCTGATACTTATATGACATTAGGAGTAGTATTATCAAAACTTGGTAAAACTGAGGCTGCTAATAAAGCTTTCCAGGAAGGTCTTTCATTAGATTCGATAACTAGGACTAAATAAATATTATGAATTTTTTAATTGTAGGTGCTGGCTATACTGGAATATCAGTTATTAAAAATCTACCTCAGGGAAACATTACTTACATTAGCCGCTCAAAAAAGAAAACACTTAACTGTAACTATCATACTATTGATCTTGACGATTATGCCTCAAGCTCAATACAAATTTCTTCTCCCTATGCTCTGCTATACACTGTTCCACCCAACCCAAATGAGGATGAAGATAGCAGGCTTGTCCATTTATTAGAAATTATTTCTTCAAAACCAGATCGAATAGTGTATCTAAGTAGTACCGGAATATATGGTAATCAAAAGGGGAGATTAGTAGACGAAAATCAATTACCAAATCCAAGAACTGATAGAGCTAAAAAAAGATTGCAAGCAGAAATATATTTAGAAAACTGGTGTATCAAAAATAAAATTAAGTTGATAATACTAAGAGTATCAGGTATCTATGGGCCAAATAGACTTGGCCTCGAAAGAATAAAAAAAGATAATTCAATTATTAAAGAAGAGGAAGCTAAACCGAGTAATCGAATTCACATCAAAGATCTAACCAATTGCTGTATAGCTGCATTAATTAAAAAAAATGCATCTGGCATCTATAACATATCAGATGGTGACTTTAGAAGTAATTCTTGGTTCATCAAGAAAATTTGTGAGTTAAAGGGAATTAATCTGCCACTAGAAATATCACATGAAGAAGCATTAAAAACATGGAATAAATCAAGGCTTTCCTTTCTTAATGAATCAAGACGTTTGGATACCAGAAAACTAGATAGGGAACTTAAAGTAAAATTACTGTATAAAAATCCTGTTCAAGGAATTAAGGCAAGTTTAATAAATGATAAGAATAATAATTAAATCGTTATCTCTATTAACTTCGTTGATACTATTAATTAGTTAATGGAAATTAACCATCAATATGAAAAATAAAAAAAACTCCAAGAAACAACAATTAGATGCCAAGCAAGTTGAATCATATTTAATGGAAAATAAGAACTTCTTTAATGCAAGAGAGCAATTAATCAGTAAGTTCAATCTTCCTCATAACAAAAAAGGAAGTATCTCCTTAATTGAGAGGCAAATAGAGATTCTAAGGGAAGAAAATAAAGCTCAGAAAGATAAATTAATAGAATTTATTGATACTGGGGCAAAAAATGACAAAATATCAAAAAAAATTCTAACACTTGCCACCTCTCTAATTTCCTCTAAATCTCAAAAAAATACTTTTGAAATTTGTTACAACTCCTTTTTTAATGATTTTAAAATAAAATATATTTCATTTGTTATATTTAAAAAATTAAATTTTAAAAAATCTGATTTTGTTTTACAAATAGATAGACAAGATAAATCCCTTGGACTCTTTCAAACTTTCTTAAAAAGTAAATCTCCTCGCTGCAATCTTCTCACAAATCAACAATATAAATTATTATTCAAAGAATCAGATAAAATTCGTTCTAGCGCCCTCATACCACTATTTGTTAATAGCCATTATGGCTTCCTTGCTATTGGCAGTGATGATGAAAAGAGATTTAATCCAGATATGAGCATGGATTACTTAACTTTAATTGGAAATATAATTTCTCTTGCTATTAAGCGTGATCATAGAATTTGAAATGATCTATAGATTCAATTAATGGGAGATTATATAAATAAAAAACGTGCTTGGATTGATAAATTTAAAATCTATTTAGAATCTGAAAAAAGATTATCAATTCACACTTGTAAGAATTATATGAGAGATTTAGAGGTCTTTTTTATTTTTTGTGAAGAAAAAAATTTACAATTATGGTCAGATATTGATGCTGAAGATATTAGGATGTTTAGTGCCTCCCAATTTAGAAAAGGATTAAACCCAAAAAGTATTCAACGCAGTATATCCTCAATAAGAGCACTTTTTCGATATCTAGTTCGAGAAAAAGTAATAAAAAATAACCCTGCTCAAGGCATACGTCCTCCTAAAACAGAAAAAAAATTACCTGAAAATTTGGATGCTGATACGATTACAAAATTACTAGATATAAAAGATACCAATCCTATTGCTCTGAGGGATAAAGCTATATTGGAATTATTATATTCTTCAGGTTTAAGACTAGCAGAGCTAGTCAATCTTGATATAACTGATATAGATCTAACAGATGCGACAGTTAATGTAATTGGCAAAGGAAATAAAGAACGTATCGTTCCGATTGGTCGTTATGCAATAAAAGCAATAATTCAATGGCTGAATTGTAAAAAAATTACTAATGATAACAATGCCTTGTTTGTGAGTAATAGAGGTGATCGATTAAGCCATCGCTCAATTCAATCAAGAATCAATTATTGGGCAAAAAAACAGGGGATTACAACAAATGTCTATCCTCATCTCTTAAGACATTCATTCGCAACTCATCTTCTAGAATCAAGTCATGATCTAAGAGGGGTTCAAGAGTTACTTGGGCATGCCAATATAAGTAGTACTCAAATTTATACCCACCTTGATTTTCAACATCTTGCCCAAATATATGATGAAACTCATCCGCGAGCACGACTCAAGCGGAAAAAATAAATCTATTGTGATTATTAATATTTTATTAATAAATTGTAAAAATGGAGAATAATATAATGGAGCAATTTCGCGGTACAACCATCGTTTCTGTTCGATGCAAAGGTGAAGTCGCAATAGCGGGTGATGGTCAAGTCAGTCTTGGTAACACTGTAATGAAAGGTAATGCAAAAAAAGTTAGAACTCTTGCTGCAGGAAAAGTCATCGCTGGTTTCGCAGGTGGAACAGCTGATGCTTTTACTTTATTTGAATTGTTTGAAAGCAAAATAGAGCAATATGGAAATCTCACCAGAGCGGCCATCGAATTAGCCAAAGAATGGCGAACAGATAAAAGACTGAGGCGACTAGAGGCTCTTTTATGTGTAGCGGACAAGGAATCATCATTTATCATCTCAGGTAATGGTGATGTCATTGAGCCAGAAAATAATATTATGGCGATTGGCTCTGGAGGGTCTTTTGCTCAAGCAGCAGCAATTGCTCTAATGCAAAACACCAAATTAGATGCAGCAACTATTGCCGAGAAATCATTAGAGATTGCTGGTGAAATATGTATTTATACTAATGATCATATCACTATTGAAAAATTAGCCGAAAAATAACTTACTACGGAAAAATTATTATGTCCCAAATGACGCCTAGAGAAATAGTCCAAGAACTAGATAATCACATCATTGGTCAAGATGAGGCAAAAAGAGCTGTAGCCATCGCATTAAGAAACCGCTGGAGAAGATCAAATGTTGATGAACCTCTAAGAAGTGAAATCACTCCTAAAAATATTCTCATGATAGGGCCAACAGGTATAGGTAAAACCGAAATTTCAAGACGTCTGGCAAAATTAGCAAAGGCACCATTTATAAAAGTTGAAGCTACTAAATTTACCGAAGTTGGGTATGTCGGTCGAGAAGTTGATAGCATTATCCGTGATCTAATTGATGTATCAGTTAAGATTACTCGTGAAACTGAAATGGAAAAAGTTAAACATCGTGCTGAAGATTCAGCAGAGGAGCGGGTTTTAGATGCTCTCCTTCCAAGCCCAAATAATACAGATGTCTCAAATAGTGATTCGTCAAATATGGCAGATACAAGACAAAAATTTCGTAAGATGCTTAGAGAAGGAAAATTAGATGACAAAGAAATTGAATTAGAAATCCAAGCAGTCCCTGTGGGTATTGAGATAATGGCCCCTCCAGGAATGGAAGAGATGACTAATCAATTGCAAGGAATGTTTCAAAATCTATCCAATAATAAAACTAAAACTCGAAAACTAAAAGTACAAGACGCAATGAAAATTTTAGTGATTGAGGAAGCTGCAAAAATGCTTGATGAAGAAAAATTAAAAATGCAAGCGATTGAAGCTGTTGAGCAACAAGGTATAGTTTTTCTCGATGAAATAGATAAAATTGCAAAACGCTCTGAGGGAATGGGTGCAGATGTTTCCAGAGAAGGTGTTCAGAGAGACCTTTTGCCGCTCATTGAAGGATCTACAATAAATACAAAATATGGCATGGTAAAAACTGATCATATTTTATTTATAGCCTCTGGTGCATTTCATGTATCTAAACCATCAGACCTAATTCCAGAATTACAGGGCCGTTTCCCAATTAGAGTGGAACTAAAATCGTTAAAGACTGAAGATTTTATTCGTATATTAACTGAGCCAGATGCGTCTTTAACTACTCAATATACCGCATTAATAAAAACTGAAGGGGTAGATTTAGAATTTACTAAAAATGGCGTTAAGCGACTCGCGGAAGTTGCCTATGATGTTAACGAAAATACAGAAAACATTGGTGCCAGAAGATTGCATACTGTCCTGGAAAGATTGCTCGAAACAGTCTCTTTTGAAGCTTCAGAAATAGAAGGCAGTAGCATAAAAATAGACGATAATTATGTTAATAAGCATTTAGCTGAGTTATCCAAAAATGAGGACCTAAGTCGCTATATTTTATAGTGAATTTTTTAGGAATAAATAAATGGTAGAGGCGCCACTTGAAATAAAATTACGTAGTAAATCCAAATTACTATCGATTACTTACTCTGATAATACTGTAGTTGATTTTTCATTTGAATTTCTTCGGGTTCACTCACCATCAGCAGAAGTTCAGGGTCATAATCCAGACCAAGCAAAACTCCAGATAAATAAAGAAAAAGTGATTATTAAGACTATAGAACCAGTCGGTCATTATGCATTAAGATTAATATTTGATGATGGTCATGATAGTGGGCTATATACTTGGAAATATCTTAGAAAACTGGGTTGTGACCGTGATGAATTATGGCAAGGTTACCTCGACCAGCTCAAAGCATCTGGGTATACTCGATCTTTAACAAAAAATTAGTAATCAATGAAAAAGAAAACTACTCACTTTGGCTATAAGACAGTTGCCAAGGAAGAAAAAGCATCTCATGTTAAGGACGTATTCGACTCTGTCTCAAATAGTTATGATGTCATGAATGATCTCATGTCAGTTGGCTTACACAGATTGTGGAAGAAATACACAATAGAAAAAGCATCTGTTAAAAAAGGTTACCAAGTCCTCGATCTCGCTGGAGGAACTGGAGACCTAGCTAAAGTATTTACAAAACAAGTAGGTGAAAGTGGGCATGTTGTTTTAGCTGATATTAATCTGTCTATGTTGCAAGAAGGAAGAGCGAGACTCATAGATGCTGGTGCATCAAATAATTTATCAATAATTCAACTTAATGCTGAATACCTTCCATTTCATGAAAATAGTTTTGATTTAATTACTATCGCTTTTGGGTTGAGAAATGTTACAGATAAGCAACTGGCTCTCAAATCAATGTATAGAGCTCTTAAGCCTGGTGGTAAATTATTAATTTTAGAGTTTTCCAAACCAATTAGTTTAATACAACCAGTATATGATCTTTATTCATTTAAAGTTTTACCTTTTTTAGGTGACTTAGTCGCAAAAGATGCTGAGAGTTATCGCTATCTAGCTGAATCTATACGTATGCATCCAGATCAAAATACATTAATAAATATGATGAAAAAAGCAAATTTAGAGCGCTGTCGGTTTCAAAACTTTACCGGCGGTATAGTTGCCTTACATGAAGGTTATAAATTCTGATGAACCTTATTGAAAATATACTTAACCCTTTTATTAATATAATAAATCGTCAAATAAATATAAAAACTCCTGCATTAGAACTCAGTAATGAACTTGAAGGTAAGATTATTTGCATGAAAATAAAGGATACTAATCACAATTTAAATTTAATTATGTCAAACAATAACTTGCAACTTCATGCCGAATCAACAGAATATGACCTTCAAATCACTGGATCTTTATTAACATTTGTTGGGCTGATAAAAAATGATCCTGAAAATGCTGTGAGAGATGGACAACTAAATTTTCAAGGTGACATAGCTACAGGTCAAAAATTTCAAAAACTGATGCAATATGCAAAACCTGATGTTGAAGAAGAATTATCGAATATAGTTGGTGATTTAACTGCAAGAGGTCTTGGCAAGACTAGTGAGAAATTCTCAACTTGGTTGACAAACTCTCAAGAAATAATCGAACAAAATATTTCTGAATACATGCAAGAAGAGAGGAAAATACTTCCCAGTCAATATGAATTCATTAAATTTCAAAAAGAGATAGATAAATTAAGAGATGATGTCGACCGCATTGAAATTAAATTAAATCGTCTACTCAATCCAGATAATTAAACATGGCTTTAATAAAAAATTTCACCAGATTAATTAGAATTCAAAGAGTTCTTGTCAGTTATGGACTAGATGAATTATCTGATAAAACTGGATTTTTAAAACCATTAAAATATCTATTCTTTATGTTTCCAGGGAAAGTAAATAAAGATATACCGATAGGTAAAAGAATTCGTAAAGCCCTTGAAGAGTTAGGGCCAATTTTTATAAAATTCGGCCAAGCAATATCCACCAGGCGTGATCTACTGCCTAATGAAATTGCGGATGAGCTAACAAAACTCCAAGATCAAGTACCTCCTTTTGAGAAAAAATTAGCTCTAGAAATGCTCGCTAATACTTATGACAAGCCATTAGAAGAAATATTTTCGAGAATAGATGAGAAACCACTAGCTGCAGCATCAATAGCTCAAGTCCATAGCGCTTGCCTTACTGATGGAACAGAGGTAATCGTAAAGATATTACGCCCAAATGTAAAAAATATTATTCAACGTGATATTGAAGTTCTTCATATTTTAGCACGGCTAGTTAATAAGTATTGGGAGGAAAGCCCTCAAATAAAGCCCATAGAAATAGTAAAAGAATATGAGAAAACCATACTAAATGAATTAGATCTCAAGCGTGAAGCTGCTAACTCAACAAAATTAAAAAAGAATTTTAAAAACTCAAAAATGCTCTATGTACCCGAAATATATTGGAAACTTTGTCATTCGAACATACTTGTTCAAGAACGAATCTATGGTACCTCGATTCGAGATATTGATATCCTAAAGTCCCACAATACCAATTTTAAAGTATTAGCTGAAAATGGGGTGGAGATATTTTTTACGCAAGTATTTAGACATAATTTTTTTCATGCAGATATGCACCCAGGTAACATTTTCGTGCAATTAGATGATCCTGATAACCCAGTATATGCAGCTGTTGATTTTGGGATTGTAGGGACACTAACCGAAGATGACCAATACTATTTGGCTGAAAACTTTCTAGCGTTTTTTGAAGAAGACTATAAAAAAATTGCTCAACTACATATAGATTCAGGTTGGGTGCCTGGCACTACTAGAGTTGATGAGTTAGAAATAGCCGTTCGAACAGTTTGTGAGCCAATCTTCAACAAGCCACTCTCTGAGATTTCATTTGCTACAGTATTAATCAGCCTATTTGATACAGCTAGACAATTCAATATGGAAATCCAACCCCAACTCATTTTACTACAAAAAACACTTTTTAATATCGAAGGTTTAGGTCGTCAATTATATCCAGAATTGGATCTATGGAAAACAGCATATCCAGTCCTAAAAGAGTGGATGGGTGAACAAATCGGGCCTCGGGCGATCTTAAAAGACTTTCGTGACAACCTTCCTTTAATGAGACAGGCTGCTCGTAATTTCCCAAAAATCTTAAAACATCTCTCTGAAAAAGCTTCTAAAAGTGATCATACAGAACTTTATTGGATTGAACTAAAAAAACAAATTACATATCAAGCAAGAAAACAATTTTTTATTGGTTTGGGTGTTACTTCAATGTTAGCAAGTCTCTTAATTTACTTTTTATCAGTTCATTCATGGGTCTCATATTCCTTGTTATTGACCAGTATCATTTGTTTTATTAAAGGTAGACCAGAATAAGTGCGTACCATAAGGAGTTACGTTAAACGCAAAGGAAGAATTACTGATGGTCAAAATCTTGCTATTAAAAATCTATGGTCAAATTATGGTGTAGATTTTAAAAAAGAAATATTACATCTTCCTTCTTTATTTTGTAATGAAAATCCAGTCCATCTAGAAGTAGGCTTTGGTGATGGCGAATCACTGATTAAACAAGCCCAGTTATCCCCAAAAAATAATTATATTGGAATCGAGGTTCATGACCCAGGTATTGGACATTGTTTACTTCAAATAGAAAACTATAATCTAAGTAATATTAAAATCTTCTCGCATGATGCTATAGAAGTTCTGGAAGAACAGATTGGAGATGCCTCACTTGAGAGAATAAATATATATTTTCCTGATCCCTGGCCAAAAAAAAAGCATCACAAAAGACGCATAATCCAATTAGCTTTTCTTGACTTACTTTACGATAAACTTTTTTCAAAAGGTTTGCTATGTATCGCCACAGATTGGAAAAATTATAAGGAACACATTAATTTTTCAATTAAAAAAAATGGTAAATTTAAGCCCATACAATATCATGAACATAAAGGAGATAAGGCTATAGATCGCCCAACATCAAAATTCGAACAAAGAGGCTTAAAAAAAGGTCATAAAATTTGGGATTGGCAACTACAAAAGAATAGTTAAAAGAAATGAAATTTTTTTGGATTGAATCCAATCATTTTTATTAATATTTTTTAGCTGTCTGCATTTTCTTTGCGACTAATAATGAAAGTATTATTGCTGGGACCCCCATCAAAGCAGCATATATAAAGAACCCAACCCATCCTATTGACTCTTGAATATCTCCAGAAAATCCTGCAGCGAATTTACCTAAAAAAGTACTAACTGAAGTAAATAAGGCATATTGTGTTGCTGTAAATGATAGGTTAGTTAAACTTGATAAATATGCAATAAAAATTGTACCAGCGAACCCCATCGTAAAATTATCTGCGCTTATGGTTAATGTTAGCAAACTAATAAATGGTCCTGAATATGCCATCAAAGCGAAAAGAAGATTTGTACTTGCAATCAATATTGTAGCGACAATAATACATCGTGATAAACCAAATTTTAAAATTGCGGCAGCCCCGCAAGCAGTTCCAAATAATGACACCCATAAACCATAGAACTTAGCTACACCAGCAATCTGTGTTTTTGAAAATCCAATATCAAGATAAAATGGACTAGCTAAAATACCCAATATATAGTCACTTACTCTAAAAAAGGAGATAAATAGTAAAAGCATAATAGCCTGACTTCCGTATCGTTTAAAAAAATCAGTAAATGGATTGACTACAGCTATAATTAACCATTGCTCAAATTGCGCTCGTTTTCCTTGGATTGATATTTGATTATATCGCTTATCCTCTGGTTCATCACAATACAATGTTGTTACAATTCCCACTAGCATGCATAAAGACATTGCTTTGTAGCTTATTGACCAAGAGCCATATTCCGCCACAAGAAATGCTCCAGCAGTTCCAACTGCAATTGCAACCCGATATCCATATTGATATGCCGCTGCGAGTATACCCTGCATTTCTACCTCAGCAATTTCTATTCGATATGCATCCAACGCAATATCTTGAGTAGCTGATAGAAGCGCCACAGCAATAGCAACGAAAGTAAACATTTTTAAGGCATGGCCTGGATCGATACCTGATAAAAGAAACAATGAACAAGCAATTCCTAGCTGAGACACTAATAACCAGGCCCTTCTTCTGCCTAACCAATTACTTAATACTGGTAATTTTAACGAATCAACAAGTGGTGACCATAAAAATTTAAAACTGTAAGCAAATCCTAGCCACGCAAATGTGCTGATAGTGCTTCTTTCAATATCTGCCTCCTCGAGCCAACCTGTTAAAGTTGAATAAACTAAAGGAAAAGGCAATCCTGCAGAAAAACCAAGAAAAAAAAGTGTAATAATTTTCTCTTGAAAATAAAAACGCCAATTACTTGATTGCAATACATTAGTTTTTTGATCTAGATTTTTCAATCAGTTAGATTTCCCAATCATAGCTTATGGTTAAAGGAGCATGATCTGAAAAACGCTCTCTTTTATATATATCGGTTTCAATTACTTTGTCTTTTAACCCAGGGGTGACTATCTGGTAATCTATACGCCATCCAACATTCTTGTCCCATGCACGACCACGGTTTGACCACCATGTGTATTGATCTTCATGGTTATTGACTATGCGGAATGCATCCTTATATTTATGATTATCAAATAAATTAGTGAGCCAGGCTCTTTCTTCTGGTAAAAAGCCCGAGTTTTTCTTATTTCCTCGCCAATTTTTAATATCAATTTCATGATGTGCAATATTCCAATCACCGCAAATAATATATTCTGAGTGACGACGTCTTAATTTAACAAGATGGGCTTCAAATGCCTCAAGACATTTCATTTTAAAGTTTTGACGAACCTCACCAGAGGATCCAGAGGGCAAATATACTGAAATTATATTAATATTTTTTAGTCTAACTTCTAAATAGCGACCCTCATCATCAAAGCCCTCTAAACCTATTCCACGAATCACTTTTTTTGGTTTGTGGCGACTATATATTGCTACTCCACTGTATCCTTTTTTAATTGCATCATCATAATAAGAATAGTAACCCTTGGGCCTGAAGCACTCATCAATTAATTGATGCTCTTGTGCTTTTGTTTCCTGAATACAGATAATATCCGCATTTTGAGCATCTAACCATTCAAAGAAGCCTTTGCGAGCAGCTGCTCTAATTCCATTGGCATTTAAACTAATAACTCGAAACAATTTAATTCCTTTAAAACTTATATTTATATAAATTAGCTCATTACTAACAATCCTACTTACTTCAACTTATAATGGAAATGAAATGATTAAAAATTTATCGAAGTTGTTCATTAATTAGCAAAGCATTATTAAATGAAATTATATAAAAAACAGTTTCTTGAACTTGCCATTAAATTAAACGTTCTTACATTTGGTGAATTCACTCTTAAATCTGGAAGAATAAGCCCCTATTTCTTTAATGCTGGACTATTCAATACTGGTCAAGCAGCAGCATATCTTGGTAGATATTACGCAAATGCAATTAAAGACTCAGAAATTAAATTTGATATGTTATTTGGCCCTGCATACAAAGGGATACCTCTGGTTGCACTTTCAGCTTCTGCACTCGCAACAGCTCATAATATTGATAAACCCTTCTCATATAATAGAAAAGAAATAAAACAACATGGTGAAGGTGGAGTAATTGTTGGAGCTCCTTTGGGCGGTAAAGTACTCATAATAGATGATGTAATTACTGCAGGTACCGCTGTGAAAGAAGCATTTAATATAACAACAGAATTAGGAGCAACAGTTGCTGGATTGGTTATTTCACTTGATAGGCAAGAAATTGGACCAAGTGGAAAATCTGCTATTCAAGAACTTGAAGAAAATTTTAATATTCCAGTGATTAGTATCGCAAAACTGGATGATCTAATTGAGTTAGTTAAAAATAATGAAAATCTAAAAATTCATCTATCTGCAATATTAAAATATCGAGATCAATTTGGCATTAAGATCATATAATATCTTGTAGAAGCCACAATAATTCTATAGCAATCTTAACTTGCCCTTAACATATCTAAAACTGCTATATTTTGCATTGGCGTCCCTGTTATTCTTAAGATATTCTTCTGCATCATCATATTAGCTGGTATTGAGCCACTCATAATCTCATGCAGCAGCATGACTTTATCGAGATAACCAGCCTTATCTGCAGCTCGCATATCTGGAGTAAACGTCCTCGTGAGGTCATAATCAAATAATGTATTGACATCATCACGACCATAAATCTTTCCTTCAATCTCTCCAGTTAAGGAAGTTGTGCACAATGAAGCAATAATTGCTCCATTTTGGACTGAATCTATATTCGCCTCTGTCACTAAACATTCTGAGGTGTTGGTCGCCATTATGATGGTATCGTATTTATCTAACTTTAATTGTTTACAATAGTTAGTTTTAATACCAATTTTCTCCGCTTCAATTTCAAATGTATCAGCACGTCGATTACGTGCATAATAACTAATATTTTCGAGTTGAGGTGACACATGTTTGAGATAATTCAGTATCTCCTTAGATAATTTTCCTGCTCCAATTATTAAAATATTCTGCGGTATATGTCCTAAAGATTTAAAAAATAAACATAACATTGCAGCTGTGCGTTCTTGTATTTGTGACTTAATATCACATTCAAAAATTCTTTTTCCATTCTCATAAATGCGCCCAATAGTTGCATATTCATTACTTATAACATCATAAGGTCCAGATACTTCATAGATAAGAGGTGCTTTATTACCTCGCAACAAGAATGTAGTTTCAAAGACATTATCTCCTATAAAGCTACCTTCTGAATCTTCAAATTCTAATAGAGATCGCTGATATTTTAGTTTGGAGGAATTTGATATTTGTCGTCTAATATTATTTATTAACTTATCTTTATCGAGAGTAATATTCATTATATATATTTATAGGTAATTTAAATTATTAGCTATTTTGATAATGATTTATAAATCTAAGATTTACCTGAATGACCAAATCCACCTTCGCCCCGATCTGTCGTTTCAAAATCTTGCACCACATCAAACTCTACTCTTTCAACAGGAATAAACACCATTTGAGCAATTCTTTCTCCAGGTTGAATCACATACGAAGCATTACTTCTATTCCAACATGATATATAAACTTGGCCCTGATAATCAGAATCAATTAATCCAGTCAGATTCCCTAAGACTAATCCATGTTTATGTCCTAGACCAGATCGTGGTAACAAAACTGCAGCCAAGTTGTTATCTGCTATGTGTATAGCAAGGCCGGTAGGAATTAATTTTGTATCACCAGGCTCCATTAATAATTTTGCATCAATACAGGCTCTCATATCTACGCCAGCTGATCCTGAGGTAGCTAGTTGAGGCAGAGGAATATCATTCCCAATACGTGGATCCAAAATTTTCAATTGAATTGCTTTCATTACTTATCCCAATTATCGAATAGAAGAAATATTTGTCATATCACTATTTATTTTTTCATAATTTTGTATATATCGTTCAGATATCAATGATACCAATTCATAAGCTAGTTTCGTTTTAGGTGCTTTAGTAAATTTTATATTCTTAGATTTCCAAAAGACTGTGACACAATTATCATCTTGATCAAACCCTTGGTCAGGGCCAACTTGATTTGCAATAATCATATCAAGAGACTTTTCTTTAAGTTTTTGTAGCGCATACTGCTCTAACTTTTGAGTTTCTGCAGCAAATCCAACAGTAAATGGTGGTTGTTTTAATTTACTAATCGACGCCAAAATATCTTTTGATCTAATCAATTTTATTGAGAGATTTTCATTTTCTTTTTTTATCTTATTGACACTAAAATCTTCTGGGCAATAATCTGACACAGCAGCAGCAGCTACGAAAATATCCACATTTTGAATATTTTTATGAACAACATCATACATTTCCTGCGCTGTTTCAACTGATGAATATCTCATACTCTTTGGCTTTAAGAGCGTTGTTGGTCCACTCACTAAATGAACTATAGCACCGGCATAGTTAAATGCATCAGCCAAAGCATACCCCATCTTTCCTGAGCTTCTATTTGTAATATAACGAACTGGATCAATAGGCTCACAAGTTGGACCAGCTGTAATTAAAACTTTTTTACCGAATAATGGCTGAGTGGTGCCTCTTATTTCTTTCTCTAACTTTTTTACTATTAATTCAGGCTCTGGCATTCTGCCAATTCCAGTTTCACCACAAGCTTGATCGCCAACCGATGGTTCAAATACACATAAACCTCTTTCTATAAGAATCTTTTTATTTTCTTGTACTGCTTTATTTTTCCACATTATATGATTCATGGCGGGAGCGATATACTTTCTTGCATCTGATGCAAGACATATTGTGGTTAACAAATCATCAGCAGATCCATGTGCAAGTTTTGCCATAAAATTAGCCGTTGAAGGCGCGATTAATATGTGATTTGCCCATCGTGCTAACTCAATATGACTCATAACTGCTTCAGCATCTTTATCCCAGAGGTTAGAGCGTACTGGATTTGCAGATACCGCTTGTAATGTTGTCTCAGTTACAAACTCACTGGCATTCTCGGTTAAAACAACTTTTACAGAAAATCCACTAGCGCGCAATTGCCTCACTAATTCTGGAGTTTTATAGGCTGCAATACTTCCTGTTATTCCTAATAAAATATTATTCATATCTTCAATTTACATTCATTTTGTACTAAAAAAAACAAGCTTATACGTTGCTGCACCTATATTTCCAGTAAAATTAAATAAATAATTAAAAATATAAACTATGAATAACTTAATACCAGTACTTTAATTTTCTCAAAATTAGCTAAAAATAGCTTAATAATCTTGATTAGATAGCAATGTACTGGTATAAAGTTCCGCTGTTCACCTCATAAGTGATCATCTTTAAATAACAAAGCAAGAGATTGAAGCATGTCAAAAATCTGTCAAGTAACAGGAAAACGTCCAATGAGTGGGAACAATGTCTCTCATGCTAAAAATAGAACACGTCGTCGCTTCTTACCTAATCTTCAAAACAAGAGATTCTGGCACGAAAAAGAGAACAGATTTATTAGACTTAGGGTATCGCAAAAAGGTCTAAGAATAATAGATAAACTTGGTCTTGAAAAAGTTCTAGAAGATATGCGCGCAGATGGTCAACGTATCTAAAATTCATCGGAAAGAAAAATGAGAGAAAAAATAAGATTAGTCTCAAGTGCTGGAACAGGCCACTTCTATACTACGGATAAGAATAAACGTGTCCACCCTGAAAAGATGGAAACAATGAAGTATGATCCAAAAGTTCGTAAGCATGTTCTATATAAAGAAGCAAAAATCAAATAAAATAAAATTGCTATTAACTGAAATCTAGATATTGTCTTATAATATTTGGTCTCATTACTTTAATTATTAAATGCCTGAATTACCTGAAGTAGAAACAACAAAACGGGGTATTCATCCCTGGATTCATCAGAAGAAAATTATTGAAATCATAATACGTGATAAACGTTTACGTTGGCCTATTCCAGATGATATGAGAGAAAAGCTAATAAATAGAGAAATTATCTCTGTTCAGAGGAGAGCTAAATATTTATTAATTGAAACAGCTAATGGCTCAGCTATTATCCATTTAGGAATGTCGGGTAGCTTAAGAATTATTGAGCATGATGAGCCTCCACGAAAGCATGATCACTATGACTTCGTTTTAAATAATGGAATAGCATTAAGATACAGAGACCCTAGACGTTTTGGTTCATTGTTATGGGCTAAGGAACCACTTAAACATAAATTATTAAGTAAATTAGGTCCTGAACCACTTGAAGAAGAATTTACGGGGACTTATCTTCACTCAAAAGCTAAAAGCCGTAAGATTACTATCAAACAATTCATCATGAATGCTTATGTGGTGGTTGGAGTTGGTAATATTTACGCTAGTGAATCACTTTTTTTATCTGGAATTAATCCAAAACGAATGGCGAGTCGGGTCTCAAAGAAACGAATGAGCGCTCTAGTCAAAGCAATAAAAATAATCCTCAAAAAAGCAATTGATGCTGGTGGGACGACTTTGCGTGATTTTCATAACAGTGATGGAAGTGAGGGATACTTCAAAATTAAACTCAATGTTTATGACAAAAAAAATAAGCCCTGCCCTAATTGTAATTCCGCAATAAGGTTGATTGTAATTGGGCAAAGATCAACATACTACTGCGTGAATTGTCAAACCTAAGCTTTCGACCTTTCAAAACGTTCAACCAGTAACTTCTCAACTGCTGGTGATACAAAACT
>TARA_B110000008_G_scaffold50620_1_pt1 | contig 18072 bp, 16 predicted proteins | sample TARA_B110000008 | Tara Oceans TARA_B110000008 (sample SAMEA4396496) | marine metagenome | biome: Westerlies Biome; feature: [DCM] deep chlorophyll maximum layer (ENVO:01000326); material: water (ENVO:00002006), including particulate matter (ENVO:01000060) such as... | depth 40 m
ATCTATTCAACTCGCAAAGGTCACTCTCAACACGCAGTACATTCAAGCTAAACCGCGACGCTGCTCTTACAGAGTGGCGCTCTCTGATCGCCTCATAGAATGCACGCTCTTCCGGCTTCTAATGCTTGAGCCGATTTGTCTGACAGCACCAGACGGACCACGTAAAGAAGCGCTGATTGAATATAATGATGGTGGAAATCGCCTTGGATTTGAGGCCCCTGCAAGGGTGCGATCATTGGTGACCGATCGCTGGCGGTATTCCGTTTACCGCGATCAGCCTTGGGGGGAATTATATGATCTGAAGAACGACCCCTATGAAACCCACAACTTATGGGATGATGAGGCCCATAAGAAAATTCGCGCTCACATGTCCGAACGGTTGACCCACCACTTAATTGCACAAATGGATGAAAGTCCGATGTCAGATCGCTTAGCTTAGTAGACACAACGATGGTCACTGACCTTTCCCCCTAAATTAGCACCACGAATTTGGTAAAAATTTCTTAAGGAGGAATTGGAATGGCATGAAAAAAGCCTCCATCAGAGACGCCTACTTGGAATGCTTTAACTGAGTACAAACAGAATCTAACAGTGATCAACCGATGCTATCTAAGACATTGGGCCGAACCATAAGTGCTCGTGTGCGACTTGTTGCAGTTTGGGCCAAACGTGTTGCGCTGGGGATTCTTGAAAAGCATGGATGGCTTGTGGCGCTAGAGGCAGGAACTGTAGTGCGCGGGGTTCATGCCGGGTTCTAAGGGGAGGCTGAGTGGATTTGATGGCGCACTTGTATGAAAATGGCAATGGCGCTACCTACCGAATGTAAAGGCTGTGGCAGAAGCGGCTGAGGGCTTTGACTTTATTTAAATTGCTGCTTTTGGCCCTTAACTGCTGTTTGACTAGTCGATAGCCTGACCTAACGCTTATCAAAAGCGGAAGCCCGTTAGTTTCCTTCAAAGACTTCTTCCAAAGGTTCCATTCACGCACTCAGCTAAGCTGGGCACAAGATGTCTCAAGTTGCCTTGGTGTGTTAACCAGCCATCAGAGCGTTGCCATATAATCTCTGATCAAGTCTTCAGTTTGGACGACAAAACGGGTATTCCGCTTGCCGGTCGGGTCTTCTGCGGAGCGGGAAATGTTCCAGCCGACATAAGTCGCCGCTCTTAATGCAAGAAAAAGTGGTAAATGTGTCACGTCCAGTGGGCGCAACGATGTATAGCCATCAATCAAGGCTTCGCTTAGCGCATTATAGTCGGATGCTGCGTTGTGCTTGAGGAGCGCGGTAGCAACCTCGAATAACCGAAATCCAAATCCCCCATCGTCAAAATCGATAAAGTGCAGTGTATCGGTTGAGACCATAATATTCGCGGGCACAAGGTCAGCGTGGATCAAACCGTAGTCGAGCGTTGGCGCGATGGTGGTGAGTTTGGATACCGCGTATTCGCGAAATGCCACAAACTGTGTTTTTTGCTCAGTAGAAAGGGCGGCATTCTCCCAGAACCGATCCCAAAGCGGCGCATCTCCCAACAACCCTTCAGAATTCCAAGCTGGGCGGTCGCAATGGACGGATTGAGGCCAAGCATCAATCGCATTATGCATGCGGGCCATGTCATAACCAATCTGTCGGAACAAAGTCTTGCGGGTCGTTTGGTCCATGTTTGGCAAGGCCGCATCCAGGGTCTCGCCGTGTAGCCATGTCAGCACATCGACCTGCACTTCATCAACTATCTGGAGGTGTGACCCGTCAAGGCTCGCGATTGGGGCGGGCACCGACAGTCCCGCGCGATCCAGCATGGCCATCCAATCTAGTTCAGCTAGCAATTCTCTGTTGGTTCGATAGCCTTTCCTGTGCAATCGCAATGCATAACAGTGCTGGTCATTATTGACGCAGAATACCGTGTTCTCACGTGCCGCTACTAGGATGACAGTTGCTCCATCAAGCCCCCAAAACGTAAGAGCTTTCTCGGCCGTGTTCATGGGTTTAACCGGGTTTCAGACAGAACAGTTTCGAGCGTATCGAAGAGCAATTCCGCGTTCTCTTTCGAAAATGGCATTGGAGGGCGAATTTTCAGGGTATTCTTGTAAAGGCCCAGTTTGGACAAGATAATCCCGCGGTGCCGCAGGGCGTTGATGACACGGTCGGTGAACTCGGATGCGGGCACTTTGGTAGCGCGATCTTTAACCATCTCGGCACCGAATATCAGGCCAGAACCGCGTACATCACCGATTACTTCATGGCGCGCAGCGAGGTCATCCATTCGCTCACGGGCGTACTCACCGACAGAACAGGCATTGGCGACAAGACCTTTGTCGTCGATTTCATGCAATACAGCCATTGCAGCCGCACAAGATACGGGGTTGCCACCGAAAGTGTTGAAATATCGGTAGCCTTTGCGAAAGGCGGTGACAACATCGCCATTCGCGACGACGCCACCTACGGGATGACCGTTAGCCATAGGTTTGCCAAGCACCACTACATCGGGCACTACGCCCATCTTTTCATGGGCCCACATATGGGTGCCGGTGCGACCAAACCCCGATTGGACTTCGTCACAAATTAACAGGCCGCCTGCTTTGCGCACTACCTCGGCCACTGATTTGAGCCAACCATCTGGATGGTCAGGAAACCCTTCGTTTAGAAAGTAAGGACAAACAACTAGGCAGGCAAAGCCGGTGCCGTCCTCCTCTAGCCCGGTAATCTGGTCGGCCACTTTTGCAGCAAAGATTGTTCCATCGGGATCTGGGTGACGGTAGCTGTCTGGTGCCTCCACAAAACGGAAATACTGACCAAGGCCAAAACCCACGGTAGGGACATTAGATTTGCTGAGTTGGCTGACAAGTGACGTGTTGCCATGGTAGGTGGCGTCCGTCGCGATGATGCCGCGCTTGCCTGTCATCGTCTCGGCCATCCGCAGGGCGATGTCGTTTGCCTCAGATCCCGTGCAAGTCAGGATTACTGTATCAAGGTTCGCGTCCATCGTTTTAGTGAGGCGTTCAATATAGGATAGGATGCCTTCGTGCAGATAGCGCGTGTGTGTGTTTAGCGTTCTGGCTTGATGGCAGATCGCATCCACTACCCGCGGATTGCAATGTCCGACATGGGGGACGTTGTTATAGCAGTCCAGATACTTGTGCCCGTCCGCGTCCCAAAGCCAAACGCCCTCGGCTTTTACAAAATGGACCGGATCGTCATAAAAAGTCGAGATGTTCGGCCCTAAAAGTCGAATTCGATCAGCGAGCAATTCTTTGACCGGTCGAGTCATAGATCGATCTTTATGCCGTCTTGGCCAATGATCAGCTCACCCTCATAGTGGCCAGCGCAGGCTTCTTCCCAGTCTTTTGGCCCATAGCCTGGATCGTCAGACGGGATGAGATGGGACAACGCCAATCGCTTTGCACCTGCATTGGCCGCTGTAATGGCCGCGTCGTGGGCAAATGTATGCGAACGCAGCCAGTGTTCCATCAGTTTTTCTGACCCGTTCCCGATGCGCGCCATCAAAGCGGGTAATGCGGACTCCAGCATTGCTTCGTGTATCAAGAGATCCGCACCGCGCGCAAAATCTTCAAGAGCTTCTAGCCGAGCTGTGTCACCGGAGAAGACAACATGCGTCTGGTTTGTCTTAAATGATAGGGCAAAAGTATCGATCAGAGGTGGATGTTCGGTTCGAATAGCCGAAACTGAGACACCTTCTCGCTCCATTACGTGACCGGCGTCGATCACGTGGATTTCTACGAGGTCTCGCAAATCTGGGCGACCTTCGTCTTCTATACGAAGATCAATGTCAGCCTTCATCGAAGCAAGGAACCCAACCCAATAGTCGTCAATGCCAGCAGGGCCATAGATGTCTACTTTGGTCTTTAGGCCTGCAGTCCATGCGGTGTGAAGCAAAGGCCCGAGTTCGAGGTAATGGTCTGAATGCAGATGCGAGATGAAGATCAAGGAGAGATTACGCAACTGAATTCCCTGATCAATCAATCCTTTTGTTACCCCAAGCGCGCAATCAAAAACCATGAGTTGTCCATTTAGAACAATAAGGTTCGAAGTGGGCAAAGAAGAGCCGGTGCGGACAGCAGGGCCGCCTTTGGTGCCCAACAGGGTTACATAATCATTGGTCATAGTGGGGCCTTTCAAATAGCAGCAAAACCAGCATCGAGCGCAGTTAGTATGGTGATGGCGTCAGCTTCGGATAGCACCAAAGGCGGCGAAAGAATTAGGTTCGGACCTGAGACGCGGACCATTGCGCCATTCTGATAGGCGACCTCCTGCACTGTCTGTGCAGTGCCCCCATCAATCGGTTTCTTGGTCGTGCGGTTGCTGACCATTTCCATCGCAGTCATCAGGCCGTGTCCGCCACGTACATCACCGATCACGTTGTATTTCTTCATCAGTTCCATGCATCCGTCATAAATCTGGGTGCCACGTGCGGCGGCGTTTTCGATCACGTTCAGCCTTTTGGTTTCTGCCAGACAAGCGAGTGCAGCCGCAGCACCTACCGGGTGCCCAGAATAGGTGTAGCCGTGGCCGATTTTGGCGTCAGGGTTACCTTCGAACACATCGATCATCCGTTCCCCTAGCATGACTGCACCAAAAGGGAAGTAGCCGTTAGTAATGGCTTTGGCGGTCGCCATCATGTCAGGTTGAATTCCCCAAAGACGCGCACCAGACCATGCGCCAGTGCGACCATAGGCGGTGATGACTTCATCGGTAATAAGTAGAATGCCATTGCGGTTACAGATTTCCTGCACAGCTGGAGCAAAGCTATGGTGGGGCGGAATTACACCTCCTGCGCCAAGAATAGGCTCCATGATCATCGCTGCGATCGTGTTAGCACCTTGAAATGCGATCTCGTCTTCAAGCGCCTGCAGGCAAAGCTGCGCCAATTTTTCTGGATCCGTTTCGTTAAAAGGATTGCGGTAAGTATAAGGTGCGGGAATATGGAAGCAGCCGGGCAGCAGGGGTTCGTAGGCATTGCGAAAGTTCGCGTTTCCGTTGACGGATGCGCTTCCGATGTGGGTGCCATGATACCCTTTTTTAAGGCTCAAAAATTTGGTGCGCCCCGCTTCACCGCGCAATTTGTGATATTGTCTTGCGAGGCGAAGGGATGTCTCGACGCTGTCTGACCCGCCAGAGGTAAAGAACGCGCGGCTGAGGCCATCAGGCGCGAAGAATTCGCTGAGCTCAAAAGACAGTTCGATGGAAACATCATTGGTTGTGCCGCGGAAAGTCGAATAATAAGGCAGCATGTCCAGCTGCTTTGAGATTGCATCCTTTACTGGTTGGCAGGAATAGCCAAGGTTCACGTTCCAAAGACCACCGACGCCATCGACTACACGGTGCCCGTCAATGTCAGTGATGGAAACGCCGTCGCTGCCAGTGATAATCTTGGGTGGGTTGTCGGTGCTATCTTGGGGAGATGTCATCGGATGCCACATCAAGCGGCCATTGTTTTCTTTCAGAAAGTTTGAGTCTTTCATAATGTTTGTTCCAATTCGCTCGAAAATGAGAGTGTACGGGCCCATGAATCCTCAATTTGGGAGGGAATTTTTCCACCCCAATTGCGGGTTATGTCGCGTGCGGCGATGACCAATTCTGATTTTATTTTCTCTTCAATGTCACGTGAAAACCGTGACGCTACGCAGGCTACCGCAACGGTGCCGGCAAGACCGTGGTGGTCAAACAAAGGAGCGGACACGCCCTGGATTTCAGCTTCATAGCTTTGATTGGCGTAGCCAAAACCGTTGGCGCGGACAGTATTCACATTGGATGTAAGACTATCCTCGTCGATTGGTGTATGTTCGGTGAATTTTTCTAAGGATGCAGCAGCCACCTCGAACAATTCGGTGGGCCCAAAAGCCAATGCGCACAAACCTGATGCCGTCGCATGTAGTGGAAATATATTTAAGTCAATGACCGCTCGGATGCCATTTTTGGGTGATTCACAGTGACACAATCCGTACAACGTTTTGCCTGACAAGACCGTCACATGTGCTGTTTCGCCGGTGGCGCCCGCGAGAATTGACAAGGCGGATTTTGCTCCATCTTTTCGCGGAACTGTTTCTTCACGGACCTGCGCTAGTTGCAATAAAGCAGGGCCAAGCCGATATTGCTTCGTCGTTGAATTCTGTTCAACAAATCCAGCAGTTTCAAGGGCCTGGAGGTATCTGTAAGTCGTCGACTTGTCCCGCCCAGCGATGCGACACAACTGCGACAGCCCAATCTCTGGCCTAGTGGCAGAGAAATGTGAAAGAAGCATCAATGCTTTGACGGCAGAAGACATTCAGATCCTTTCTCGTTGGCAGGAATAAAAAAAGTTTGACATAAGATAATTAACAAGGCAACCTTTTTTGTAATACAACGGTTTATTATTTGAACCACACTTCAGGGAGAAAAAAATGTTTAAGCTAACCAAATCTGTTACGGCAATTGCGCTTGCCGTGGCTTCCTTCTCGAGCGCTGCGCAAGCGGAATACCCGGAAAAACCTGTTGAGTTCATCGTGCCATGGCCTCCTGGTGACCTCGAAGACGTGCTGACGCGAATGATTGCGGAAGATTTCTCGGAAGCTTACGGCGTCCCAGCAGCTGTTGTTAACAAGCCCGGCGGTGGCGGGGGTCCGTTCCCTGGTGCGATCGAGGTTGCGAACGCGCCGGCTGACGGTTACACGGTCGGGTCGTTCATCATCGCTATCCCCGTCGTCGGTCCGCAGATCGGTATTCCTGAGCTAAACCCCGACCCATTCGTACCGCTTGGTAACTTCCTCACATACCCGTTTGTGATCGCCGCTGGTGGGAATGCCGAGTATTCCACAATGGAAGAGCTGGCGGCTCATGCGAAGGATAACGATGTCGTCTTGGGTCACTTCGGGGCACCGCTAGTACCAACGCAGGTCACCATGGGTTTGGCCAAGGAAATGGGTTTCTCCTATGCCTCTGACGCAGCATTTGATATGCTCGATTGCAACACATTGGCTTCTGGCGACGTAGACGTGATCAACACTACTCTGCAGCTGATCCTGCCATGCCTTGACGACCTTAACGTGTTGGCCTCCATCGGATCCGAGCGAATTTCGCTGACACCTGACGCGCCAACTGTTGCTGAACTTGTTCCTTCGCTCAACGTCGCATTGTGGAACGGTCTGTTCGTCCATGCGGATACGCCTAAGGATGTACAAGAAAAAATCATTGCTGTTGCTAAAGAGACAGTTATGTCTGAACGCGCGCAGGCTCTGGCTGCTGAAACTGGCGCTTCGGTCTACTGGCAGTCTGCCGAGGAGGTAGAAGCGCAGATCGCTAAGGACATCGAAACCCTCGCTGGTATCGAAACGATGTTGGCCGAGTAATCACTGAACATTTGGTCGGGCAGTCTTGGCGCTGCCCGGCCTTTTTTATTCTGATGAACGGACATTGCCTTTGTCGCGCGTGAAAAAACTCCAAACCTTATTCAAACGCTACCGCAGACCGGGGGATATTGTGTTTGCTTGGGCAGTTTTGGTGGTATCTGTTTTTCTTTTGTCGCAACTGATGGATCAAACAGCGTGGCGCAACGGTGGTAAGCTGTTTGCACAGCCGCGATTTTGGCCCGCCGTTTCGCTAGGTAGTATGGCCCTCTTTGGAGCATTCCATTTGATAGGATCAGCCCTGTCCGAACGCATTGAAGGGCGTTGGCAAGAAGTTTGGCTGTGGATCACATCGCTTGAATATGCTGGCTGGTTTATCGGTTATGCCTTCTTAGTGCCATATGCGGGTTATTTGCCGTCGACAATATTGGTTGCTATAGCGTTGACACTAAGGGTTGGCTATCGAAAGCTGTCAACACTTAGCATCGCTGCGCTTTCTGCATTCATTATTGTCTTGCTGTTCAAGATATTTCTCAAGGTCAAATTGCCATCTGGCCTGATCTACGAAAGTCTGCCCGACGGGCTTCGCCAGATTATGTTGACCTATTTTTAAGGGGCACTCGCATGGAAAATCTAATTGCCGGACTTGAAATGTTGGCCCGATGGGATGTTGTCGTTGCACTTTTGGTCGGTGCAATCGGAGGTGTCATAATTGGAGCCATCCCAGGTGTAGGCCCCGCTGTCGCAATTGCGATATTGTTGCCCGCAACATTCTCACTTGATCCGATTGTGGGGCTAACGGTTCTGCTCGGTATATATGGATCTTCGATGTATGGTGGGGCGATCCCTGCGGTGCTGATCAACACGCCAGGGACGGCCGTGAATGCTTTAACTTCCTATGATGGCTACCCAATGACTGAGCGAGGAGAGGCTTATCGTGCTGTGTCATTGGCTTATTCTGCGTCTTTTTGGGGTGGCATTTTCGGCATTCTGTGTCTGATATTGCTATCACCGGTCTTGGCGTTGATCGCGCCGATGTTTGGCTCTCGCGAGATTTTTCTTGCTGCCTTGCTCGGTATTATTCTCGTCATTCTAGCACACCGAGGACAAATCATGGCGGCAGGTCTGCTGGCGATGTTCGGGGTTTTTCTGCAAACAGTTGGCCTTGACGCAGTGACATACACACAGCGCTATACATTTGGTTTTTCGTTCTTATCCTCCGGCATTAATCTGATTGTTGTGGTGCTTGGACTGTTCGCTTTGTCCCAGGCTTTCTTCTTGTTGACCGCGCCAGACAATATTCCAAACACCAAACCCGTAACAGGTCGAATAGGTGCGGGTATCAAAGAGCTGCTTGGTCACAAGCGGATTGCCACCGTTGCCTCCGGCTTTGGTGTGATTTTGGGGATGATCCCTGGGACAGGCGAGTTCACCGCTCAATTCATGTCTTACACCTATGCTCAGAAGACGTCTAAACAACCTGAAACATTCGGGAAAGGTTCCCCTGAGGGTTTGATCGCGTCCGAGGCCGCCAACAACGCCGTGCCCGCCGCTGCGATGATCCCGCTCTTGGCACTCGGCATTCCCGGCGAGGCGCTGACTGCGATGATGCTATCGGTGTTCTACGTTCACAATGTGATCCCAGGCCCGCAACTTTTCCAAAACAACATTGATCTGGTTTACGGCCTGTACTTCGCGTTGATCGCTTTAAACGTCATAGTGTTGGTGTTCTTATTGTTCTCGACAAACCTACTGACCAAAATAATCCGCATACCTACGCGGTTTCTTGGGGTGATGATTCTGCTATTGTCGTTCGTGGGCGTTTATTCCCTTCGCAACTCATTGACTGACTGTATGCTCGCAGCCGGCTTTGGTTTTTTGGGCTTTGTCTTAAAAAGATTGAATTTGCCGATTGTGCCAATCATTCTTGGCATGGTTTTGGGCGGTATTATGGAAGTTAAATTGCGTTCGGCACTGCCGCGCCTCAATACCCCGATGGATATGATCGACCGACCCATCGCAGCCATTCTGTTTGGGCTGATCCTTTTGGTTTTGGTTCTTCACGTCCGTACGCTTATGAGGGAATTACGCCACCCGCCGGAAGGCGACCATGATTTGCACGATAGCCAGATGAGATAACCAATGGACCAATCCAAAATTGATGCGCTCCGCGCTCTGCCAGTTGCCGCCTTTGATCACCTAATCGATGGCAAAAAGGTGCCAGCTTCTGATGGCGGGCGAATGAATGTTGTCTCTCCCATAGATGGCGTGATCTTGACCACGACGGCCGCTGGCACTGTCCCAGATATGGAAACCGCCATAGCTTCAGCACGCGCCTCGTTTGAGGATGGCCGTTGGGCCAATCAACCTCCCGCTGCCCGTAAGAAAGTCCTGATGAAGTGGGCTGATTTGATCGAGGCCAACGCGTTGGAACTGGCTGTTCTTGGAGTGCGCGACAACGGGACAGAGATTGGAATGGCACTGAAGGCCGAGCCAGGTTCAGCCGCTACAACCATTCGATATTACGCGGAAGCTCTGGATAAGATCTATGGCGAGATCGCCGCTACCCCGAACGATATACTTGGAATGATTCACAAAGAACCAGTGGGTGTTGTGGGGGCTATTATCCCTTGGAATTTCCCGATGATGATCGGCGCATGGAAACTGGGACCTGCCTTGGCCATGGGCAATTCTGTTGTTTTAAAACCTTCCGAAACCGCATCTTTGTCGCTGATGCGCATGGCGGAACTGGCTCTGGAGGCTGGCTTACCGCCTGGCGTGCTGAACGCGGTAACCGGCGAAGGTCGTGTAGTGGGAGAAGCCTTAGGCTTGTCAATGGATGTGGATGTTTTGGTTTTCACGGGGTCTGGGGCCACTGGCAGACGATTGATCGAATACGCCGCGCGTTCGAACATGAAGCGCGTTTATTTGGAGTTGGGTGGCAAGTCCCCAAACATAGTTTTTACTGATGCCCCGAACCTAGATGAAGCTGCAAAGGTGGCTGCTGGAGGCATCTTCCGAAACTCAGGTCAAGTCTGTGTGGCAGGGTCGCGGCTGTTAGTTGAGGCTTCTATTCATGATGAATTTGTTGCTGCAGTCGTAAAAGCGTCGGAGGCGATGCGGGTCGGCGATCCGTTAAAATTGGACACGCATATAGGGGCAGTCAATTCCGAAGCGCAGTTAAAGGCAAATCTAAGCTTCGTTGAAACTGCTAAAACGGAGGGTGGTCAGATCGTCACCGGCGGTGGACGTATTTTGGAGGAAACCGGCGGATATTATATGGCTCCAACAATTGTAACGGGCGTGACCCGCGATGCCACGCTGAGCCAGAAAGAGGTATTTGGGCCGGTGTTGGGCGTCACTCCATTCGAAACCGAAGATGAGGCAATCGCACTGGCGAACTCCACAGTTTATGGACTGGCAGGGGCTGCGTGGACCGCTAATCTTGGGCGCGCGCACCGGATGGTTCGCTCGGTACGAACCGGCGTCATGCACATCAATACCTATGGAGGTGCAGACGGAACGGTACCTTTGGGCGGTGTAGGGCAATCTGGAAACGGGTCGGACAAGTCGCTGCACGCCATCGAAAAATATGTGAACCTTAAAACTGCGTGGATTAAACTATGAGTGAAAAAACGATCTTGGTCATTGGGACCTACGACACGAAAGATGACGAGTTGGGTTTTCTGTCAGGTGTGATCCGTGACCAGGGTGGTAGGATTGTGACGATGGATGTTTCGGTCTTGGGGAATCCATCGCAACCAACAGATTATTCAAAACATGATGTTGCCGAAGAAGGTGGAAGTTCCATCCAAGATGCTATCGACAGTAGTGATGAAAACCTTGCGATGCAGATCATGGCTAAAGGAGCAAGTTTGCTGGCCACCCGTTTGTATAATGAGGGAAAATTCGATGGGATGATCGTGCTTGGTGGGACGATGGGTACCGATTTAGCGCTAGATGTGGCTTCGGCGCTGCCTCTTGGCGTGCCGAAATATATTGTCTCAACCGTATCTTTTTCGCCTTTGATCCCTGCCGAGAGACTGGCGGCAGACACTCAAATGATCCTTTGGGCTGGCGGGCTCTATGGATTGAATTCGGTATGCAAGGCGTCTCTATCTCAAGCGGCGGGAGCAGTATTGGGGGCGGCGAGTGCTGTACAAAAGCCAGATCCAGAAAAGCCGCTCATCGGTATGATGTCATTAGGAACTTCGGCGCTTAAATACGTCATTCCCCTCAAACCAGCACTAGAAGAACGCGGCTTCGAAGTAGCTGTTTTTCATGCGACAGGTATGGGTGGTCGCGCCCTCGAAAGCCTCGCACGGCAAGGCGCCTTTGCCTGCGTCTTCGACTTTTGCACTCAAGAGCTGGGGAACCATGTGAACGGCTCAAACATTTCAGCTGGTGGGGACAGGCTGACCAATGCCGGCGCAAATGGCACGCCACAGATTGTAGCGCCAGGTTGTTATGATCTGGTCGATGTTGTGGGATGGCAGCCCATCGACAGCAAGTGGGATGCGCATATGAAACATGCGCATAATCGCCTGTTGACTTCGATTGTTTTGGAAGCCGAGGAAACCAAGCTAGTGGCCCGAGCACATTGCGAACAAATGGCTAAAGCCAAAGGGCCCACCGCCTTGATTCTGCCTGAAGATGGTCTTGGCGAATGGGATCGCGAAGGCGCGGACCTGCACAACCCAGACGGCTTGGCCGCGTTTCTGGCGGAGGTCGAAGCGAATATTCCCGCTAACGTCACAACCCATCGGATCGCGTGTCACATTAACGACCCCAGTTTTGCGGATAAAGCGCTTGAGATCTTCGACCAATGGCGCGCTGACGGCACCGTTGCCGCTTAACGCTGAGCGCCCGGGTCCAATCGTGTTAAGAGATCAAGGAGCGTTTCGTAATCATCTTGTCCCAGTTTCTTCTTGAAACAAGCAACAATGTCGGCGGCTTGTAACGAATGATCATCTATGATCGCCTGCCCGGTATGGGTAATTTCGATAAACTGGCGGCGGCGGTCTTTGTCATCTCTTGTCTGAGTCACAAGCCCCTTTTCGCGCATGGTGGCGACGATGCGGGTTAAGCTGGGAAATAGAAGACTTGATCGATCTGCAAGTGTTTTGGTATCCATTCGTCCAAACTCTGCGAGGACCCTCAACACCCGCCATTGTTGTTCGGTAATTCCTGTAACAGAAAGCATCTCACGGATCGGAGACATGACGCCTTCGCGGGCCCGAATAAGTGCGATGGGGAGGGATCGATTTGTGGAAGGAAGTGATTTAGCCATAAAACCTCAAAAGCCTCTGCGGGGAACTGTTGACAACCATTATGTCTACAAATTAACTTCACAACAATTAACATGTTAAGGAAATAATGTGCCGCACTTCCATATAGACTATTCTGGTAATCTCGAAGGTGTCGTAGACATAAGTGCGCTCTGCGAAGCCATTCGTGCGGCGGCGGCAGAGATAGAAACTTTCCCAACCCCTGGTATCCGTGTTCGCGCCACCCGAGTTGATCATGTCTCGATGGCGGATGGCGACGCGAAGCATGGATTTATTGACCTTAGTATACGGCTAAGGGAAGGAAGGCCGGAACAGGTCAAGAAGGAGGCTGTTGCCCGCATCTTCGCCGTCCTAAAAGATTTTATAGCCCCAGCGATGAAAACAAATTCCATCGCGCTTTCAGCTGAAATGCGTGACATTGATGCCGCTCTTTCACCCAAATTCGGAAACGTCCGTGACCATATGGAGGACAACGCATGAGCGTTCTTGAAGATAACATTTCTAAACTTGAGGGTTATCTCGCCCGTTTTCTCGATACAGGGATACAGAACCGTATCGCTGGGCAGGATGCAGCGGGCTCAAAGGGGGTGTTTCAAACAACATCGCCAGTAGACAAATCGATGATTTGCAATGTGGCGCATGGTACGGCGGCGGATATCGACAAGGCAGCCGATGCAGCACATGACGCTTTTGCAGAATGGCGCGACTTACCTGCGACTGAGCGGAAAAAGGTCATCATTCGGATCGCCGAAGGAATCGAGGCGCGCGCCGAAGAAATTGCACTATGCGAATGTTGGGACACTGGTCAGGCTTTCAAATTCATGTCTAAGGCGGCTCTGCGCGGGGCTGAAAATTTCCGCTATTTCGCCAATCAAGTGGTTCAAGCTCGTGATGGTCAGCACTTAAAGTCACCGACCTTGATGAACATTACGACGCGCGTACCTATTGGACCTGTTGGGGTAATAACACCTTGGAACACCCCATTTATGCTGTCGACATGGAAAATCGCGCCTGCTTTGGCTGCAGGCTGCACAGTCGTACACAAACCAGCCGAAGCCTCGCCACTGACTGCACGTTTGCTGGTTGAAATTGCCGAGGAAGCGGGTTTGCCGCCTGGCGTCCTAAACACAGTTAACGGTTTTGGCGAAGATGCTGGTAAGGCACTGTGCGAGCACCCCAAGATCAAGGCCATCGCTTTTGTTGGAGAAAGCCGGACAGGCAGTCTGATTACAAAACAGGGGGCCGATACACTCAAGCGCAACCACCTTGAGCTCGGAGGCAAAAACCCTGTCATTGTTTTTGATGACGCAGATCTCGAGCGTGCACTGGATGCAGCCATCTTCATGATCTATTCAATTAACGGAGAGCGTTGTACGTCGTCGTCCCGTCTATTAGTGCAAGATACAATCCGAGAGGAATTCGAAGCCAAGCTGATCGAACGGGTCAACAAGATCAAAGTTGGCCACCCGCTTGACCCTGAGACCGAAGTCGGTCCGCTTGTGACCGAAGAGCACTTCAACAAAGTCACCAGCTATTTTGACATTGCCAAAGATGACGGTGCGACAATTTCTGCAGGCGGCGAAGTCGTCGGCGATGAAGGCTATTTTGTTCGGCCCACATTGTTCACGCAGGCCAACAACAAAATGCGTATTGCCCAAGAAGAAATCTTTGGTCCTGTTTTGACATCAATCCCATTTCGCAGCGAAGAAGAAGCCCTCGAAATCGCCAATGATGTCGCCTATGGCCTTACTGGTTACGTTTGGACCAATGACCTTACCCGCGCCCTGAGGTTTACCGACAAACTCGAAGCTGGCATGATTTGGGTGAATTCGGAGAATGTCCGCCATTTGCCAACACCATTTGGGGGAGTCAAAGCTTCTGGCATTGGCCGAGATGGCGGCGACTGGTCCTTTGAATTCTACATGGAGCAAAAGCATATCGGTTTCGCGACCGGTCACCATAAAATCACCAAACTGGGAGCGCTATGATATGCCCGTACCTGCACCAAATTTATACCCTGATTTCAATACAATTCGGCTTAGCCATGTCTGCCTAAACGTGAGGGACCTCGCTGCATCCAAAAAATTCTACACCGAGATTTTGGGCCTTCAAGTCACGGATGAAAGCGAAAGCCATATCTATCTGCGCGCCATGGAAGAGCGCGGGCATCATTGTGTGATCCTGCAAAAATCTGATCAACCAGGTACTGTAGAGGTGATGGGTTTCAAAACCTTTGACGAATTGGACCTCGAAAAAGCCGAGGCTTATTTCAAAAGTAAAGACCGTCAAACCGAATGGGTCGCGCGCCCCTATCAAGGCAAGACGTTGCTAACGTCAGACAATATGGGCATCCCATTGGAGTTCTACCACAAGATGGATCAACTAGAGCCTATCCATCAGAAATACGCGCTTTATCGGGGGGTCAAACCGCTGCGGATTGATCATTTCAATTGCTTTAGCCACGACGTGGATGCCTCTGTCGCTTTCTATTCCGATTTCGGCTTCCGTGTGACGGAATACACCGAGGACGAAGACAGCAAAAAGCTCTGGGCCGCGTGGATGCACCGCAAAGGCGGCGTCCATGATATGGCTTTCACCAATGGCACAGGGCCTCGGATGCACCATGTAGCTTTTTGGGTGCCAACACCCCTGAATATCATTGATTTGCTCGATCTGATGGCAACCACGGGTTACGTTGGTAACATCGAACGCGGCCCAGGTCGTCATGGGATTTCTAACGCGTTCTTCCTTTATATTCTTGATCCCGATGGACACCGCATTGAGATTTATTGTTCGGATTATCAAACAGTAGATCCGGATCTTGAGCCAATCAAATGGGACCTTAAAGATCCACAGCGGCAAACTTTGTGGGGTGCGGCGGCCCCGGAAAGTTGGTTCAAACATGGTACCCAGTTTGTAGGCGTCGACCTTAAAAATTCGGAATTGAATGCAACTCCGATTGTCGCGCCATGATTGCAAGCCTTCAAAAGCTGTTCTGGGCGAAGGCTATTCAATGTGGCTGGGGGAGAAATCAATGAAATTTGCGACCTATATAAGCGGCGGAAAAACCTACTACGGCGCGGTCACTGACGCAGGAATGATTGCCTTGAACGATGCATGCCCTCATTGGCCAACTTTGTTTGACGCTGTGCAAGCCGGTGGCCTTGCTGCCCTTAGCAAAGCGGTAGAGGGAAGAACCGTTTCTCACACCGACTTCCAGTATGAAATGGTCATGCCCAATGCACACCGGATCCTGTGTGTGGGCGTAAACTTCCCAGATCGGAATGCCGAATATAAAGACGGGTCTGAACAGCCGAAATTCATGTCGCTCTTTCCGCGCTTTGCGAGCGGATTTACTGGACATGATCGCCCATTGATCCGACCGCCAGAAAGCCCACAGCTCGACTACGAAGGCGAAGTTACGATTGTGATTGGCAAGGGTGGACGTCGTATAACGCAAGCCGAAGCCTATGATCACATTGCCGCATTGACGATCTGCAACGAAGGAACAATCCGCGATTGGGTCCGTCACGCAAAATTCAATGTCACCCAAGGCAAGAACTGGGACAAATCTGGTGCTATTGGGCCATGGTTGGTTCCTTTCACTGATCCTGCCCAATTGGACGACGCCCGCATCATAACCCGCGTGAATGGCGAGGTCCGTCAGGATGATGTACTGTCCCGAATGATGCATCCAATCCGACGTGAGATTGAATATATCTCGACCTTCATGACACTGGAGCCTGGGGATATCATCGTTACTGGTACGCCGACGGGTTCTGGAGCGCGGTTAGACCCTCCGCAATTTCTAAAACCCGGGGATGTCGTTGAGGTTGAGGTGAATACGATCGGCACTCTGCGCAATACGATTGAGGATGAGCAGTCATGACGCCCAAGGATCAAGCAAAAGCCGCTGCGGATTTGTTACAAGCCGAGGAAACCGGAAAGCAGATCGGCCTTCTATCGATACGCCATCCCAATATGGGAATGGACGATGCTTACGCCATCCAGAACGCGATCTACCGCGCTAAACTGGAAAAGGGCCGATCTGTAGTAGGTTGGAAGATTGGGCTCACATCGAAGGCCATGCAATATGCATTGAATATCGATACCCCCGATAGTGGTATCCTGTTCGATGATATGGTGTTTGATCACGGTGCCACTGTGCCAAAGGGCCGCTTCATTCAGCCCAGAATTGAAGCTGAAATTGCTTTTGTGATGAAATCACAGGTTGGCGGAGTGGGAGTGACAAGGGAAGATGTTGTCGCAGCAATAGATTATGTGGCGCCATCTATCGAGATCCTCGACACTCGTATCCTGCGTGTTGATCCGGAAACAAAGGCAATACGCACGGTCTTTGACACGATCAGCGACAATGCCGCGAATGCAGGTGTCGTGCTGGGATCTGAGCGCCATTCGATCGATGCCTTTGATCTTCGATGGGTAGGTGCGATCACTTTCCGCAATGAAGTGGTAGAAGAAACGGGCCTAGGGGCCGGTGTTCTAAACGATCCTGTTGAAAGCGTCGTCTGGTTGGCCCGCCGTATGGCCCATTACGGGCAAAGCATTGAACCCGGTCAAATCATTTTGTCCGGTAGTTTTATTCGACCGGTTGAATGCCCGTCGGGGTCAAAGATTTCTGCTGATTTTGGCTCCTTCGGGTCCGTTGAAATCAGCTTTGCCTAAGAGGGTCTCCTATGCCAGTGCCACATAATCCATTCAAGGCTGCGATCACAAAGGGGCAACTGCAACTGGGATGTTGGTTAGGGTTGGCTGATCCTTACATCGCTGAGATCAGTGCCGGTGCCGGATTTGATTGGCTGTTGATCGACGGCGAACACGCGCCTAACGATCTGCGATCTATTACGGCTCAGCTTCAGGTCATCGGCGCGCGTGGCAGCCATGCTATGGTGCGGCCTCCGATAGGCGAAACTTGGATCATCAAACAGTTGCTAGATGCTGGTGCTCAATCACTTCTGATCCCGATGGTCGAAAGCGGCGCGCAGGCCCAAGAATTGGTCGATGCAGTGACATATCCGCCGCATGGGGTGCGCGGTGTCGGATCTGCACTGGCCCGCGCCTCAGATTTTGCTGCAATTGGCGACTACTTGACGACCGCACGGGAAGAAATCTGCTTGTTGGCACAAGTTGAGAACCAAAAGGGCATGGCGGCACTGGATGATATTCTGGCAGTCGACGGTTTGGACGGTGTATTCATCGGTCCGTCTGATCTGGCAGCTGACATGGGCTTCATTGGCAAACCAGGGCATGTCGAGGTTAAGACCGCCGTGTTACAGGCTACGAAGCGGATCGTTGAGGGGGGAAAGGCGGCAGGCATCTTAACTCTTGATCAGGAACTACAAGCCCAATGTCGTGATTTGGGAGCGACTTTTATCGCAACCGAAATCGATGTTACGCTTTTTGCTCAAAACATGCGGGCTTCGGCGGC
>TARA_B110000008_G_scaffold87910_1_pt1 | contig 17967 bp, 17 predicted proteins | sample TARA_B110000008 | Tara Oceans TARA_B110000008 (sample SAMEA4396496) | marine metagenome | biome: Westerlies Biome; feature: [DCM] deep chlorophyll maximum layer (ENVO:01000326); material: water (ENVO:00002006), including particulate matter (ENVO:01000060) such as... | depth 40 m
CCCACAAATACTATAGGCATGGTGGCAATAATTAAGTTTAAACCAAGTAGAAAGTCACCTTCATTGCGATTGCTCGTCCAAGGCATCCAAGCTTGCATAAGCTTCAATATGTCGTCTTTGAAATAAAATATAACTGCTGCTAATGTGCCAGCGTGAACAGCAATATCAAACACTAAGCCAAAATCTTTAGCTCCAAAAAGTAGTGATGGAAATAGTAAGTGTGCCGAGCTGGAAACAGGGAGAAATTCTGTGAGGCCTTGAATGCAGGCTAAGGCTAACGCCAACAATAAATCACTGATCATTTTTTCTTGTACTCGGGTGTCTTTAAATAGACAGGGTTGGCTAGCTCAGGATCAAAGCTCTTGCCCGTCTCCAGTTCATTCTTAGCTAATGCAGCGACTGCTTCTGCTCCGGGTTTAGCCAAAGGAAGGTATTGAGGATTGTCTTTAATATTTTTTGGCCAACCAGAGCCAACAAAATAAAGAGAGTTATCGGCTTCATACGAGCATAAGTCTTCCAGACTAATTACAGACTCTTCAGAGGTTGCCTCTATATTTGCTGAGGACTTAGCAAAAGATCCACAGTAGCTTTCATTCTTATCTGCTTCTATGGTTGCCACAATAGAAGCGTTATCAGCATCTATCCATTGCGCTGCCTCATAAGCAAGAGATTTTAAATGAGACACAGGTATTAAGGGTATGTTTTTAATCATAGCTATCGGCTTAAGAAACGAAGCTATTATTCTCAACGCAGTATAAGAACCAGGCCCTTGCGCAAAGGCAAGAGCATCCAGTGTGTCAAAATCTTTTAAAGTATTAAAATTTATTCTGGAAAATAACTCATCCCATTCTGGTCTATTTTTTCTCTCATGTGTTTGAGTAAAAGAATTAACCTCACTACCGTTAAGAAGTGCAATTGATGAATAAGTTCCACTGATATCAAAAGCAAGAATTTTCATGCGTTAGAAATATTGATTGATTTCCTCAAAGACAGCCTGAACGTCCTGCGAACCATCTACTCTTATATAGCTTAAAGAACTTATGCTAGATTGAAGCTCATAGTAATCAACCAAGGGTTTTGTCTCCTCGTGATAAACATCGAGTCGATGCTTTACCGTCTCAGGCAAATCATCTTCCCTTTGAATTAAAGTCTCGCCAGTCACATCATCAAGGCCCTCATTTTTTGGGGGCTGATGAACAAGATGATAATTTCTTCCTGAGCCCGGATGGACTCTTCTTCCAGACATGCGATTAATAATAATCTCATTGTCTACATTAATTTCAATAACATGGCTGAACTCAATTTGATTTTCAACACATAAATCAGCCTGACCAACAGTTCTGATACCGCCATCAAATAAAAAACCTGATGCGCAATCTGACTGAGAAATTCTATCCAAGATTAGCTCAATAATAATCTGATCAGAGACTAATGCACCTGATTTCATGATCCCGCTTACTTTTTGTCCTAGCTCGTTGCCTGAAGCAATAGCTGCACGCAGCATATCTCCAGTACTAATTTTAGGAATATTTAAAGCGCCGCAGATTAGGTCTGCTTGAGTGCCCTTTCCAGCTCCCGGAGGACCTATAAGTAATAGTTTATTCATACTTCTAATACTGCAAATGCTATTAGGTGGTTTCTTTCATCGGAAAGACTAACATGGGATCCCTTGATGCCCAAACCTTCAGCATAAGATTTAACTTCTTGAGAAAATAGTATTTCTGGCTTGCCAAACTTGTTTCTTAATACTTGAATAGCCTGCGGAAAGATCGGCGAACTAAAGCCAGACCCAAATGCTTTTGCAATCGCTTCTTTTGCAGCAAACTGCATACCAAGATAGCTTATTCCTTGGTCTAAGCTCATTTGTTCATATTGCGCTAATTCTTGAGGACCAAGTATTTTTTTTGCAAAAGCTGTTGTAGATTTCATAGCCCTAATACGCTCCATGTCTACCAAATCTGTTCCTATGCCAAATATCATATTTTAATTTTTTTAAAAAATTTTCTACTACTCAGCTCTCTTCCATCTAGGCAAGCATTAATTGCAACTTCAGAGAGCTGTTTTAATTTTAACTTATCTATTTCTTTAACTTCACGTTTTTTTATTGCAAGAATTTCATTGGCAGTAAACCCATGATCATTATTTGAGGGATAAAATCCTCTTTCTGGTTTGTATGAATAAATTATTGTATCTTTGAATTCTGAGTTTTCATGCATATCTGTATCAAAGTTAATGCCATAGCCTAAGACGTCAAGTAAATCTAATTCAAAGATTCTCAAAGATGCCTCATTAATAGCGTCTGCGCGAGCCAACTCAACAAAATTACCATATAAATTATATAACTCTAGGTTTGCCAAGCCCTTCGGCAGCAACCTTGTCATCAGCTCGTTGACATAGAGATATGTATATAGATCATGTGGGCCTTTAACTGATTGTGATAAATAATTTGAATCAATTTGCGTAAGGGTCTTCATCTCAGATTTCCCAGTAACCATTATCTTTAATGCAGAAAACGGTAGCAGGTGTCCAAAAAATTTAGATTTTGGGTTCTTAGCACCTTTGGCAATTATAGAAATTTTACCAGAGGATTGGGAGAAGACCTCAGCAATAATTGAGGTGTCTCCAAATGACCGAGCATGCAATAAAAAGCAGGGCTCCCAACTATGTGGCATCGTGATTACTGCCTACCCCAAGACTACTTAGGTATTGCGCATCGCTATTCCAATTCTTATTAACCTTGACAAAGGTTTTTAGCATCACTTTTTTATTGAGCATTTTTTCTAACTCTAATCTTGTTTGCTGGCCAATTTTTTTTAGATTCGAGCCTTGATGCCCTATAACGATACTCTTTTGGCTATCTCTGGCTACATAAATGATTACACCTATTGAAAGCATTTTTTCTTCCATGGCTTTAGTTTCAATAGCAACATATGTTTCATGCGGCAGCTCATCACCCAATGATCGAATAATTTTCTCTCTCACCAATTCGCTAATAAAAAAATTATCAGGGATTTCTTTTTCTGCAATTTCAGCAGGATATAAATGGTTATTTTCAGGAAGAGCTTTTTTAATGCAAGTTAGCAAGTCATTGATTCCTTCATTCTTTAAGGCTGAAATAGGAACATAATCCAGAAAAGAGTACTGAGAATCAATTTCTTGAATGATTGGCAATAGCTCATTTTTATTTTGTACCTGGTCCACTTTATTAAAAACGCATATCGCGTTCACCTTAGTATCTATAATTTTTTGCAACACCTCTCGATCCTGAGCATGAAGACTAGTTCGCTGGATTACAAAGAGCACTAAGTCAGAATCTTCAATCACACTTAATGCCGAATGATTAAGAACCTTGTTCATAGTTTTCCTTGCCTGAAGATGAATGCCTGGCGTATCTAAAAAGATCATCTGATGATCTTGATCTGTCTTTACACCTAAAATATTATTTCGAGTTGTTTGTGATTTTCTTGATGTAATAGATATTTTTTTATCTAGAATAGTATTCATTAAAGTTGATTTGCCAACATTGGGCTTCCCAACAATAGAAATATAGCCACAAAATTTCTTGCTCATGACTGATTTAAGCTGTTGAGAGCCAATTCAGCAGCTTTTTGCTCTGCATCTTTCTTGATATCCGAGGATGCCGAAAAAACCTTTTTATTAACCCTAACATCGCAATAAAAATGCGTGCCCTCTTCATTTGACTTGATACTGTATTTCGGCAGCTCTTTATTCATAGCTTGTAGAGATTCTTGAAGTCTAGATTTAGCATCTTTAAATTCACTAACTTCATTCAGCTCAGAAAGCTTATGCGCAAATATATACAGGACAAAAGATTTAGCCTCCTCGCTACCCATATCGGTGAATATTGCACCAACACAAGCCTCCAGAGTTCCTGCATAAATTGAATGCTTATGAGTCTCATCTAGATTATTTGTACCTTTAGAGACTTGGAGCTGATTATTGCAATCTAACTGTAAGAAAATTTCCGACAGAGATTGGGTATTAACTAAAGATGCTCGCATTTGGGTTAAAACGCCTTCATTACTTTTAGAAAAATGATTAAATAGATACTCTGATATCACAATCTCAAGCACAGCATCACCAAGGAATTCGAGCCTTTCATTATTTTCAATTCTGGAGATGCTTTTGTGGATAAGAGCTTGCTTAAAACTCGATAAATCTGTGTATTTTTTACTGACCTTGATCAAGCTATCAATCACTTCAATTAATCCCGCCGGCTCTTCTAAATGAAGGCAAGCAGGTCCAACATTCCCAGGTCATCCAAATCATTTCGCCCGTTCCCATGAAGTTTTCTCTTGGAACAAACCCCCAAACTCGTGAGTCGCTCGAGTTATCTCGATTATCACCCATCACAAAGTATTCATTTTTGGGAACAATCCACTCCTGGGGGTAGGAAGAACTCCCCCCAAGAATGCGAATCCGCCTCTCAGAGTTATTAAATTTTTCTGTTAAAACTGTTTCACCGAAAATATCTACTACTTGTCCGCCTCTTACTGCTTCAGATTTAAAGCTGGGGTCATGCGAGATAAGAGATTGGTTTAAAGGCACTCCATTGCGATATATCTTTTTATTAATATATTGAATTTTATCTCCTGGTTTTCCAATTAAGCGCTTTATGTATGGGACATTCACATGCGGAGGAATAAAAACAACGACATCGCCATATTCAGGATCTGAAGACATGGCAAATGGTTGCCCTATTCGATTTATTTTTAGCCCATAACTATGCTTATTTACTAGAATAAAGTCGCCAACTTGAAGGCCTGGGATCATTGAGCCGGATGGGATTTGATAAGGCTCATAGATAAAAGTTCTAAGAACAAAAATAAAAAAAACAGGCAGGAACCAACCCTTGCCAGTAGTTCTTAACAGTTCATTTTTCTTGACGATGCCAACAACCAGGATTGCTAAGCACATTATTGATCCTAAAAATAAAATTATTCCTAGATCTCCAGCATTAACAAAAATTCTGTAAATACCCAGTAAAGCTGATAAAAAGCCTAGAGTGTATATTGTCTGCTGCATTTGATCGGTCAGACTTTCTGATAGGACTTTATAAACCCAAAAAGCAATCAAAGAAGACACTGAAGCCAAGGCTGCGATAAAAATGGGGTCAGCAAACACTACTTCTCTCCTGAATTAAAATAATTTAAGAAAGCTTCTTGCGGAATCGAGACTCTGCCAAACTGTTTCATTTTCTTTTTACCTTCTTTTTGTTTCTCAAGTAATTTCTTTTTACGACTTATATCTCCACCATAACATTTAGCTGTCACGTTTTTGCGCAACGCTTTAACAGTTTCTCGAGAAATAATCTTAGATCCTAGTGCAACTTGAATAGGAATATCAAACATCTGCCTGGGAATTAATTTCTGTAAGTTTTTTGCAACATCTCGTCCTCGCGCCATAGCAAAGTCTTTGTGAATAATGATAGATAATGCGTCCACCACATCATTGTTTAATAGCACATCAAGCTTTACCAAATTAGAGGCCTGAAAATTTATGATGTTGTATTCAATTGAAGCATAGCCTTTGGTTGTAGATTTTAGTCGATCAAAGAAATCAATAATGACTTCGGCTAATGGCATCTCAAACACTATGGATACTTGATTTCCAAAATAGGTCATGTCTTTTTGAGTTCCTCTTTTTTGCGTACAAAGAGTAATAACATTACCGACATAATCTTTTGGTGTGAGTATCGTTGCTAAGACATAAGGCTCGCGAATCTCGGAGACATAATTTAAAGATGGGAGTTGGGATGGGCTATCACAATCAATAATTTCACCATCTGTTTTGACTACTTGATATTGAACAGAAGGCGCTGTTGAGATTAGATTCAGATCATATTCCCTTTCGAGCCTTTCACGGACTACCTCCAAATGCAGCGTTCCAAGAAAACCACACCTAAATCCAAATCCCAAGGCATCAGAAACCTCAGGCTCATATATCAATGCGGAGTCGTTTAAAACTAGTTTTGATAGCGCATCTCTAAATTTTTCATAGTCATCAGAATCAACGGTAAAAAGGGATGCAAAAACTTTAGGTAACACTTTCTGAAATCCTGGTAAAGGTTTTGCTGAATCATTTTTTGAATCAATAATAGTATCTCCAACAGGAGCACCCTGAATTTTTTTTATCCCAGCAACCATGTAGCCAACCTGACCAACGCATAATTCCTTCTTGGGTAATTTTTTTGGAGAAAAGATGCCGATTTGATCTGCGAGATATGATTGTTGCGTAGAATAGACTTTAATTTTTTGACCTTGTTTTATTGAGCCATTAATAACTTTAATGAGTGAAACCACTCCCAAATAAGCATCAAACCAGGAATCTATAATTAATGCTTCAAATTCTCCGTCAGGGTCTCCTGATGGAGATGGAATATTTTCAACAATTAAATCTAATAGCTCCTCTATGCCCTCGCCTGTTTTTGCGCTGACAAGTGGAGCCTCTGAAGCGTCTATTCCAATCATATCTTCAATTTCTTGTTTTACTCTTTCTGGTTCTGCCTGCGGCAGATCGATCTTATTTATAACCGCGAGCACTTCAAGGCTCTGATCAACTGCCGTATAACAATTAGCCAAAGTTTGAGCTTCGACCCCTTGAGAGCCATCTACAACAAGAAGGGCACCTTCGCACGCTGAAAGTGATCGAGATACTTCGTATGAGAAATCAACATGACCGGGAGTATCAATAAAATTTAATTGGTACACCTCACCATTTTTTTTGTAATCTAAAGTTACCGCTTGGGCTTTTATCGTGATCCCCCTTTCACGTTCAATATCCATTGAATCAAGAATCTGTTCTGACATCTCTCTTTCTGAGAGTCCTCCGCAGACTTCGATTAATCTATCAGACAGGGTTGATTTACCATGATCGATATGGGCAATAATAGAGAAATTTCTTATATTTTTCATGTTATGCGCAATGCACGACTATTCTATAAGAAAAGCTTAGTGTTATCAGCCTTTCTTAAGGTTTTAAGCGGAATTAATCTACGGTTACAGCAACAAAGAACCTGTTACCATTTCTGCGTCCAACAATAGCGAGTTTATCTCCTGAAGAAAATTTAGCTACCAGGTTCTCAAAGAATTCAGCATCTTCTATTTCGTAACGCTTTCCTTTAGAAATTATCTCTGTAAGGATATCTCCTTTTGTAATTTTACCGCTTGCTGGGGAGCCATTGTTAACTCGTATAACTAACACGCCTTCTTCGGGGTCATTTTGTGAAGAGTTTTCAGCTGATAAATCTTCTATTTTTAAGCCCAAAGGATCAGATGAAATCTCTGTTTTCGCAGGAATAAAAGTTCTCTGATCTGCCGGTAGTTCGCCCAGAACAAATTTGAGAGTAATTGTTTTTCCATCGCGCATAACGTCTGCATTAGCTTTTGATTTCGGCTGGATTCGTCCAACAACGTGAGGTAAATCAGAGCCAAATTTAATCTCTCTTCCATCAAATCTTAAAATAACATCTCCAGGTTGTAAGCCTGCATTAGCACCAGATTCTCCTTTCTCAACATCAGTAATTAATGCGCCATAAGGCTTATCCATGCTTAAAGCTTCTGCTAAATCATTATCAACCTCTCCCACCCGAACTCCGAGGTAGCCTCTTGCTACACTCCCCTTAGCTATAATTTGTTCAGCTACTTCCATTGCTACGTCTATAGGAATAGCAAATGCAAGACCTTGATAGCCTCCACTTCGAGAATATATTTGAGAATTGATCCCAACAACTTTTCCATCAAGGTCAAATAAAGGGCCACCTGAGTTACCAGGATTAATTGCTACATCTGTTTGAATAAATGGAACGTAATTTCCAATATTTTGATTTTGGATGCTTCTGCCTTTAGCGCTCACAATTCCTGCAGTTACTGAAAAATCAAATGAAAATGGAGATCCAATTGCTACAACCCAATCACCAACTCTTAATTTCTCGCTATCACCAATAGATACCTTTGGTAAATTTTTACCTGAAATTTTTAAGACTGCAAGATCTGATAAAGGATCAATGCCTACGACTTCTGCTGAAAACTCTCGGCGATCATTTAGTGAGACTATAATTTCTTCTGCTTCATCAATGACATGAAAATTAGTTAACAAATAGCCTTCTTTAAAAATAAAACCAGAGCCATAGGCGACAGCCTCTCTTGTCTGTGGTTCTTGAGGCTGAGGATATCCTCTAGGAATGCCAAAAAATCTTTCAAATTCGTCAAACCCTCTGCGATTGTCACGCATTTTGACCTCTTTTTTAGAGGTAATATTAACCACTGCTGGAGCAGCCGAATCAACCAATCCTGAAATATCATTTGGTAAAGCTGAAGCTGCATTTAAGCCCAATGATAATCCTGCACTCGTGAAAATTATTAGGCTAAATATTTTAAAATTCATTTTCTTTCCTTTTATTTAATTAGTTTAATGATTGAATCATTTTGCTAGCAAGCTGCGGAGGGACATCGCCATAAGCGGTAAGAAGCCTACCATCTCTTAATGGGATTAAATATATCCAATTATTATTTGCTTTAAAGTATTTTACCTCTTTAATGCCAAGTTGCTTATTTTCAATGTGAAAATAAAGATTATTATTTCCATTGGTGTACCTGCTAGGATTTTTTGCAGAAGGCATAAATCCAACTGGAATCATTTCTTTTGGAATGCTATTAGGTTCATGCTGTTTGTTCGACTGCATAATATGAATCATATGATCCATAATATTTTGATCAGCAATAATTAATTGATCTTTTGCTTCTTGACTTGAGAGCGCAGACGTTAATTGCATTTGACTAACTTCATCTGATCCAAAGCGATCTGTATCCACTTGGTATAAAACTATAATTGTTATTAAGACAGTTGCAGCTGCAGTAAATACATTTGAAAGCCATGGATTCTGCTGAGGCAAATAATTCATAAACTGACTTATTTTTGAGGCTTGAGGCTTGGATTTTCTTTGCATCAACTCAGAGAGAATAGCGTATTGATTTAATATCTTTTTATTGTCGGCGTCAAATCCAAGGTTTTCAAGGCCCTGATCAAACTCTTCTTGGGAGACCTGACCATCATACCAGGCTGAGAGTTTTTCTATTTCTTTAGTCATTGAGAAGATTCTCCTGTTTCATAAATTCTAAAATAAGTTGTCTGGCTCTAAATATTCTTGAGCGGACTGTTCCAATTGGGCATTTCATAATCTGAGCAATGTCTTCATATGATCGCCCTTCAAGCTCACGCAGAGTAAAAGCTGTTTTTAAATCAATCTCCAATGTTTCAATAAAACTGAAAATAATTTCCTCTGATTCCTTTCCTATCAGATCTACTTCTGGTGATATATGACTAGAAATGTCATGCTCTGATATATCTAAGGGGTCTGTCTTTTTTGAGCTTTTGGAGTAACTACTAGCAAAATTATTTTTTGCTAAATTTATGCCAATACGATAAATCCATGTAAACAAAGCACTATCTCCTCTAAAGGTATCAATCTTTTGCCATACTCTTATAAATGTTTTTTGGCAGAGTTCTTCGGCTTGATCATGTGACTTAGTGTATCCGATCAATGATGAGAATAGCTTTGGCTGGTATTTAATAACCATGGCCTCGAATGCTAGAGCATTACCTGCTTTAATTTCCTTCACCAGCATTTCATCTCCTGTTAGGTTATCCATTCATTCCCTCTGCTAATTGGACAAGGCTTTGAAGTAATAGTTGCACTAATCTCAAAATTTTTTTATGTGTTGCAAGATGAAGTCTTCTTGAAGCTGGTTGCCAAGAGAAATATTTTTAAAAATAAAATCATAGATAGGCTGATCTTCTATATCCAAAATACTATTAAACATATCAAAATCATCTTTACTTAAATGCTCAAGGTTGTCATTGCTAAATTTTCTAAACAACAAATCTAGTTCTCTAAGACCTCGTCTGCACTTCCATTTAGTTTTATTGATTTCGGTATTCATATTCCTAGGTTAATATATTATCTTTAAATAGAATTTATTAAATTTCATCATTGAAAAATTTTGACTATCTTACATTTGGCCCTCATCAGCTAAGCAGATTAAAAGCCCTGCATCTTGAAGGCGATTTTGACTCTGTAATCAAATTATTACAAGGACAAGTTACTTCCGATTGCGCTAAGCTTAAACATGGTGAAGGTCAGCCATCTGCATTATGCGATGAAAAAGGATATGTTTTGTGTAATTTTGATATTCTCCTTCATAACAAGCTGGTATTAATAGCAATTGAGGATGAGTTAGAAAATATTTTTGTAGATGAAATAAAGAAATTTGCACCTTTTTATAAGGTTTTCATAAATCCATACAAATTAAGCTTTACGGGGTGGATTCGCAAGCCTCATGAAGCCCTATTGCCAAATGAACAATTAATCATTGCAGCAGACAATGCTCATATTTCTCTTTTGCCCTCCTCCGATAGGCTAGATATTGAAGAAAACATTGCGGAAATATCCTTAGATAGCTGGTCTCTCAATAGAAAGTTACTCGACGATCATATTATTCAAAGAAAAGACTCCGGTAAATTTAGACCACATGAGCTAATGCAGCATATATCTAGGGTTAGTTTTTCCAAGGGTTGCTTTAGAGGTCAAGAGATTATTGCCAGAATGGAATATCGTGGTAAGCAAAAAAATAAAACAGCTCTAGTTATTCATGATTCTCCAGAAGAAATAAAGAAATTTGAAATTGTTGGACAAACTATAACGAAAAACACAAAGCACTTTTCATCCTGCATGGGTAAAAAAGAATTTTTTAATTCTTAATCAATCTGCCAATCAATTGGTTCTTTATTAGATTTCAATAAAGTGTTGTTGATTTTTGAAAATGGTCTCGAACCAAAAAATCCACGATAAGAAGAAAGAGGCGAAGGATGAGAGCTAAAAAAAATATTATTACTTTGTTCATCTATCAAATTCATTTTTTGTTGCGCAAACTTTCCCCAAAGAAGAAAAATTACCTCTCCGCGATCACTCAATTTTGAGATAATTTTTTCAGTCAAAATATTCCATCCTAGGTTCAGATGTGAGTTGGTTTTTCCTTCTTCCACACTCAAAGAAGAATTAAGAAGTAACACCCCTTGCTTCGCCCAAGAACTTAGATCACCATGATTTGGATAGAGGCATCCAATATCTGCTTTCAACTCTAAATATATATTTTTTAGCGATGGAGGGATAATTACATTTCTATCAACCGAAAAAGCTAATCCATTAGCTTGTCCAAATTTATGATATGGATCTTGTCCTAATATTACTACTTTGACCTCCAAAAAAGATGTAAGATCTAGCGCATGAAATAGCCTATCAATTGGTGGAAAAATCATTACATCATTTTGAATTAGTGCATTTATTCTTGGGGCGAGATCAGCAAAAATTTCATCGCAAAAGCCTCTGCCTAGAGCATCAAGCCAAGGTTCTGGAAAGTTAAAATTTTGCACAAAAAATGGTCATTAAAAGTGGTTAATTTTTATCCACAGAATCTGTGGATAAAGTTTGGGATAACTTACTATTGTAATAGTTTAGTCCTATTTAAAAGGGATTCATGGAAATTGGTCAAAAAGTAACCAAAATATAATTAAAATACCCTATATCAGTATCTTATGTATATTTTACGTGCTTGAATAGTAATTTTATAACTAAATAACGATGGTCTCAATACCATCATTTTTGTCTGTGGGCAAGTATTTTTTTAAAAAAAAATAATTTAGAATAGGTATCCTTTATATCCTCCATCATTAAGACTTATGAATGACCCAAAAAATATACTTTTTTCTGAATATAACCTCAATGGTTTAAAGCTAAGAAATAGAATTGTTATGGCTCCTATGACAAGGAGTTGTTCTCCAAAAGGAGTGCCGGCTGACTACGCTCCAACCTACTACGCCAAGAGAGCTGCTGGAGGAGTTGGGCTCATTATTACCGAAGGTGTTGAGGTCAGTCATCGTGCTGCAAGCGGTTACTTGGATGTCCCTAATTTAGAATCAGACGAATCAAAATTAATGTGGGAAAAAGTTGTTACTGCTGTCCACAAAAATGGCTCGCCTATTTTTTGTCAACTTTGGCATGTTGGAGGAATAAGAAAACTTGGAATGCCCCCTGCCCCAGAAATTCCTGGATTTACCCCTTCTGGATTCGTCAAACCTGGAAAAAAAGTTGCCTATGAAATGACAGAAGAAGACATAGATGAATTGATTGAAATTTATGCAAATGATGCAAAGATTTGTGAAGAGCTTGGTTTTGATGGAGTTGAGATTCATGGGGCGCATGGATACCTAATTGATCAATTTTTTTGGGATGCTATAAACACTAGGACAGATCAATTTGGGGGCTCTCTTGAGAACAGAGCAAGGTTCGCTTCAAGAATTATTCAACAAACACAACAAAAAACTTCTCCTGAATTTCAGGTTGGTATTAGGATCTCTCAATGGAAGCAGCAAGACTATGAAGCAAAAATTACATCCGACCAAGATGAGTTAAATTTATTTTTAACTATTCTTAAAGATGCAGGAGCAGATTTCCTGCACTGCAGCAACAGAAGATTTTGGGAAGGTGAATTCTCGGAAGATGGATTAAATTTAGCCGGCATAGCCAAAAAAACTACAGGACTTCCATCTATTAGCGTTGGTAGCGTCGGAGTTGATAAAGATTTTATTAAAATGTATGCCGGAGACCATCAAACCAAAACTACTGATTTGGATAAATTACATCAAAAACTAAATGAATCAGAATTTGATTTAATTGCAGTTGGGAGAGCTCTTTTATCTGATCCGGAGTGGGCCAATAAAGTTCAAAATGGACAAGAAAAGACTATTATCCCTTTTGATAAGAGCTTTGTTGAAAACTACGTTTAATTTAAGAAGCTGTGTTAATAGATCTAACCTTCAGAACATGGTCGATTGATTTTAGTTGACTGATAAGCTCATCACTTGCTTCGTGCTCTAAATCTATCAAATTAATAGCTATTTCGTCCCGACTTTTATTCGACATCTCAGCAATATTGAGATTAAGGGATGCTATAGAATCAGTAATTTTGCTAATCATGCCGGGCTCGTTCTTGGTAATAATTACAAGACGATGCGGGGTACTTCGTTCTAGAGAAACATTCGGAAAATTAACGGAATTAATGATTACTCCTCTTTGCAAAAAATTTGCAATCTGATTTGCGGCCATAACAGCACAATTAACCTCTGCTTCTTTGGTGCTAGCCCCCATGTGAGGCAAAAGAATAACATCGCTATGTTTTGCAGATCTTTCTATTAATTCAGGTGTTGGAAAATCTGTTACAAATTTAGAGAGATTATTGTTTTCAAGAGCTTCAATTACATCATTGCTATTGACGATGCCTCCTCTAGATAAATTTATTAATCGTGCGTCAGATTTAAAATATTTTAAGTTATCAGCATTGATCAAATTTTTAGTTGCTTCAACCAGCGGTATATGTAAAGACACATAGTCTGATTGTTTTAATAGGTCCTCAAGTGTTTCTGCCTTTTCTACCTCTCTTGGAAGCCTCCAGGCGGAGTCGATAGAGATATGAGGGTCAAAGCCTACCAGCTTCATTCCGAGTGCCTGAGAGGCCTGTGCAAGCATAGAGCCTATTGCCCCCAAACCAACAATTCCTATGGTTTTGCCTGCAAGCTCATTACCCGCAAAAGTTTTTTTCTGAGCTTCAAACATTTTATTTAAAGCATCTGCATCATTGGAATCAAGATTCTTAGCAAAATTTATTCCATCCACGATTCCTCTGGATGAAAGCAGCATTCCACATATCACAAGCTCCTTTACTGCATTTGCATTTGCGCCAGGGGTATTAAACACGACTACCCCTAGATCGGTCGCGTCTTCGAGAGGTATATTGTTAACTCCAACTCCAGCTCTAGCTATGGCAGATAGATTATTTCCAAACTCTGCTGCAACTAACTTATGGCTTCTGAGCATTAAGGCATCTGGGTTCTCGGAAACATCTTTAATGTTTTTTGCAGCCATCACTGCAAGACCATCTTCAGCAATATTGTTAAAAGTTTTGTAAGTAAACATTGAGTATGTTGATTGGGTGTAAAAAAAACTTAGTTTATTACAGAAAGCCTTAAACCAAAACAGGATAATGGATTTTAATACAACTAAATTACAGGATACTGTGCTTAGTATCCATTAAACTAGGTTTAACTATATGCCTGCATTAAAACTTTTAAAAACTGTTTCCAGTTTTCATGATCGGAGATATCTAAAATTCCTTCTCTCGGTGAATAGATTGTTAGTTGGTTAGGCCCTTTTTCTATAGTCTTCTCAGTCGAAAATATGCCAAAACCAATTCCTGCTGTAATTGCGGCGCCAGTGGCTGTAGATTCGGTACTGGCAGGCACTCGAATATCTAACCCAAGAAAATCTGCAAGTAATTGGCAAAACTTTTCATTGCCCGCCATGCCCCCATCAACTGCAAGATTCATTATCTCAATGCCATCTTCTTTTAATGCATCTCTGATATCCATAACCTGATAAATGAGCGCTTTAAAAGCTGCTGTTATCATATCTTGCTGAGAAGTATCCCTGGTGATCCCATAAAAAGATGCCCTGACCTCGGCATTCCAATGAGGTGCGCCTATTCCTGTGAATGCAGGAATAAAAAGGACTCCATTTGACTTTCCTGAGGATGACAAGAGCTCAATGCTGGCTTGGGAATCTTTAAAAAACTTCATATTATCCCTTAGCCATTGAATGGTAGTTCCAGCAGAAAAAATACTACCCTCCAATGCATAACTTGTGCTCTCCTTAAGCTTGTAGCCAACAGTGCTTAATAGCCCCGACTTTGAACTTTGAGGTTTTAGTCCAGAGTTCACCATTAAGAAACAACCCGTTCCAAATGTAGCTTTCATATCTCCATAATTAAAGCATCTCTGTCCAACAAGGGCGCTCTGCTGATCACCAATCATGCCAGTGATAGGTATTGATGCACTCTTACGAGAAAGCGAACCAAACTCTGCATCAGAACTACAAACCTCTGGCAGCATCGAGGCAGGCACATCAAATATATCTAAGAGCTCTTGGTCCCATTCCATTGAACGGATGTTAAAAATATTAGTTCTGGATGCGTTTGTGACATCTGTTTTATGCAACTGGCCATCAGATAGATGCCAAAGAAGAAAAGTATCTACGGTTCCAAATCTCAAGTTTCCTTTTAGCGCTTTTTCTCTCGCTCCTTCCACATTATCTAAAATCCAGGAAATTTTTGTTGCAGAAAAATAAGGATCTAGCAGAAGACCAGTTTTCTGATTGATGATGTGCTCAAGGTTTTGTTCTTTAAGGGAAGAGCAGTAATCTGCTGTTCTTCTATCCTGCCAAACAATGCCGTTATAAATAGGAGTTCCTGATTCAGCTTCCCAAACCAAAGTTGTCTCTCTTTGGTTGGTAATACCAAGGCATTTTATATCAAATGATGAATCTAAGATTGGATCTAAAGTGTTGTATACAGATTCCAACAATTTATTTGGGTCCACTTCAACCCACCCATCAGCTGGATAGAGCAATGAATACTCCTGTTGCTCAGATTTTATAATATTTAATTCCTCATCATAGACCACGCATCTAGTGCTTGTTGTACCTTGATCTATCGCCAATAAAAATGTCATATACACACCTCCAATTCTAGATTTATCCACAATTTATGCACGTATTCTTCACAGCCCATAAACATCATTTATACAGCATATAGTGAAAAAATTAAAAGAATTCACAATATATTGTGTTTTTTGCTTGATTATTTATCCACAATGTAAGAATATTGACGTTGGTTTAAAAAATTCAACAAAGAAGAAGTTTTAGCCCCACCCATTGGTAGATCGTTTCAAAACGGCCAACGAAAGAAACAAGAAAATAGAGGTAGAACATGTCATTACAGGAGTTAGGTAATACTCAAGAGGGCGCAGAACAAGAGTCAACAGGATCGATCCCTTCAGAAGATTTAAATATTACAGCACCTGGCAAGCTGCGCGTAATCAAAAGAAATGGAAAAGTGGTCTCATTTGAAGAAGACAAAATTAAAATTGCAGTGACAAAAGCTTTCCTTGCAAACGAGTCTGGAAATGCAGCTGCCAGCGAAAGAATTCATAGAAAAGTAGAAGAGATTAGCAAAGATGTTCAAGATATTTTTAAAAGAAGAATGCCATCGGGTGGAACTCTACATATTGAAGAAATTCAGGATCAGGTAGAACTCCAGCTTATGCGCAGCGAAGAATATATTGTTGCAAGAAAATATATTCTTTACAGAGAGGAACGAGCCTCTGAGCGAACAAAAGATACATCACAACAAACAAGCGTAGAAGCTCCGGCAATCTCTGTGACCAAGAAAGATGGTACTAAGGTTCCTTTAGATATTAATCGCCTTGCGGCCGTTGTTAATCATGCTTGCGAGGGCTTAGAAGATGTAAGCGCAGATTCTATTCTTGAGGAGTCGATTAAAAACCTTTATGACGGAGTTTCAATTAGTGACATGAAATCAGCATTGGTTATGTCAGCAAGAACAAAAGTTGAACAGGAGCCTAACTACAGCTATGTAACAGCTAGAATCTTGCTTGATGAGCTCAGAAGTGAAGCCTTATCGTTTCTTGATGTAGCTGAAGAAAGCTCACACCCCGAAATGAAAGACAACTATCCGAAAGCATTTAAGGCCTATATCGATAAGGGCATTGAACTCGAGATGCTAGACCCAAACCTGAAAACATTTGATTTAGATAAATTAGGTGCTGCTATTGATCACGATAGAGATTATCAGTTTACATACCTTGGTCTTCAGACTTTATATGATAGGTACTTCATTCATTATCAAGATACACGATTTGAGTTGCCTCAAATATTTTTTATGCGAGTTGCTATGGGGCTTGCAGCAGCAGAAGATAATCGTGAGGATAGAGCGATAGAATTTTATCGCCTGCTGTCAAGCTTTGATTATATGAGCTCTACCCCTACTCTTTTCAACTCTGGGACACTGAGACCTCAGTTATCATCTTGTTATTTAACAACCATACCAGATGATTTGGACGGAATTTTTGGTGCAATGAAAGACAATGCATTGCTATCAAAATGGGCTGGTGGACTAGGAAATGATTGGTCCCCAGTTAGAGCGTTAGGCTCATACATTAAAGGCACAAATGGAAAAAGCCAAGGAGTTGTTCCATTTTTAAAAGTTGCAAATGATACTGCTGTTGCAGTTAACCAGGGCGGAAAAAGGAAAGGAGCTATGTGTGCTTATCTTGAAACGTGGCATTTAGATGTGGAAGAGTTTCTTGATCTTCGAAAAAATACTGGTGATGACAGAAGAAGAACCCATGATATGAATACAGCAAACTGGGTTCCTGATTTATTTATGAAAAGAGTCGAGTTAGGTACTAATTGGACACTATTTTCTCCCGGAGAAGCTCCAGACCTTCATGATCTGACTGGATTGGCATTCGAAAAAAGATATGAAGAGTACGAAGCATTGGCAGCGGAAGGAAAAATGGATCAACATAAAACAATACCTGCAAAAGATCTATGGAGAAAGATGTTGACGATGCTCTTTGAAACAGGCCATCCATGGATTACATTCAAAGATGCGTGTAATTTGCGCTCACCTCAGCAACATATTGGCGTCATTCACTCTTCTAATCTTTGTACCGAAATCACTTTGAATACTAGCAAAGATGAGATTGCTGTTTGCAACCTTGGCTCAGTAAATCTTCCGCAACATATGAAAAACGGAACTCTTGATCAAGCAAAAGTAAAGCGCACCGTTACAACTGCGCTAAGGATGCTGGATAATGTTATTGATATAAATTACTACTCAGTTGATACAGCAAAAAACTCAAACCTAAAACATCGCCCGGTTGGTATGGGCATCATGGGCTTCCAAGATGCTTTGTATATGCAAGATGCTCCCTACTGTTCTGATGAAGCTATTGAGTTTGCAGATCGAAGTATGG
>TARA_B110000008_G_scaffold279688_1_pt1 | contig 17924 bp, 17 predicted proteins | sample TARA_B110000008 | Tara Oceans TARA_B110000008 (sample SAMEA4396496) | marine metagenome | biome: Westerlies Biome; feature: [DCM] deep chlorophyll maximum layer (ENVO:01000326); material: water (ENVO:00002006), including particulate matter (ENVO:01000060) such as... | depth 40 m
ATTAATTTATCTATTAAAATAGGATTAATAAATATTTCATCACCCTGAATATCTACCACAAGTTTGGGTTTATAATTACTTGCCACACTTGCAATCCTTTCAGTACCATTGGTATATTTCGTAGAAGTCATTATTGGGTGACCATTATTTTTTTTTACAATATCAAATATCTTTTTGTTGTCAGTACACACAAATAATTTGTTTAATTTTTTTGATCGTGATGCATGTTTCATTGTATGTATGATTAATGGCATATTCTTCAGCTTAAGAAGTAATTTATCTTTCAATCTTTTAGATTTTAATCTAGCTGGTATTAGTCCTAATATCATAATTGTAAAAAATTTTTATTTATTTTTTTAATTTTATTAAATAATTTTTTTTGATATCATTATTAGGTTATATATGAAACAATTTTTAAAACTGTTAGTGCTTAAACTACTTTCGATTAATATTATACGAATATATTTATATAAAATTATAGAATTTTTACTAAGAAACTTTCAAGAAGATAATTCAAACACATATGATCTAACTACAATAAAAAGAATAGGTACAAAAGAAGGTCAATATAATGCAAATAAAATTGTCTCTTTCTTAAATAAAAATATTGAACTAAATAATATAAATTTTTTAGATGTTGGTTGTGGAGACTTATTTTTATGTGAAGATTTATTTAATACTAAAATTAAGAAATACTATGGATTTGATCTTAATAATGAAAATTTAAAAAGGGGTTTAAGCTATTTAAAAAAAAAAATGAATACCCAAAATATTTTTTTGGAACAAGGAAATTATTTTCAATTTAAAACTGTTCCAAACATTAGTATCGATGTAGCTTTTTCTCAAGCAGTTTGCTCTCATTTAAGCATCAATTCTTTAATTGTAATGTTCAAGCAATTAAAATCCAAAATGAAAAAAGATGGAATACTGCTGTCAAGTTTCATCTTAATAAACAATGAAAATACTAATAACTTAGAAAAAAAAACAAATAACTGGAAAAAAATAAATAAATACAATGGAGATCCTCATAATGTAACCTCTTTTTTTTTAAGAGATCCTTATCATTATGACCTTAAAACTATTAAGGAAGTGGCAAAATTTTGTGGATGGGATCTATTTGATTGTAGAGATTATGATCATGATTTGCAAAAAATGTTATTTTTTAAATTAATTTATATTTAAAAATTTTTATCAAAGTATAAATAAAGTTATCTTAATTTATTTATCAAATTTATCCCCAAATTCTTTTTCATACTTAGCAATTACTGAAGCAAAATTTGGTATATTGTATTCATAGGTAATTTTTTTATTATATTTGTGTTTTTGATTTACATTATCAAATGAAAAAGTAAATCTTTCAAGTTTTAAAAAATCAGTTAATTCATTCATCAAGATCTGATTATCGAAATTTGGATCATATAATTTTTCATGAAAGAAAATATAATGTTGATCTTTAAAATACTTCTCCAGATGGTATAATGCTACTGAATTAAGCATATACCAATGTAATCCAATATCTGGAATAGTTTCTTCAAAAATCTTCGTATATCTTTTGTCTGCTGACCATTTATGAGTATTGCTTTTTATAAAATCTTTGTAAGAGCGAATATTAAATATAATTTTTGCATTTGGAAAAATTTTTTTTATCAATTTAAGTCTCAATGTATTAAAAACATGTTTGACAAATGGTATTTTGTCAGATTTAATTTTATAAATTTCATATAATAATGCTTTTTTTATCCAAAAATCATCTCTATAGAAATCTGAAATATATTTTGGGTCTGACCAAATAAAACCTTCTCTTTTTCCTTGAAACCAATCATTGTCATAATTATCTAAAAAATTCCATATTAAATCTTCAGCAAACCCTATTGTATGGTCATCCTTTTTTTTCATCTCATTTTTTAAAACTTCATTATTTAATGATCTCAATCTAGGGTGCTGTCTAATGATTGAGGATATTAGTGATCCTCCAGATCTATTGGATGATATTAAAAAAACTGGTTGATTATTTTCATCATAATAATTTTTTTTAAAAAAAAAATATATTGATAGTAAATAAAAATAAATTTTTTTAAGTTTAGAGTAAAAGATTATTTTTTTTATAAAATTTTTAATCATTTTTGAGAAACTTGTAAGTATTTAATAATCTATTCTTTAATTGTTTTTTGTTGTTGACTAAGTAAATATTATTTGGAAGCTTATACTCTTTAATTATAGAAGTACCATCATAAAAAAAAGATGGTTTTTTTTCTAATTCTGTAAAAATAAAAGAGACAGATGTATATGGCATACAAATTACTGTATCTAAATCTTTAAATAAATTAGGTAATTCAATATCATGGTCAATTAAATTAAAATTGTCTATATTTAAAATAAATTTTTTTGACTCATTTTTGTAATCTAGCTTTCTTTTAACTAATATTTGAATGTTGAGCCCATACTCTATTTCTATTTCTCTTACAGCCTCAAATATGTCCATATAAAAGGATCTTAAATTCTTATTGTTTTTAAAACTTTTACAAAGCTGATTACCTACCAATATGTTTGGTAAATTTTCTGTATCAAAAATTCCAATATTAAAATCTTTCTTGGGTAATATATTTTTTTTATTTGTAAAATATAAGTCCATAGGTTCTATTATTGATATATTCTTATTTTTAAAGAATCTTCTAATAAATTTTTCACATTTAGGATTCCATAAATAATAATTTGTAAAATTCATAAATGCGTTAAGTATATTAATTTTACTATTACCATCAGCAGTTTTAATCTGGTAAAAACTTGATGCAGACTCCCAATAACAATGGGTTTCTATTTTTTTATTACTATTGTCCATCCAAAATTTTAAATTACCAAGAGTTGATGCATTCATAATAAAATATTTATTAGCTACTTTTTTCTCACTCAAAATAGTCACAATTTCTGCCTCTACTAAGTCATCTGCTAAAAGCACAATAGGTTTGAATGAAATAATTGAAAAAAAATATTTAATATAAATTTTTATAATTCTACTTATTAAAATTAATTTAGCACTAGTGTCTAAATAATTTGTAGCTAAATACAATATTGGCTCTTTTGAAAAATAATATCTATCAAAATTTTTACATTTCTGATTCATAAAAATAATATTTTTTTTTTCAAATAGTTCTATAGATTTTTTTGAAAAGAATTTTTTTATTTTTAATTTGTCGAATTTATCTTGTTTAGCAAACTTACTATAAATAATAATAAATTCATTTTTTATTTTTTTAAAATAAAAAATATTTATTAGTAAAAAAAATATATTTCTAATTAATAGATATGATGACTTTACGAATTTTTTTAACACAAATAAATTACTTATATTAAGTTTATTACTTGTCAGACTTATGTTTCCTGAGTTGATAATAAAATTATTTTTAATTTTGTTAAAAATTTCTTTTTTTTGAAAGTTATTTAAATCATATAAATAATAATTATTTATAAAATAATCATTATTTACAATCTTGTAGACTACAAATTTAAATAATAATTCTCTATTATCAAAATTTTTTAAAATCGAATAATTTTTTTTATAACCATTAAATAAATTTTTAAAAAATTTTTTAAAAGAATAATATAAAATATCTTTCTCTTCGTTTTCGTTCATTATTTTTTCAAATATATCTTACTTCTAATTTTTAATATTTTTTTTATATATTTTGGCTGGAGTACCTATTAATGTATGAAAATCTTTGAAGTTTTTATTTAAGGTTGCATTTGCTCCAATAATATTATTGTTACCAATTTTTACTTTTGGCAACATAATAGAGTCTGCACCAAAATAGTTATTGTTACCCACTTTAGACCATCCTAATATTTTGCTCCCTGGTGAAAAAATATTATTATTCCCAGTTACACAATCATGAGAGATCATAGAGTTAAAGTTGAACACGTTAAAATCACCTATTTTTGCATCTCCTGCAATAATTGTATTAGGTGAAACTGTACAACCTTTTCCTATTGACGCACCATTTGAAACTATTGCTGAAGGATGTATCAATGTATAAAAATTAAAATTACTAAATTTTTTTATTATTTTTTTTCTAAGACTAATAGATCCAATTGCAATATACAAAAATGTATTTTTACTCTTAGGTATATTCTCTTCAGTAATTACTGGTAAATTAAAGAGTTTATCTAATTTTACTTTATTTGTAACAATGGCTTCAATTTTATAATTATTCTTTTTTTTAAGAGTATCTTTTAGCCAATAAAACTGTTCCTTGAAGAAACCTCCACCACCAAGAATAAATATTTTTTTCATTTTAATTTTATTTTTCTAATTTTTTTTTTTCTGAAATAACATTTTTATATATGTAGGATATATCACTTTTTATTAAACTTGCACTTGAAGGTAAACTTATAGATGTATAACTAATTTTTTCTGAATTTTGATATTTTCCTTTTCCAAATTTTTTATAAGCATCCATAGTATTTAAAGGATAAAAGCCCGGTCTTGTTTCAATGCCTAATTTTGCAAGTCTTTTAATTAACAAATCTCTTTTGAATTCATTTAAAGTATTTATTAATATAGTGTAAAGCCAAAGTGAATTTTGTGACCAATTATTTTTAGGTAGCAAATCTATGTCTTCGTGTTTTCCAAATAAATTATCATAAATTTTAAAAACATTTTTTCTTGATTTTAAAAAATCTTTAATTCTTTCAAGTTGAGCAACTCCTATTGCAGCTTGAATGTTGGTCATTCTAAAGTTAAAACCAGCAAAGTCATGCCAAAATACTTTACTTGTGGATCTACCTTGATTTCTTAATTTTTTAGCTTTTTTAAATATTTTTTTATCTTTAAAGACAACCATACCACCTTCACCAGTTGTAATTAATTTATTTGGATAAAAGCTAAAAGTTGAGGCATCACCCTCTCTACCTATTAGTCTTTTTTTATAAGTACCACCTAAAGCTTCAGCGCAATCTTCGATTATTAATAATTTGTTTTTTTTTGCTATTTTTCTAATTTCGTCGCTACGTGCAGATTGACCATATATATGGACAGGTATTATAGCTTTTGTTTTATTTGTGATATGCTTTTTTATTTGATTAACATCAATTGTCCAAGTTTCTCTGTCTATATCTATTAATTTCGGGGTGGCTTTGGAGTTTATAACGGCATTAATAGTTGCAGCGAAAGTGAAATTAGGCAATAAAACCTCATCCCCCTGCCCTACATTCAAAGCACGGAGAGCTAATTCTATTGCTGTAGTTCCATTTGAAACAGTCAGTGAATACCCACCACCCAAATAATTTGAAAAATTTTTTTCAAATTTTTCCACATAACTTCCTGCCGAAGATATCCATCCAGAGTTTATACAGTCGAGTACATTACTTCTTTCTTTAATTGATATTTGAGGAGATAATACTGGAATTCTACCCAGATCATAAATAGTTGATATATCAACAATTTCTTTTTTAGAGTTTATTAAGGGTATACATTTAATTTTTATTTTATTTAATGTTGGATCTAATAAATTTAAAATTTTTTTCTTATCATCGTCAATTTTTGCTGTAATAGGTTTTTTTTGAATCAATTTTGAGTCATAATCAATTACACTTAAGTTATTTTTTAATAAACCTCTTCTTAAATCTCCATCACTGATTGATCCATAAATTTTATTTTTTTTTGTAATGATGAAAATAATTCCCAATGCAGTATTATCAATTTTTTTTAATAGTTTGGAAAAACTACAAGGAAGCTTAATTGTAAACTTAGAAACTTTTTTATTTAATGACATGTTAATTTCTTTTCTTTAAATTCTTCAAATATTTATAACTTTTTTTTATATCATCTATACCGGTATATATTTCAAGAGTTATGATTTTGTTATTTAAATCAAAACTTTTAAATATTTTATCAATATCAAAATCATCATGAATAGACTCATTACTATCGGAGGCACCGTTATTGCCACTAATATGAAAATAATCGGTTAATTTACTCATTTTATCAAATTCATCAAAAAAATTTAAATTGAGAGTTTTACAACTTACTTTTAAATGAGCAATATCTACCAGTGGTTTAAAATCTAATTTTTCTTTTAATTCAAGATAGCTGTCAAAATTTGTAAATAGCAAGGGGTTTTTAAATGAAAAGTTTTCATAATTATTCTTAGATATTACGTTATTTTCAACAAAAATATCAAAATCATTGCCAGCAAATTTTTTTAATGTTTTAAATCCTTTAACAAAATTTCTTATACCTACTGATTTTTTATTAAATATTTTATTATTTATATCTTTTCCTAATTCGGTGGGATCTGGATCAATTAAATAACCAGCATGTAAAGCAAATTTATTTGATCCTAATTTTTTACTTATTTCTATTGCTTTCATATAGTGTGAAATACTTTTGTTAAAAATATCCTTATCATTAGATGATAAATTTAATACAAAATTATTTTCTGGTGGTGGAAAGTAATTATGAAGTTGTAATTTTAAGTCATATTTTTTTTGTAATATTGATAAATCATTTTCAATTCCATCATAATAAGCAGAACCACCTGAAAGTTCTAAATGTTTAAAATTATTTTTTACTAAAATTTCAATAATTTCAGAAATTTTTTTGTTTTTAAATCCAGATGTTGAAACAAAAATTGTCATAATTTATTATATAATTTTTTCGAGCAGATATAGTAAAATTGATAATGTTCATCATTTGTATATCTCGAATCTGAATACCTTATACTAACTTTTAGTGTGATAAAATTTTTTTTTATGTAAAATTATATATGGTTTAAATTTATTTGTTATTGTTGCTCTAAGCTTTAAATCTAGATCTTTTTTTAAAATATTTTTTTTAATAACATATAATTTATTCAAATCTGTTCTTTTAAAGAGTTTTTTTGACCATTTTTCTTTCTTATTTTCTCTAATTAATTCATCTATAATCTTAGGCTGTTTCAACAAGCATTTCATAATTTTTTTAAATTGTAAAAATTGTAATTTGTAAGTTTTATCCAATACACTTTCAACTGTTGAGGTTTTTTCAATTTTAAATCTTTCCACATCTATAATTTTTCCATGATCAACTTTTTCATCTATTAAATGTGCTGTTAAGCCATAATATTTTGCTTGATTTAATAAAGCAAAATTTACACACCCAATTCCTCTATATTCTGGAGGTCCAGGATGAAAGTTTATAGATTGATATTTTACTTTAGATAAAATATTTTTTTTTAATATAAAGTAGCTTCTAAAACAAAAAATATAGTCTATATTTTTTGTTTTTTTTATCTTAACATCCAAATTTTCATTTGGACTAGATGATAAATATACAGATAAATCAAATTTTTTTTTTAAAAATATTATAATTTTTTTTGTGTAAATATCATTTTTTTTACCGAAAAATAATGCTCTTTTTTTAGTCATAATATTTTAAAGAAGTTAAAAATAACCCAATTAATCATTTTTTATAATTTAAATATAAGATCATCTTAAACCAAATTTTATTTTTTATAGATTAGTCAATTTATTTAATTTTCCATTTTCTAGAAGATAATTAAATTTAGTTACTCCATCAGGAATTTTATCATGTGAAACAATAATAATCGTGCAATTAGTTTCTTTATTAATTTCTCCTAAAAAATTATATATCTTAATTCTAGTTTCTCTATCTATAGAGCTTGTAGGTTCATCCAATACAATAATTTCAGAATTACAATATAATGCTCTTGCTATTGCTATTCTTTGTTTCTGACCACCCGAAAGTTTAATACCTGCTTCTCCTAACAAGGTTTGCTTATTTGAATAAGTTTCATAAAAATTCGATAAACCAGAAAGGCGTAAAGTTTTGTAAAATTTACTCTCATCATAAGGACTATTTAGGATAATATTGTCTTTTATATTTTCATCTAGCAGAAAAACATTTTGAGGTACAAAACCGAGATTTTTAATATTGAAATTGTTTTTACTATCAATATTTTTATTATCTATTTCGATTGAGCCTTTATCAATTTTGAGAATGCCCATTATAATATTTAAGAGTGTAGATTTACCCTCACCGCTAGTTCCAGAGATAGAAATTGTATCACCCTTATTAAAAGTAAAACTCAAATCTTGAAGTATATATTTATTAGTATTTGGGTATTTGTAATAAATATTTTTTAAAGAAAAATTTTTATTTATACTTTTATTAACTTCAACTAAATCATTTTCTTCATTTTTTTCATTAAAAATTTTATGTAAATGAGTGATTACATTTGTATGAAATCGTATAACTTGTAATCCATAAATCATACTATTCAAAACTGGCATTAACCTTAGGCTTACTATACCAAAAGCTGATAACTGTATAATTATGAAACTTTTATCGTTATCAAAATAAATTGTAAGAATATAAATTATAACTACTAAAAAAATAACAATGGATAATTCAAAAATAATTTTTGGTAAAAACGAGAAAAATCTTTCTTGAAAATATACTTCATGACTTATTTTATTTTGAATTTCATATTTTTTTGTAAAAAATTTTTTTAAATTAAATGATTTAATCAACTGAAAACTTCTAAATCCCTCTTGAATAAATTTAATTCTAGAATTTTCACTAGTTGATCTTTCTTCACCTAATTTTAACAAAATATCTTTAACTAATAATAAATAAATACCAATTAAAAAAAGGAAAAAAATAATAAAAAAAAATGTAATTTTTGGATTAAATTGAAATAAGAATATAATTAAAAAAGACACAACAAAAAAATCAGATAATAATTTAAATACACTATTCATTACTGAGATTGCAAATATATTACATTCTGCAAATATATTTCTTAATAAAATTGAAGAGTTACTTTCTGTAAAAAAGATATAATCTTTACTCAAATATTTTTTAAATAATCTACTTGATAAATCTTTAGATAAATTAAAAGTAACTCTTAGTTGATATCGATTTATGAATATCAAAAGTATAGACTTTAATGTAAATAAAGTAATTATTAAAAGAAGTAATGTTTGTGTATTCAATTCATTAAATGGCAATTTAAAAAATGTTAACTTTCCATCATTCAAAATTAAATCTATGACTGGTAAAATTAATGTTATACTGATAACTTCTAATAAAATTGTAAATATATTAAATAATATTATTAAAAAATATTTAAGATCATTTTCTTTCCCATATATTTCACGGCATATTAAAAATAAATTATTAATTTTTTTTAAACTGGAAAAAATTAACATATAATTAAATCTCTTTATTATTAATAAAATTAATATTATCTATTATCATTCTTAAAATAATTATCTCAGTTTTCTTATTTTTTTTACAATACTTGTATGTTGATCAGATTTTAAACTTTTAATTTGTTCAACTACGCTATATTTAGCTTTGTTTAGTTTTAATTGTTTCATTATTTTATTAAATGATAGACTCATATCTAACGGTCTTAAGGTTAATTTAGTATTATTTATAAGACTTTTTTGAATATAGTTTTCATTTAAATTAAATATTTTTAAAAGTTTTTTAGCAAAATTATACTTAGAAATTTTATTGGAAGAGCAAACATTATAAATGCCAGTAGATTTTTTATTTATCAATAAATTGCATATTTTAATAAAATCTAAAATATACAAAGGTGTAAATTTTACATCATCAAATACTTTGATAATTTTTTTTTTTACATTTGATAAAATAATCCAATCAGAGAATGATCTCTTATAAGAAGGGGCCCAACCAAAAAAATTCCCCCTAACGATAATATACTCTTTTAAATGTTTTTTAATAATTTTTTCAGATTTCAATTTACTCTTTGCATATATATTTAAAGGTTTTGTTTTATCACTTTCTTTATAAAAATCTTTACTACCTGAAAATAAATGGTCTGTTGAAATATGAATTAAAAATATATCATTTTTTTTTGCAGCTTTTGATAAATCTTCAACAAATTTTTCATGCACAATCTTTGCGAGTTTTGGTTTTTGTTCACAAAGATCAACATTAGTCAATGAAGCGGTATTTATAACTATATCAAATTTATTTTTTTTTAAAAGTTTTTCGAAAGAAAAATTTTTATTGATTTTTACTATATTCATTTTTTTTTGATTAATTATCTTTTTGTTCAATAATAATGAAACATTGTGACCTTGTTTAATTAAAATATTTGCCCAATAAATAGCTAAAAAACCAGAACCACCAGTGATTAAATATTTTTTTAACATTTTATGTAATATAAAAATTTTTTAACTTTAGTTTATTAATTTTTTTTAAAAATATTTCACTAAATTTTAATATTTTGTTAGATGAGAAATCTTTAAAACCCTGAGATTTTAAAGTTTCATAAAAATATTTTTTTGTTAAAATTTTAGCCATAGGAAAATCGACAATCTTTACTTTATTATTAATAATTTTTAATTTCATATTATTATCTTGTTCAATTCTTAAATTTTGTTGTTCTTTATTTTTCAAAATAATTTCAAATCCATTTTTAAGTTTATGGTTATATAAATATTCTAAATTTAAAAGATTACTATTCATTAAAATCTTTCCTCTTTTTTCTGAATAGTTTCTTCTAGTATTTTGAAATGTTTTTTTTTTTAACTTAGATATATCAATTAAATATTTTTCTTTTTTGTTATAAAAAAGAAAAATACCTGCGAAATGAATAAAATTTGATAAAAAATTTTTAGATTTTGTTTTTATGATAATATTTGTTGGCTTAAATTTTAATTTGATAATATTAGCTATATATTGTCCCCATGTATTAATATCAATTCTACCTTTAAATGAGTCATTAATTTTATTTTGAAATAATTTATAATCATTTGTTTTTGCGAACGGAAATTTTTCAATAAGAATATTTTTCACTCTATTAAATTTTATTAATTCTTTTAAAATTTTTAATCTTTCTAATGAATTGCTTGCTATAATTGCTAATTGATAATTATTTTTTTTCTTTAAAGTACTGAGTATTTCAATTTTATTTCTGTTTATTTCTTTTAAGCTCAATAATTTTTTTTGATCAATATCATAAATATAAATTTTTTTAATAATTTTTATATTAATAATAGCATTTAAATGGGCTTTGCCCATGGATCCTAACCCAATAATAATAACATTCATTTCTTTATAACCTTAATTATGATTAAATTTTTTATCATAAATTGTGTTACATATGTCAATCACTTCCCTTGCAAATTCAATGCTATTAATAATTGAGTAATGGTTATTATTTAAGAATTTTTTAAATTCTTTTGCTTGTACATAAAATCCTGGCTTAAAATTATTAATCTTATACTCTTCAATTTTTTTAATAAGTATTGGTTTATAATTAGTAAAATTTGTTTTATTTAAAAGTTCCATGCCATTAAATACTTTTAAAGTTTCTATAGGTCTTAGCTTATACATTTTACTACTATCTATAATTTTAATACTAAAATTTTCAGAACTATTAAAATTAAATCTTAAAGTTACAAGACCATTTGATTTAATTTTTGCAATAACAAAAATATAATTAGTGTTTCTTTGTATTTTTATAATTTTAATTTTATTAAATAAAAATAATAAAATAGATATTACATGACAAGAATTTGATTGAATCTTTTTTTTATCATTTTCTGGACAAGTAACTTCAATAAATAAATTTTTTTTATTATAAATTTCTTTTTTTATAAAAGAGATATTTTTATAGAAAATTCTATTGTAGCCTACAAATATATAATTTTTATATTTCTTTATTTTATCAATAAAACTTAATTTATTTGTTATAGGTTTTTCAATAAAAATTTTTTTTTTATACTTCAAGCATTTAGACAAAATATTTTCTGTATCTTTAATTCTTGGTGCTAAAAAAAATGCAAAATCTTTATTACCCTCTAAAAATTTTTGTAAATTTAAAAAATTATCAAAATAATTTTGGATTTTATATTTTCTAGATATTACGTGTAAATTTTTTGACTTTTTTCTTGTTGAGCAAATAGCTAAAATTTTGAAATTCAAATCTAATAAACATTTTATATGTTCTTCAGCTATTTTAGACGTTCCAATTATTACAATATTTTTCATTTTTTTATTATTTAATAATTATAAAAATTTTTTAATTAAATATTATAGATATCTGTTTTAATGAATGATCTATTCTTTTCTTCTTCATACCAATCAATAGTTTTTTTAAGTGCTTTTTCTAAACCTATAAGGTTATTAAATTTTGGTTTCCAGTTTAGTAATTTTTTTGCTTTTTTATTACATGCAAGCAATCTATTAACTTCACTTTTTTTTGGTCTTTTTCTTTGTTTTTCAATTTTTACGTTAACTCTTATTTTTTTTATTTTCGTAATAAGTTTAATAAGATTTTTAATTGATATTTCATAACCACTTCCAATATTAATAATTTCACCATTTATATTATTTGTTATTATGGTTTTTTCTATTCCTGAAACAATATCATCAATATAGTTAAAATCTCTTTTTGTATTTATATTCCCTAAATTCAATTTTTTTTTATTTGATAGTAGTTGTGATACGATTGTTGGTATTACTGCTCTTGCTGACTGTCTTGGTCCAAAAGCATTAAATGGTCTTAGTACCACTCCTGGAAAATTAAATGACTTGTAATACGAAAGACACATTTGTTCAGCTGCAATTTTTGTAGCTGCGTATGGTGAATTTGCAATAGTTAATTGGTTTTCATTAATAGGAAAATTTTTACTTTGTCCATAAACTTCACTTGATGAAATTTGAATAAATCTTTTTATTTTAAATCTTCGTGATGAATTCATAAGATTCAGCATTCCTGTAATATTTGTATCTATATAACTTTGGGTTGCATTGTATGAATATGGAATACCAATCAATGCAGCAAGATTAACAACATAATCACAACCTTTAACAATATTATTTACAAATTCTGGATCTCGAATGTCACCTGTAATTACTTTGATTTTTTTTTTAATTTCCATCGGAATAGTATCTAACCATCCAAATGAGTTAAATGAGTTGTATAAAACTAATGCCTTAACTTCATATTTTTTTGTAAGTAATAATTTCTCCGTTAAATGAGATCCAATGAAACCCTCTGATCCAGTTATTAGTATTTTTTTTTTCATTTTTGTATTTGGTATTTATTTTACAATATGTTTCCAATTTAAAAAATCATTCGTATTTAAATCTCTTTTTGCTTTTTTATTTATAACTAATCTTAAATCTTTTGCTTTAATGCCAGTCCCAGGTCTCATAAATTTAATTTTATCGGATGTTATTTTTTCTCCTTTATAAATTTTTTTTGAAACTGTTAAACTTCTCCTCGCAAGTAATTTAGTACTTAACTCACTTTTTTGAGTCTGTTTAATTTCAGAGCCAAGTGATTTTTCAGCTAATCTTATATTGTTTATATATCTTTTAAGTTGTTTAGGATTAAGTGATGCCTTATGATCTGGACCAATCATTTTTTTATTTAAAGTAAAATGTTTTTCAAATACTTTTGCTCCTAATGCTAAAGCAACAATAGCAGATACATCATCAGATGTGTGATCAGAGTATCCAATTAATAATCCAAATTTTTTATATCTTTTAAGCACATTAATATGTGAGTCTTCAATTTTTGATGGATAATTAGAGGTGCATTGCATTAAACAAATATTTTTATTTTTTGATTTTTTTAAAATTTTAACCATTTCTTTAACCTCATTAATATCGCACATACCTGTTGAGGCAAAAATAGGCTTATTTTTTGATATAACATGTTTTATAAATTCTGGCTCAGAAGCATGCATTGAGGCCATTTTGAACGCCTTAACTCCAATTTTATCTAGAAAGTCAACATCCTCTTTATTTACAGGCGTTGAAAGAAAATCAATTTTTTTTTTTTTACAATATTTAAATATTTCAACAAAGTCTTTTTTGGACAATTCTAATTTCTTCAACATATCAAATTGATTATTTTCATTAACTTTATTTTTTTTTTGATATGCTGCGAGCTTTGTTTTTTTAGTTGCAACGTTTTCAGCATTAAAAGTTTGAAATTTAACACAGTCAGCTCCAGATAAAAGTGCTTGATCAATTAGTTTTTTTGCTATTTGTAGTTTTCCGTTATGATTTACTCCAATTTCAGCAATAATATATGCTTTATTTTTTTCATTTAATAATTTATTTCCAATTTTAAATTTCATTTTTATCAACCTTATATATTTTTAAAGTACTCTTTCCATATTCCATAGTCCTTCCATGCGCTTTCTGCAATTGGAAAAATCTTAATTTTTTTTTTCTTTTTTAACAAAACTTCTATAAATTGATCAGCATCAAATTTTTGATTTTGGGGTATCATCTTAATGATACTCTTATTCATAAAATAAATTCCACAATTTATTAAATGATCCTGTTTAGGTTTTTCTTTAAAATTAATTAAATTACCATTTTTATAGACATTAAAAACTCCATAAGGTAATTCAAAACTTCTGTATGTTGATAATATAGTCAAATCACTTTTATATTTTAAATGTTGATCAACTATATCTTTATAGTTTACATTAGAGAGTGTATCGCAGTTAGTCAAAAAAAAATAATTTGATATGCTTTTTTCAATCAATCTTAAAGATCCAATTGTTCCTAACTGTTTTTTTTCCTCTATTATTTTTACAGATTTTGTTTTTAGATTTTCTTTAATATAACTTTTAATAATATTCTTTTTCTCATTTAAACTTAATATAAAATTTTTAAAATCGTATTTAGAAAAATTTTTTATTATTGCGTCTAAAATTGTAGTATTTCCCACTGGCAATAAGGGTTTTGGTAATACCTTTGTAAAAGGATCAAGTCTTTTACCAAGTCCACCAGCCATAATAACTATGTCAATATTTTTATATCTATTTTTTTTTGGATCTAAAAAATCATTTCTTGAAATTACATTTTTAATTGATTTGTCAATATTTAGTACCGGTAAATCTTGAATCAAAGGATTTTTTTTTAATATTTCTATAACTTTAGCTTTGCTGTACTTTTCTTTTAAGTATATAAATTTTTTGTTTACTATAGATTTAATTATATTGTTTATATCAATACCTTTTAAAATTGCTTTTCTAAAATCTCCCTCGGTAAATACTCCAATTATCTTATTATTTTCCTCAATAAATAAAGTTTTAGTATTTTTGTTTATAAGAACTCTTATTGCTTCTCTGATTTGAAGTTCGCCACTAACAACTTTTTCCTTATAACTCATGATTTACTAAATAAACGGAATTTATTCGGATAAAATAACACTTGGCTCATCATATTTACCCATAAATTGGTTTAATTCTCCAAGTCTGCTAGGACATTTATTTTTCATATGACATTCTCTTTGACAATATGTTCCAAAATTCCCTGCAAGATGTTCTTTTCGCCATTTAACAATTTTAGGTCCATTCCAAGCTTTATCAAAACCATTTTCTAAAACATTGTCCAAATGTATATGCTGTAATCTTCCACATGGAGTTATATTTCCATCTAAATTTATAAAAGGATGTTCGTATACCGTATAGCAAATATTATGCTTTCTTTTCATTGATACAATAGGATCCATAGTTACATCGTCAACATCTGGGGAGACTACTATATCTAAATTATATTCTTTTATTTTTTTATTCCAATGAGTTAGTAATTTTTCATGATCACCTATTTTAGCTGGTCCAATTCCTAATTTTTTCATGTGCTTAGTTTGAAATAATGGGATTGTGTGCATTCTTTTAATATTCTTAACATTTTTTAATTTGTCTACAGCATCCCACAAAGAATGAATATTTACATCAGAAATTACTGAATTTATTTGCAAAGGAATATCACTTCTAGCGGAAAGATCCTCTAAATAAGAAATAACTTTTGACTCATCCGACCCTCTATATTTCATATTTGTTTCACCATCAAAACCATCTAAGCTTACTTCTATATCAGTAAAACCAGCATCAATAATTTTAGTAACTACTTTTGGGACTAATGTTGTTCCATTAGTTGTCACTTTAACTCTTGGAACTATGGTCCTTGCTAATTTCGTTAGTTCAAAAATATCTTTATTTAATAATGGTTCTGCTAATCCACCCCAGTGAATTGTATTAAAACCATTTAATTTTGGTAACAGCTTTCTTAATTTGTCTAAATCACCATTTCTTTCAAGATAACCACTATCTTTATAATGTTTTTCTTCTCTGTGACACCAGACACACTTGAGATTACATTTTGTATTTATAACAATTGCTACAGCAGATAAATCTTTTCTACTTGTTGTTGCGTAAGGTGTTGACTCACTTTTTAAAGTTAATAATTCAATATACTTAAGTAGTCTTTTTGGGCTATCTTTAAAAAAACCTAAAAAATTTTTGAAGTTTGGATTAGGATAAATCATTATAAAATGTAATTACAATGTTATAATGTTCAAAAATTGAACTGTAAAGCATTATATTAAAAACATTAATAAACCGTTTAAAAGTGATTGAATTTATCATTTTATTAACTCGATAGTTTTATCATTGTTAATTAAATTAATTTTCCTTTTAAAAGTACGTTAGCTAATTTTAAATCAAATGATGTGTCTATATCAAGATTGTAGGGATAAAAAGTTTCTTCAAAAGTAATTTTTTCATTATAAAGAGATTTATTTTTTTTAAAAGCTTTAATAGTAGTTATTAAAAAGGACCCACACGGTGTAAAATTAGATTTAACAAACTGTCTATTTATTGAACCCTTAATTTTTTTTTTTAATTCAATTGTATTACCACTTGTTTTAAAAATTAATTCTGTTGGTCTATGGAGATTCTTAACACTCAAAACTGTGTTAATATTTTTATTTAATTTTTTTAAACCATTTTTAATATCAATTATTCTTCTAAAAGGTTGAGTTGGCATTAAAATAATTAAATATTTAAATTTTAAATTTAGTTTTTGTATCTTTGTGAAATGAAAAAACTCTGTGATTGCATCAAACATATCAGAATTATCCTTAGAATACTTTTTTGATCTCAAAAAAGGAACTTGAGCGCCTGCTTTTTTTGCAATTTTTGCATATTCTGGAGAGTCAGTACTTACAAAAATAAAATTATTTTTTTTATTAATTTTTTTTGCAAAATTAATAGAAATTTCAATTAAAGTTTTATTTCCAATTTTTTGAATATTCTTTTTTTTAATAGACCTTGACCCAGATCGTGCGGGTATAAAAGTTAAATATTCATAATTATTAATCACTTTTGTTATTTAAAAATTTATTCTCTTTCAAAAATTACTTTAAATGCTTCTGCAAATTTAAATCCACATTGGCTTCCTCTCAATAAAGCATTTGCCCTAACAGCATTTTCACTTCTAGGAAAAGGATGTTTATCAATCTCTGATTTGTAAATTTTCATAATTTTAATTTTTTTTTCTAAATATTTCGAAATATTTATAAATTTATTAGGTGTAAAAAAATTATTTGACTGAAAGTTAAAATTAGTTTCAGATAAAGTTTCATACATTAAGGCTGTTTTTATAGATGGATGTCTAAACCATTTTAAACTTGATAAGACTGCCTTAGATACAATTTGATGATCAGTGTGCACATCGTTACTATAGTTTGTGTATACAATATTAGGTTTGACCTCAGAAATGACTTTGGAAATTTTTTTAACTAATACAGATATTGGAACAACATCTAAACCTGTAGAAGGCAAGTCAAGCTTATATGAATTTTTAAATTTATAAACATTTTCTATCTTTTTTATTTCTTTATTTTTTTGTATGATAAATTCTTGTTTCCATCCATTTTCTTTAAAAAGTTTTGTTATCAGAAGAAAATTTATTTCATCTTTATTATCAATATGTCTTAGCAATGTTCCTCCACATCCAATAGTCTCATCATCAGGATGAGGCGCTATAACTAATATTTTATTTAACATAATTTTTTTTTGATTAACCATTTTTTATCTTTATGATTTATTTTTTCTAGAAAATTTACTATTTTTTT
>TARA_B110000008_G_C16978928_1_pt1 | contig 17852 bp, 15 predicted proteins | sample TARA_B110000008 | Tara Oceans TARA_B110000008 (sample SAMEA4396496) | marine metagenome | biome: Westerlies Biome; feature: [DCM] deep chlorophyll maximum layer (ENVO:01000326); material: water (ENVO:00002006), including particulate matter (ENVO:01000060) such as... | depth 40 m
CTATTTGGTATAAATCTTATCATGAGAAAGAGGATGTACTAAGTTTGAGTTTGCGTCAGATAGAAGAATATTTTTCTAGTTAATTATAAGCTAATCACTTTTTTAAATGAAAGCCTTTAATCCAAAAGTTTCAATAATAATACTTTCTTATAACCAGTCGGAATACATAAAAGAGGCTATTAACAGCACGCTTAACCAAACATATACAAATCTTGAGATCATTATTTCAGATAATGGCTCAACAGATAGCACTAAAAAAATTATTAAAAGTTTTTTAAATGATAATCGTATTATCTTTTTAGATTATAAAGAAAATCGATCAATTTCTTTGCGTCAAAACCAAGCTGCGCGAAGAGCATCAGGAGAATTTATTAGCTTGCTTTACGCCGATGATTATTATTTACCATCTAAAATTGAATGTCAGGTAGAAATATTTTCTTCATTATCGAATGAATGGGGGGTTGTTCATGGGCCAGGCATGGAACTAGATAATAGATCTGGTAAAAAACATCCAATTTCTTCAACCAAAGCCCATGGAAACTGCTTAGTTCAGTTGTTGAAAGAGTATTCTGATGGATTTATAAATCCTATTGCTCCTCTGGTAAGAACTAAGACTTATTTAGAATTCCCATTATATGAGGATATCTTCAGTGAGGGAGAATCTCTTTATTGGAGAATTGCTCTTAAATACAAATTTTTCTACTTCGAAAATCCTTTGGTTGTTATGAGGTATCATGAACAAAATATGGGTAAGGCAATAAAGAAAAATATGGACATGCATTTAATCTGCTTAGATAGACTAGCAGCTACCCAAGACTTTCCAAAAGATGCTTTGGTGCCTTTGAGAGACTATAGATCCAGCATTGTGTTCAGCAATGCTTGGCATTGTTTGCGAACAAACTTTGAAATTACATGGGCAAAAAAATTAATAGCCAAATCAATTATATCTAATCCAAAATCTTTGTTCGGATTAAGATATTTTGTGGGAGCTATTTTTATATTTATGCCCAAGAAATTAATTTTTTATACTAATAAGATTATTAATATAGTGTCTAGAAAAAAATTTATTACTCCCCTTGAAGACTACTATAATTAAAGTAGTTAATATTAAAAACATGGTTACCCAAATCTTCTCTATATATAATAGGTTTCGAAGGCGATAACCGGGATTTAATTCATGAAAATTCACATAGTTGATTATGGGATGGGAAATATTTTCTCAGTTCAAAAAAAACTACTCCAAGAAAATATTACCGTAACAGTATCTTCAAAACCGCAAGATATTTTTGAGGCAGATAAGATAATCTTATTAGGCGTCGGGCATTTCAATAAGGCAATGGATAACCTTAATAATTTAAACTTAATAGAGCCCTTGAATGATTTTGTTCTTACTCAGAAGAAGCCTGTTTTAGGCATATGTTTAGGAATGCAGCTAATGGCTATGACAAGTGAAGAGGGAAATGGAAGCAAGAATGGGCTAGGATGGATAGATGCATCAGTTAAGAAATTTCAAACAGCCGATTTCCAAAAATTTAAAATACCTCATATGGGATGGAATAATATAAATTTATTAAAAAGTAGTGAACTGATGAAAGATATAACTTCTGAGGATGAATTTTATTTTGTTCATTCTTTTTTCATGGAACCAAATGATCCAAAGCTTGCGCTTAATGAGACTATATATATAGATAAATTTTGCTCAGGAATTGAAAAAGAAAATATTTTTGGTGTTCAGTATCATCCAGAGAAAAGTCATGATGCTGGACGAATACTTTTAAAAAATTTTATTTCTATTTAACTCAAGTGTTTAGACCAAGATTAATCCCCGTTCTTCTTTTAAGGAATAATGCTCTAGTAAAATCAATAAAGTTTAAAAAGCATAATTATATTGGTGATCCAATTAATGCTGTAAAAATTTTTAATGAACTAAAAGCAGATGAATTGGTTCTTTTGGATATTGATGCCACTAAAGAGGGAAGAAGAATTTCTTCAGATGTTGTCAGAAGAGTTGGTGAGGAAGCCAATATGCCTTTTTCTGTTGGTGGTGGAATAACTTCAATTGATGATATTCAGAGTTTAATCGCATGTGGAGCTGAGAAAGTTATTTTAAACTCATTTGCTATTAAGAATATAGATTTTTTAAGAGAAGCATCTGAGACATTTGGGTCTTCAACAATAGTCTTATGCATGGATGTAAAAAAAACACTTTTTAGAAAACATGATTATGTCTTCATAAAAAATGGGAAAGAGATTACAAGATATAAGCCAATTGAGTTAGCTAAGATTGCTCAGAAAAATGGTGCTGGGGAGATAATCATACAATCAATTCTAAGAGATGGAACTATGGAAGGTTATGATCTAGATCTTATTAAAAGCATTTCCGATTCTGTGACGATTCCAACTGTTGCTCTTGGCGGATGTGCAAATATGGAGGATTGCAAATCTATATATAAAGATGGAAGAGCAAATGGGATTGCTGCCGGCAGTTTTTTTGTTTATCAAGGTACAAATAAAGGTGTCTTAATTAACTATCCTTCTAGAGAAGATATCATTAAAATACTTTAGTTATTTTTTATAGCATCTTTAAGTTATCAGAGAGAGTAAAAAAATGGAACATTATCAAATCTGTCAGCGTTGCGTAATGGATACTTCTGATCCAGATATAAGATTTAATGAAGAAGGAAATTGCAATCATTGCGAAAAATTTTTAGAGGAATCAAAAATTATAAAACCTCAAGGGCAAGATAGAGAGCGACAATTAAAAGATTTAATTTCTAGAATTAAAAAATCTGGAAAAAATAAAAAATATGATTGCCTTATAGGTGTTAGTGGCGGAACAGATAGCAGTTATGTAGCATATATTGTAAAGGAATTAGGTCTTAGACCTCTTGCCGTGCATATGGATAATGGTTGGAATTCTGAAGAGTCAGTAAAAAATATAAGAAATTTATGTACTCAATTGAATATTGATTATGAAAGCTATGTCTTAGACTGGGATGAATTTAAAGATATACAACTTTCAATACTTAAGTCATCAATTGTTGAGGTAGAAATCCCTACAGATGTTGCAATTGTATCTATTTTGCATAAGGTTGCGTCACGAAATAATATTAAATATATTATTGGTGGCGGAAATTATGCCACTGAAGGCATCTTGCCTGAATTGTGGTTTTATAATCCCAAGGATCTGAAATTGCTTAAGAGCATTCAAAAACAATTTGGATCAAAGAAAATTAAAACATTCCCTACATTTGATTGGAAGGTTGAAATTTTTTATAAATTCTTTAGAAGAATTAGAATGGTTTATCTATTAAATTTACTTCCATATGATAAACAAGAAGCTCTAACCATTCTGAAAGATAAAGTTGGCTATCATGAGTATGGAGGCAAGCATCACGAATCAGTTTATACAAGATTTATACAGTCCTATTTTCAACCTGTTAAGTTTAATTTAGATTATAGAAGAGCTACTTTATCATCTCAGATATGTTCTGGAAGTGTTACCAGGGATCATGCCTTAGAGCAGCTTGAAAATTTGCCATATGACATAACTCAAGTAAAAAAAGATAAAGATTATGTAAGTAAAAAATTTGGAATTACACTTGAAGAATTTGAATCTATTTTAAACGCTCCTCCAAAATCTTATAAAGATTATCCTAATGACGAAAAATGGTTAACTTTCCTCTATAATCTTTATAAAAAATATTTGAAGGCGTAGCTTATAATTACTCTGAATATTTTTTTTATCAATCTTATTAATGAAAATAGACTCAACAAAAATTGGTATTATTGGCCTCGGATATGTTGGACTACCTCTAGCTATTGAGTTCAGTTACAAATTTCCTGTAATTGGTTTTGATATTAATGAGGATAGAATCAATGATCTCGAAAAGGGGATAGATTTTACAAATGAAGTTGATCTCTTAGATTTAGATCGTGCTAAGAATATCTCATTTACCTCTGATATTAAACCCTTAGCAAGCTGTAATTTTTATATCATTACTGTTCCAACTCCCATAAATAATAACAATAGACCTGATCTTGGCCCTTTAATTAGTGCAACAAATTTAATCGCACCATTAATTAAAAAAGATGATGTCATTGTATATGAATCAACTGTTTATCCAGGCGCAACTGAAGAAGACTGCATCCCAATTTTAGAAAAAATTTCTAAATTAACTCTTAATCAAGATTTCTTTGTTGGTTATTCTCCAGAAAGGATCAATCCCGGAGATAGGACTCATCGATTGCCTAATATAAAAAAAGTTACCTCTGGATCTAATAAAAAATCCTCTGATTTTATAGATAACGTTTATCAAAAAATTATATCAGCTGGTACATATAAGGCAGAGAGTATTAAAGTTGCGGAAGCAGCAAAAGTAATAGAAAACACTCAAAGAGATCTTAATATTGCCCTGATCAATGAGTTAGCAATTATTTTTAATCTGATGAAAATAGATACAGAAGAAGTTTTGAAGGCCGCAGAAACTAAGTGGAATTTTTTGTCCTTTAGACCTGGTTTAGTGGGAGGGCACTGTATTGGAGTTGACCCTTATTACTTAACTCATAAAGCAGAAAGTCTTGGATATAATCCTGAAATAATCTTGGCAGGTCGAAGGTTAAATGATGGTATGTCATCTTTTGTTGCCTCCCAATTAATTAAGCTTCTTACCGAAAAAAATATAAAAATTAATTCTTCTAAAATACTTATTTTAGGACTTTCTTTCAAAGAAGATTGTCCTGATATTAGAAATACTAAAGTAGTAGATATCATTCATGAATTAAATGAATTTCAATGCAATGTTAGTGTATATGATCCATGCGTTAATCATATAGAGGCAAAAGAGGAATATAAAATAGACCTCTTGAAAGATATAAAAGTGAATTATTTTGATGGAATTATTATTGCTGTATCTCATAAAGAATTTAAAGAGATGGGTCTTAAAAAGATTAAGTCATTCGGAAAGGCAAAACACGTAGTGTATGACTTAAAATATTTATTTTCATCTTCAAAGGTTGATAAAAGGCTTTAATTGAATGACAAAATACTCTGCCGCTCAAAAGTTTCTTAAGAATAATCCTAAAACATGGCTTATTACTGGAGTTGCAGGATTTATTGGTAGTAATTTACTCGAAACACTTTTACTGTTAGATCAAAAAGTAATTGGGCTTGATAACTTGTCGACAGGGAGCACAAGCAATCTAAATGAAGTTCAATTGATTGTTTCAACTAAACAATGGTCAAGGTTTTCCTTTGTAAAAGGCGATATTTCAAATTTTAAATCATGCGAGCTTATCTGCCAAAATGTAGACTATGTTCTACACCAAGCCGCTCTTGGTTCTGTTCCTAGGAGTATAAAAGATCCAATTAAAACTAATAAAAGCAATATCACTGGTTTTTTAAACATTTTGATGGCTGCTAAAAATGCGAAAGTAAAAAGTTTTATCTATGCTGCAAGTAGCTCCACCTATGGAGATCATAAAAAACTTCCTAAAAAAGAACATATTATTGGAGCCCCATTAAGTCCTTATGCTGTAACAAAATATGTAAATGAGCTTTATGCAGATGTTTTTAATAGATCATATGGATTTAATTCAATAGGGTTAAGATACTTCAATGTTTTTGGAAAAAGGCAAACTCCTGATAGCACCTATGCGGCTGTCATTCCAAAGTGGATCCATGCAATAAAACACAATAAAGAAATATTTATTAATGGAGATGGAGAAACAAGTAGAGATTTCTGCTTTATAGAAAATGCTATTCAAGCTAATATATTAGCTGCAACTACTTCACATAAGCTGGCACTAAATAATATATATAATGTAGCAGTAGGGGATAGAACATCCTTAAATAAACTTTATAGAATTCTTAAGAAATATATTTATCAAAAAAATAATTTAAATCATTCAAAGCTGACTTATCGAGATTTTCGAGAAGGAGATGTGAGGCATTCTCAAGCTGATATTACTAAGGCTAAAAAATATTTAGGATATAAACCAACTCATAAAGTGGAACAGGGCCTTGAAGAAACAGTAAACTGGCATTTAGCCAAAAATCAATAAGGTATGTGCGGGATAGCTGGTTATTATAACTCTGTCGGAATGAGTTCCTTTGATGCAGAAAGAACCTTGAGATCAATGACAGACTCATTAATTCATAGAGGACCTGATGACTCGAATATTTTTTCTGAGCCAAGTAACAATCTATACATTGGTCATAGAAGGTTATCTATTTTAGATACCTCAAAGGGCGGACTTCAACCCATGCAATCTAAAACAGGTAACTTGACCATAGCATTTAATGGGGAGATATATAATCATTATGAATTAAGGACTGAATTAGAAAAAGATAAAAATTCAATATCTTGGAACAGCACTTCTGATACAGAAACATTACTGGCAGCTTTTGAAATGTGGGGGGTTGAAAAAACTCTGCCAAAGTTAAGAGGGATGTTTTCAATTGCATTGTGGGATAAAGTTGGAAAAGATTTTTATCTAATTCGAGATAGATTTGGCGAAAAACCCCTGTATTACGGATGGATAGATTCACATGATGGCTCAGTTTTTGGATTTGCCTCTGAGTTGAAAGCCTTAAAAAAATTTCCAAGCTTTGGTAATAAATTATCTAAGGCCGCTTTAATTCAATATTTTTCTCATATGTATATTCCTTGTCCGCTCAGTATTTATGAGGGAATCTTTAAATTGGAGCCTGGTTGCATTTTAAAAATTACATCCCATCCGCCCAAAATCCAACCTAACGAAATACCTCATTCTTTATCAAAGAAAATATTCTTACATGAAAATTTAACAATTTCTAAGTGGTATGATTTTAAAGAGGTTGTTAATGATGCATCAAAAAATCAATTTAATGATTTTGAAGAGGCCAAAAGTGCTCTAGAGGATGAATTAAGTCTTGTAATAAAAATGCAAAGTTTATCAGATGTACCACTGGGAGCATTTTTATCTGGAGGTGTTGATTCTTCAGCTATTGTAGCTTTAATGCAAAAGCAAAATAAAAAACCTATACAAACATTTACCATTGGTTTTGAGGACCCAGAGTTTGATGAGTCTTCATTCGCTTCCGATGTTGCTAAGCATCTTAATACCGACCACTCTGAATTGCTTGTTACTGCAGAAGATGCTCAATCAATAATACCAGATCTGCCTAATCTATATGATGAACCTTTTGCTGATTATTCACAGATCCCTACATATTTTGTTTGCAAATCAGCAAAACAGTCAGTGACTGTTTCCTTATCAGGAGATGCTGGGGATGAGTTATTTGGAGGCTATAATAGGTATTTAATGGCACCATCTTTGTGGAAAAAGGTAAGTTGGTTGCCTGCCTTTGTAAGAATGATTATTGGAAAATTTTTGGTAATGGTCTCAATAAGATCATGGGATCGATTTTCAAGCTTATTCTCAAAATTAATCAGAAAGAAAGAACCCTTTAATCAATTTGGAGATAAGGTGCATAAATTTGGAAATAGGCTTGCTGATGTTCATGATGCTGATGAATTATTCATTCATTTAATTTCTGAGCCAGATGCAGAGAAATTAGTTCTTCATGAGACTTCATACAATAATACACCAGCCTTTTTAACTGATCCTCTTCCAGAGAATGGGGTAGAAAATTTTGCATCGAGAATGATGTATCGAGATACTTTAAATTATTTAACTGATGATATTTTATGCAAAGTAGATAGGGCAGCAATGTGTGTAAGTCTTGAAACTAGAGTTCCATTTTTAGACCATAAAATTGTTGAACTTGCTTGGAGAATGCCTGAGGAGATGAAAATTAAAGGCTCTGAAGGTAAGTCAATTCTTAGAAGTATCCTATATAAACATGTTCCAAAAGAATTGATTGAAAGGCCAAAAGCAGGATTTAGCATCCCTTTGGGCCATTGGCTTAAAGGACCTTTAAAAGATTGGGCTGATTCACTGCTTGATAAATCTAAGCTGGAAAAAGAAGGAAATTTAAATGTAGAATATGTGCATTCTCTGTGGTCAGAGCACTTATCAGGCAAACGAAATTGGACATTTAGACTTTGGAGTATATTGATGTTTCAAAGTTGGTTAAATTCTAATCAATAATTAAGATGTTGATTCATCTCTAAGTAAACTATAATATCCACTTAATTAATTTTTCTATTGCACATGAGTTTTCTTCAACAAATTGCTATCAAAGAAAAGATAGATCTTGCTAGTTCATTTTTTTATGAATATGTTTGGGTTAAATCTTCTTTGTATTTAGTTGGTATTTCCCTAATTTTTAGTCTGATTATAGTGCAATTCTCTATTCCTGAATTCTATGCTTCTGCAACATTAAGAGAAACACAACCTCAATCTCAAGGAGGAGGAGCTTTAAGTGGTGCAGGCAGTAGTCTCCTTAAGTTAACTGCAAGTGACTCAGAAAGTTTTCTCGAATTTTCTTCTAATTTGCATTCATATGTAATTGCACAAAGGATGTGGGAAAAAGGATGGGGGTCCGAAATTTTTGCTGCCGGAAATTTAGAAATAGATCAAAATAAAATTATAAAAAAACATAAAATATCTGAAAAAATTGGAGCATTTTTACTTGGCTATGATCTTTACAATTATTATTCTGCTCATGACCTTCATCAATTTTTTAAAGATAATATTGTTGCTGCAAAAGAAATAAAAGGAACTAATATTACAGTTTCAATAATGTCACAAGATCAGGAGTTGGCACTAAAACTATTGAATGATTTAATATTAGAGGCTGATCAATACGCAAAAGAGTATTTAATTTTAAAATCAAACTCAATTATTGAGGGAACATATAGACAAATTGCGGTTTCAAAAAACCCCTCCATAACAGCATCTTTGGCTAGTACAATAAATTCTGAGTATTTCAAAATTGCTACTATGGATAATGATCTTCCGTATCACATTTACTTTATTGATCCTCCGCATTCTTCTGAATATCCAGTTTCACCAAAAGTTTCTGCAATTTTTTTCTCAAACATAATAATTTTTCTTTTTCTCTCTATTTTTTTTAACTTTTTTCAAAAAAATAAAGAAGATTTATGGTAAATGAATACTTTGAAATTAATAATTATGGACACAGCTTATATTATTATATATTTGAACTAGCAAATTTTTGCGTACTTGCTTCACTACTACTATTTCTATACAAATTAAAATATATCAATGTTAATTCTTTGATAGTTTGGACTTTTTTATTTATATCCCCATTATTTTTTAATTATTTTCTTTTTTCTCCATGGTTTTTTCCTGATCAATTTCAATATGCTGGTGAGATTGCCTCCATAAAATCTAAAGGAGAATCTATTTCTAATATTGCTGCTCAAGGCAAATCATCATATGGAGATTTAGAAGGTTTATTTACCATTAGCGCAGTGAATCCTGTAACTTTTGCTACTTCAATTCTCGGGTTGGCTCCACTGCCAAATTATATGACCGTAACCTCTTTAGCTTTTGCAAATAAGCTATTTTTATTTCTTACATTTTTGTGGCTAAAAAGAGATTTTCAAAATGAAAATATTCTTTTAATTTTTTTTCTTATTCCAAGCTTAATTCTATATTCCTCCCTTTCTCTAAGAGATAATTTAATAATTATTCTTTCCATATTATTTTTATTTAATATATTAAAAAATAGATACTTAGTAGCATTAGTCATTCTCTATCCTATATTTTTTCTTAAAATACAAATGGCAACTTTTTTTGCTCTTTACTTTATTGGTAGGTTATTTTTCAGAGCGCATATAGATAAATCTTATTTAGCTATTTTTGGAGCAACAATTCTAATAATTTCTTTTGTATATCAAGAAATGCTTTTAGCTGTTATTAATACATATAGATATGGATTTGCAGCTGAGGATTTAGATATGGGCAATGGTTTTTATGGGTATGCAGCATGGGGAATGTATGGTGATGAAATTAAAGAGTCAATTACATTGAGTTCCATACCAGAGACTATTTTTAAATCTTTGCTTGGTCTTCCTGCATTACTTTTAATGCCATTGCCTTGGAATTGGACAAATATTTTTTATCCCATCCAGGCGTTAGAAAGCATTTTTTTAATTATTTTATATTTTGGTATAGCAGTAAAATTTAGACTATTTAAAAATCAAGAGTTTCTATATCTATCATTTATTTTGCTTGTTAGCTTAATGCTCTATTCTTTGCTCGCTTTTAATGAAGGGACTTTTGTGCGATATAGATTTACTCTATTTTACCCCTTTCTTCTAGCAGCATATTATTTGGCTGTTGGCCAAAAGGACTTAACTAAATTTGATGGTTAGATATCCTTTGATAGATCTCTTAGATATTCCCCATATCTATTCTTTGGAGCTGCGCTCGCTATTTTTTCGAACTGCTTCTTTGAAATAAAATTCTGTTTTAAGGCAATTTCTTCAATGCAAGCAACCTGTATAAGCTGTCTTTTTTGAATAGTTTGAATAAAATGAGCAGCCTCAAGTAATGAATCAGGCGTTCCTGCATCTAACCACGCTGTCCCAGAATCAAGCAAAATCACCTCAAGTTTATCATTATGTAAATACAAGTTGTTTAAATCTGTAATCTCAAGCTCCCCTCGTAAGGAAGGCGCTAGAGTTTTAGCTAATTCACTTACATTTGAATCATAAACATATAATCCTGTAACAGCATAGTTTGATTTTGGCGCTTTCGGTTTTTCTTCTATTGACAGAGCAGAGAAATTGGAATCAAATTCAACAACTCCGTATCTTTCTGGATCTGGAACTTTATAAGCAAAAATTTTAGCACCTATACACTTTTCAGTATTTAGATCTTTCATGCGTTTTTTAATTTGATTGCCATAAAAGATATTATCACCAAGTATTAAGGTAACGTCATTACCATTGATAAATTTTTCTCCAATTAAAAATGCTTCTGCAATTCCATTAGGCTTATCTTGAGGTTCATATGAGAGTTCTAAGCCTAATTTTGAACCATTACCAAAAAGTTTTTTAAATAAAATAATATTATCCGAAGTAGATATGATTAGGATTTGATTAATCCCGGCTGACATCAAATTTGCTAAAGGGTAATAAATGAGAGGTTTATCATAGATAGGTAATAGCTGCTTTGATACACTTATCGTTGAAGGGTGCAACCTTGTTCCAAGGCCTCCAGCTAGAATTATTCCTTTCATAATATCCTGTTTTCTTTAGACAGTAGATTCTATTTTATATTTTACCCAATTTTGATTTTTTAAATACCAGTCTACTGTTTCCTGAATGCCTGTTTTTAGATTAAATTTTGGATCAAAGCCAAGTGTTTCTGAAATATGTGATGAATCAATTGCATATCTCAGATCATGACCAAGTCTATCTTCTACAAATTTAACTTGTTTAAAATAAGACGTCTCTTTGGGTAATTTTTTATCTAAATAATTGCAAATTATTTTTGTAAGCTCAATATTTGAAATTTCTTGATTTGCTCCAATAGTAAATTTATTAAATTTACCATTTGCTTTACTTGCTGCAATAAGCGCATCAATGTGATCATTAACATGCAACCAGTCTCTAATATTTTTACCTTCACCGTAAATTGGGATCTGTTTATTATTAATAGCATTAAATATAATTTTTGGTATAAGCTTTTCAGGATTTTGCCATGGACCATAGTTATTTGAACAATTAGTAATTACTGTATTTATATCATAAGTTTCATGCCAAGCTCTTACCAATAAATCTGAACTAGCTTTTGAGGCAGAATATGGAGAATTAGGTTGATATGAAGACATTTCATTAAATGGATTTTCATCAAAGGTTAGAGATCCAAATACTTCATCAGTTGAGACATGTAACAAAACAAAATCTGAAGGCAAAATATTTTTAGATAATTTTATGGATTGTAAAATATTAAAAGTTCCCATAATGTTTGTGTACATAAACACTGCTGGATTTACAATTGATCTATCAACGTGACTTTCAGCGGCAAGATGAAAGATTTTATTTGGCTTGAAGCTTTGAATGGCCTTATTGATTAAATCATAATTAGAGATGTCTATTTTTAAAAAATTGTACCTATTATTTTTTTCCTTTCCTTCTAATGCTTCTGGCATTGAAGCATAAGTGCAACAATCTACATTTAAAACATGATCTTTTGTAGAATCAAGAATTTTTCTAATTAGCGCAGAACCAATAAATCCAAGCCCACCAGTTACCAATATTTTCATTAAAAAATTTCTCCGATTGAGCTCCACATAATGCCATTTTTATCCTTATCTGAAAGTATTATATGATCATCTCTGCACGGAAGAGAAATATTCAATTCTTTGTCAAAAAGTGAAATTGAAACATCGCTATCATGATTATAGAAATTCGACACTTTATATAGAACTTGACAATTATCCTCTAGCGTTAAGAATCCGTGCGCAAAACCAATTGGTATATAAACTTGTTTAAAGTTTTCTTCGCTTAGGGTAAAGAATTTATGCTGCATGTATGTAGGAGAGTCTCTCCTAAGATCAACAGCAATATCTAAAATTTCTCCCTTTAATACTCTAATTAATTTTGCCTGCTCATATGGCGGCTTTTGAAGATGTAGTCCTCTAAATGTATTTTTGTTGTTGGAAAATGACTGATTTTCTTGAACAAACACATCCTTTATTCCCAGATCATTAAAGTTATTTTTTTGATAAATCTCTGAAAAAAATCCTCTATCATCTTTAATTTGTAATGGGCTAATCTCACATACTGAATGATTGAGGTGCCACTTAGTTGAAAACTTCATCTTAAAAATTTCCGTATGATTTTTTGAGATATTCTTCTAAGCAAATTTCCCAATTTCTCATTTTATCAAGGTTTCTTAGCTCTAGTTTTTTATTTAATAATCTTTCTGATGGTGGTCTTGGTGCAAAGTATTCATCTTTAAAATAATCAGAGGAAACTTTATTAATTTTAATTTTACTATCTAGATTAAGTATAGAAACAATTTTCTTTGATACCTCATATCTTCCAGTAACACCGTGGCATACTAAGTTATATAATCCCCAGATTTTTTCTTCAAGAATTATCTTAGTGTTATTTGCAAAATCATGAGTATATGTGGGAGTGCCAAGCTTATCATCAACAATATTTAAAGTTTTTGCCCCGCTTTTCAATTGATTTAATATCTTTGATACAAACTTTTTGTCTTTTTTTGGACCTCCACCCATCATCCATCCCGCCCTAAGAACTAAAGGGAATTTAGCTTGTTCAAGGGTAAATCTTTCACCAGCATACTTGCTTCTAGCATAATGACAAAGAGGGTTGGGTAAGTCCCAGTCATCATATGCATCTTTTCTTCCATCAAAAATTCCGGCAGTTGATATATAAAGTATTGGGATATTTAGTCTATTTGCTATTAAAACAGCATTTTCAACAGCAGTGGTATTAGTAAGGTAGGCATCATTAATATTATTTTCACAGTACTCTAAATCTGTATGAGCACCAATATGAAAAAGATAGTCGGGTGAAAATTCTTCAACGCATTTTGAATACTCAAAAAAATTTCTAAAATCTAAACTATCTAACCAATCTTCAGTTATGTTTATGTCTGTACATTTTAATTCATATGAATCCTTGAAGGCATTATAAAACGCATCACCTAGCATGCCCCCACACCCACTAATAAATATTTTTTTCATTTAATCTCCGATAACGGATAGATATTGTTTAAAAATTTTTTTTTGTGAAAAGTTTTGGATAAAATTATTTCTAGCATTTAAGCCCATTGCTTCTCGTCTCTGCTTATCATCTAGTAAATTATATAAGCACTCTTCCCATTCGCTGTTATTATAAATTAGAATGCCATTTTTATCATGCTCAATAAAATTGACAACATTTCCAACTGCAGTGCACACTGCTGGTATTCCAATTGCCATATACTGCAATGCTTTTAGACCGCTCTTACCTGAGACCCAATCATTTTTTGGTAAAGGATAGAGCCCAATATCAAAATTATGCAATTGCTTGATTTCATCATTTGCATTCCATTGCAGTACTTCTAAGTCTAAATTTTTATTTTTCATTTCAAAGTTTCCTATGACCAGAAATTTAAATTTTTTTCTTAGATATAATTTTTCAAGATATGGAATCACTAGTTCTAAAAACCCTCTTGATGAGAAAGTGCCAGTCCAGCCAATTATGGGCAAATCATCAGATTTTTCAGTTAAGAAGGGCCTAGATATAAACCTATTGCTTTCAAGGGTAGGGGGAATAAAAATTGCATTATTTTTTTTAGATATTTCATTACATTTGATAGCTAGATCTGGAGAGCTAGCAATAATCCTATCTGCATTTTTGATAAGGTATTCAGTTTTTCTTTTAGATTTTAGAATCGATGCAAGCCAATTAATACTTCCAAGCTCCTCTGAGAATAAGTCATCCTCAATATCAAATATTACTTTTTTAGAAAGCCTTACAAAAATTTTTTCTAAAATGGGCGGACCAAATGGAAATACGTTCATAAAAATGTAAACACAATCATATTTTCTTAAGGAAGGAATTAAAGCCAATCTCCTAGCTAAACCTTGGATTGTCCATACAATCTTATTAAAAATTTTTCCTTTTTGTGAAACAATCTTCCACAGTTTTAGGTTCATAAATGAATGAACATCTATCTTATATCCCTCATCTTGGAGACCGGAAAAATGAGGTTCAAACTTTAGTCTTTGCCCTGCAGCCACCTTCAATGGGTAAGGGCAGATAAATAATATTTTTTTCACTTAGCTAATAATTTCATATAAATTTTTTCAATTTTGAGAGCCCCTTTGTCAAGTGAAAAATATTTTTGTGAAATATTGATACATTTCTCTGGAGTATTTTCATGTTTTATTAGTGCAAGTAAATTTTTGAGACTTTCTTTTGAAAGAGTATCACTAAAGTTATAAATTAATCCAACATCATTATCTGTAATCAAATTTTTAATATCAGAATTGAAAGCATTACAGACTACAGGAATACCACATGCAAGTACTTCAGCAATTTTGGTTGGCATGGACGCTTGGACAGAAAAATTTTCTTTTAAATAAAACCCTAAGAAATCAAACTTTGAAATTTTTTCAGGCAGCTCTTGTCTATCAATGAACTGCGCATCAAGGCTCACATCTTTAACTCCACAATCATTAAGCAGGTTTGATATATATGATGATTGTTTATTGCTATAGATTTTAAGATCTATGTTTCCGATATAATTTTTTTGAATCTGAGTGATAAGGCTACTAAATTTTTTGAAATCGTATGCAGTATCTGTAGATCCTAAATACCCGATTGTTAATCTCTCAGGATCTTTAATATGGCTGTGCATAAAAAATTCTGTATTATCAACACAGGTTGGAATCACCTCAAGATGAAAATTTTTCTTATAAAAGTTTTTAAGTATGATTTCTTTTGAAGCATGTGTAAGGGTAATAATTACATCCCCTCGTTTCATTAAGTATTTCTCCAAGTATTTAAAAAATTTATATTTATATGAACTAGGATTCCAATTTAACCTATCTTTTTTCTCATCCGCCCAAAATCCTCTGATATCGAATATTAACTTAAAATTAAATATCATTGATAATAGTGGCATAGATATACCCGGCATATAGCTTCTAATGTGGATCACTTTAACTTTTTGAAACATTAAAATGTATATTGGAAGGATATATAATTTTGCAATATTCAGCATTTGACCCAACCCAAGCCATCCGCTCATATATCTTAGTCTGTGCCAATCAATGCCATTTTCTAAACACTTTTTTTCAAGAGCTCGAACAGCCTTAATTTTACTTAGGTCATTCTTTTTTTCAAAAGTAATTAAAGATATTTTATGATTTACAGAAAGTTTTTCTAAATATTTATATACTTGAGAATAGCCAAGTGGTTCCATAATGCCATCAATGGAAATATATAAAATTTCAGATGAATTTGCATTACTCATAACTAGCTTTCCAATATACACCTATAGTTTCATGACTGATCAATAGATCGATTCTGCCATGTAATAAATTCTATTATTTTAGAGCATTCTGCAACTTTAATTTCAATCTTATGTCTAAAAAATTATATTTGTTAAGTGTATAATAACCTCAATGAAAATTAACCTTTTAAACATGAATAAACTTACATCTTTATTGTCTATTCCGTTATTTTTAACGCTGTCTATACTTGCTCAGGAGAATGAAAAATTAGACGAGCTTCTAGAAAAACTTAGCGAGACACAAATGGAAGCCTTGGGTGGCACTGACGTAGTAGCTCCAGATGGCGACAAGGGTTATAAATCCTTTGTTCAGAATGAGTTACAAAATATTTTTAATCAAATTGATGCTTTATCTCAACAAGATAAGGATGATATTACATTTGCTGAGATTAATGATAAGAGGCAGGAGCTAGCTACTGCTTTATGTACAAGAGATGAAAGGGCTTGTTTTTTAATCGACGAATATAGATCATACAAATCAAAAGAGGACGTTCCTAATACAGTTGATGAACTTAAACTTTTTGGTCAAGAGATCTTTTCAGGTTATTCAAACGACTTTAATTTCTATGATAGTTTACCTCTAGGCAATGATTACTTAATAAAAATTGGTGACGAATTAAAAATCTCTTTATTCGGTGGATTTGAATTTGATGAAAATCTCGTTGTTGATATTACTGGATCTATCGGAATAAAGAATGTTGGAGAGTTCAAAGTTGCAGGATTGACCTATGGTCAAGCATCTAAAATCATCCAAGAAGACATATCAAGTAAATATGTAGGTACAGAAGCGGTGATTTCTCTTGCAAAAATTAGATCAAAGCAAGTCTTTGTACTTGGAAATGTAAAAACACCCGGCACTTATGCTCTAAATGCTTTTGGCACAGCATTAAATGGTTTAATCTCCTCAGGTGGTGTCAAAGATAATAGTTCTTTGCGTTCTGTAAAAATAATAAGGAACAACAAGATAATTCAAACGATTGATTTATATAATTTACTTATGAATGGAGATGTTACCTCCTCAGATTTCATACTAGATGATGGTGACTCTATTCTGGTTGGGGGCTTGCAATCTAGTGCCTCGATAATTGGCGAGGTAATAAGACCTGCAATATACGAAATAAATGGAGATCAGTTTCTAAGTGAAATATTAGAATTTGCCCTGGGTACCACTCCATTTGCTGATCAATCTAATATTTCTGTTGAAAGGCTTCTTCCTTCAGGAGAAACAACTATTCTTAACCCTCAAAATCTTGAGAGCTTTTTAATTCAAAATGGAGATAGGATTACTGTGCATTCTGCAGAGGGCCAAAAAGTTGATTCTGTTAGTCTTATCGGCGCTATTCGAAATAAGGGAGATTATAATATTAAGACATATAAGTCTCTAGGAGATATTATAAAAGTTCAGAGAGACCTTTTAAGCACCTCATATACTGGCTTTGCTGTTTTAAAGCGGCTTAATTTTTCCTCTAAATCATATAGGTTAATTAATTTTAATCTTTCTAGTCAATCAGAGGTGGATAAAGTAAATTTATATTCAGGGGATAAAATATATATTTTTTCTAAAAACGATATTCTTTTTTCACAATCTGAGGCAACTTATTCATATCTGAATAATCAGTTAAAGCAAACTAGCAGCAATGCTAATCAACAAAGTGATATTAGTCTTGCAAGCGAATTAATTTCAGGTAACCCACTTCTGGATGATGCTCAGATGAATTCTCAAAATGTTATTTCTCGAAAGAATGCATGCCTCAAACATTTAGATGTTCTTACAGAAAATCCTATTTCAAATTTAATTGAAGCTAAATTAAAAATTTTTCCTCCTAAGGGTAGAATTCCATGTACAGAAATGTTTAAAAGCAATAGTGATTTACTGCCCATACTTCTAATAAACT